>ERZ779737.902-NODE-902-length-25125-cov-2.656681_pt1 | contig 25125 bp, 23 predicted proteins | sample MGYA00511889_ERZ779737 | MGnify/ENA primary metagenome ERZ779737 (study PRJEB29588, sample SAMEA2163575) | human gut metagenome | biome: human gut; feature: human-associated habitat; material: faeces | place: Denmark | collected 2008/2010 ... | reverse complement strand
AACGCCGAAACGGCAGCCGATAAAATACAAAACGCTGATATACGGCGAGCTGGTTGCGCTGAATAAAGCACCGGCCGCAACCACATCGCCGAAGTCAAAACCCTTAAAACAAAGCCCGACCAGACTTCCTTGCAAAAATACCTTAATGTTTTTAAGTTCCCGCCGGATTGGTAATTTTTCATTGCCGGGTATCAGGTTATTGATGGCCGGCACGATGTCTTCTTCAAAATTATAATCATACGGAACGAACTCTTTCCCGTCCTCGCCGATATATTGCAAAATCTCGTCTTTTGACTGGAAAAGTCCCTGTTTGAAATTAAAATGCACCATGCGCCCTCAACAATTTCCTACTTTCTTTTTTGCTAGGATAATCGCAAACAAGTTTAATTTCATTTAATAAAATCATGCCGATTTTGCGATTCTTTTGCTGATTAAAACAAAATTATCCGGTTTTAAGCAAAATCCTGCAAAACTTTTTACCCCGCTATATCCACACATATCCATTTAAATACATTTAAAACCGAGTTTCGAGAAAAGTCTTGAAAAACAATCTGTTGACTTGCGTTTTGTTTTTCTCTCATACTAACCGTGTCAGGCAGCAATGCCATAATTTAACCATTAAATCGAAAGGAAAACAAAATGACCATATTAACTTACATTATCGCTTCTTTGCTGAAAAAATATCGTTTCAAAAAAGAGGTAGAAAACCTAAAAAATCTTCTTAATGCCGCCCGGTTTGCCTGCTAGGAGAAAAGTCATGCATTACCGACTGGTTGCCAAAACCGCCGATTTCACACCGGAAGAATTGCTGGAGAAATTGCAGGGATTTATGCCGGTGGCAGACGAAACGGTTCATCAATACGGCTGTTGGAAACTTGCGCGTTATGCCGATTTTGTAGCATTTGCCGCCGATGAAGGCATTGATACCGACGAAGCCCGAACCGTTGATGAGCAAGATGGCATTTTGCGTCAGCACGGGTTTGCTTTTGGAGATGATCACAAAATCTATGAAAAAGTATCAACCCACTTTGACAGCTTTGTCATCAAAGGCATCAGACGCTATAAAGATGTCATTGCCGACCCGCGCGGTGTTTATGCCTTTATTTCCGCGGTCGGAGATTTTTATTACGTAACCGAAAAGCGCTGTCCGTTTGCCGCCGATGACGTGGTTTATGTGACAGACTGCCATAATTAACTGATTTTCTAATAAAATTAAATATTTAACCTCAATGGCTCGGAAGAGATACCAAAGCGCCATACAGAATTATTATGCTCTTTTTTTAACGAAAACCCTACTTTTGAAAGGAAAATTAAAATGAAAAACTTTTTGGAAAAATATAACGCTTTTAAGATTGAAACCTCAAAAGACGAAGGCAAGTTGACTTTGGAAACGGCCAAAGAACGGATTTTGAAACTTTTGACCGATAATATCAGAAACTTCAAGGAAGAAAGCTGGAATTTGCAAAACCGTATGAACAAGCTGATTATTGATACGGAAAAGAATTCAATCTTTACGCTTCGTCTGGGCGGCAAACGCATTGTCCGCTATTCTCTGGATTTGCTGGATACTCAGCAGAAAATAAGCTTTCTGTTTGATTTCTACAACAGTGTTGAGGCCGGCGAGTTTAATGAGAACATTACCGACTTTCTGGCCAAAGAGATTGATAATGCCGCGGTGCGCAAAAAAGAAGCCAACGAACGTCGGAAAAATAAGAAAAAAGCCGAACGTGAGCAAAAAGCCAGGGAAAGACAGGAAGAATATGCCCGAAAAGTAGAGGAAGCAAGGCAGAGAACGCTTGCCGCCGCTGAGCCGATGCTTCATGAAATGCACATACAATCTGAAGCTGCCCGCCAAAACGAACAGAATCAATATGTTTCTGAACGGGGTTAATTAAAAGTGTCCGGGGCTTATCAAAAATAAGCCCCTTTTGTAATAAAACCAGGACAAAACAATATATTAGATTGAGTTTGATTAAGGGAAAGATAAAATGACAATAAGTTTAACCGAAGCATTGAGAAACATTGCGTCCGTCCCCAAAACCGAGGAGGAACTGAAACAAGGTGTTCGCAACCTGACAGGTTTTGCAAGGTGTATGTTATCAATCAAACAGGAGATTAAAGAAAATGAAAGCCGTCATACTGACACGCGTATCAACCAAAATGCAGGAAGAGCGATTGAGCCTGCGCGCTCAAAGTAAACGCTTGGAAGAATATGCCGAAAGAAGGGAACTTGATGTTATCAAGCGTTTTGAAATTATTGAAAGTTCCACCCGCGGCGAACGTAAGCGTTTTATGGAGATGATAAATTTTTGCAAGAAACAAAAAGAAACCATAGCGATTGTGGCCGATACGGTTGACAGGGTGCAAAGAAGCTTCAAAGAAAGCGTGCTTCTTGATGAACTAATGCGCCAAGACAAGATTGAACTGCATTTTTATCGGGAAGGAATGATATTAAACAGCAAATCCACCTCTGTCGATATCATGCGTTGGGATTTCTCGGTCATGGGAGCCAAAGCCTATGTCTTGCAACTTTCAGAGAATGTCAGGCGTTCTACGGAGTTGAAAACCAAAAACGGGGAAAGATGCGGCGTAGCGCCGCTCGGGTATGAAAATTATGTCGATGAGCGGGGTAAACATAATATTCGCCTCAAAGAGCCGGAAGCCGGTATCATCAAGCAAATATTTGAACTTTATTCTCTCGGCAAGATGAGCATATTGGAAGCCGTGCATTTTGCCGATTTAATGGGACTTAAGACCAGAGCCGGCAAAAAACTGGTCAATTCCAGTATCTACTATATATTGGACAATCCCTTTTATTATGGCGAGATGAAAACCAAAAGAGGAATTATCAAACATATTTATCCGCCACTGATTTCGCAAGAGCTTTGGGAGCAATGCCAAAAGCAAAAAGCCCTGAACAACCATAACGGCGCAGGGCTGAAATACAGCCAAAAGCCTTTTGTACTGAGAGGTTTAATCACCTGCGGAAGAACGGGAAGGGTTTGTCCCTGTGAAGACCAACTGAGAAGAAAATACTATTCGTGGGTGGTTTGTTACACCAAAACCGGGCAGAGGCGATACATCCCGGAACAAAATGTTTTAAGTGCGATAGAAACCGTCCTAAACCGTATCAAAATACCGGATTCCTTAATAAATCCGCTGTATGAAGAGATTAAAAATGCTGAAATTTCAGAAAAACAATACTGTCAGCAGGAAATCGGAAAACTGAGACAGGAACAGGAGAAATTGAAGGCAAAATTGGATAATTTGTTTGATTTGCGTTTGGACGGAGAGCTTGATCGAGAAACGTTTGAAACCAAGCGTAATGAAATCCAACTTAAAATCGACCGTATGGGAAGGAAGATTAAAACCTATGAAAAGACGGGAAATGCCTTCACTTCAACGATATTAGACCTCATAAATCTTGCATCGCAGGCCGGAAGAGTATTTGCACAATCCGATAATCTTGAGCTGAAGCACCTGTTGTTAAAATTTGTTTTTAAGGAAATGATATTAACGGAAGGAGAATTGACATATGAGCTGAATTTTCCGTTCAGCGAGTTCGAAAAAGCGTATTTTTACGAAAAAAGAAGCAAATTTTTACAAGGCTCGCAACTCGAGGAAAACCAAGGCCTTGAGGATAATAAAACGGATGAAAACGCAAAATCGTTCGGACCGAAAATTGCTTTTAAAAATCAAAGAGTTACGTCAAAAAACGCAACTCTTCTCCAGTCTGGCTGGAGACGACGTGCAGTTTCCGAGCAAAATTTCAGGTATATTAATTGATGAAAATCTTGTTTTCTAAAAATTTTTAATATATGCTCAATTAAGTTTGAAAATAAGAATGCTGCTAAAAATTTAAATGTTAGTTTTCAAAAAAGGTAAATATTAAGGAAAAATGATGAAACTATACAAAAAAACAATCTTAATATGTTTATTAGCTGTTATAGCTAGTGGTATTGGTTTATATTACACTGTTGAAGAACCATGGAGAAGCATCCTTTCAGGGATATTTACAGGTGCTATTATATCTGTTATCACAGCCTCAATCTCGTATAATATTAAAAAAGAAGAAATATTTACCAATATTGGAAAAGAACTTCTCAATACATATAATCGTTTATCATACTTATATTCTCAACTCATAAAATGTGCCAACGCACTGAAAAATAATATAGAAGCTCCAAGTGTAATTTATAAAGACATTATGGGAAGCTATAAAATATATGAAAAATATATGCAAGAAAATCTTTTTGATTCTGCTCTAGATAATTATGATGGTCTATTGTTTAACAATTTGATTACTAAATTTTTTGTTTCGAAAGAAGTTAGAGTTTTAATGGATATAAGTGATGTACATCAAATAAATAATAAATATGCATGTATATGTGGTGATTTATCTGTAATGCGGGTACGGCTTGATTTAGCGGAAAAAGAGGGAAATCTCGAACAAATAAATAATTTGATACAGCAGACAGATGCACAATATAAATGTTCTCTTGATATGATTCCTCAACAGTTGGCCTTTATACATTATGCCATGTTGCGTTTCGAACAAATAAGAAAGTTAAAGAACCCTTGGGCTGTAATTAAGCAAGATATATTAAGTCGTAACGGATTATTTGATAATCAAATAAATAATGCGGAACATAATCTTCAAGAGGAATGCAATCAGAATAGAAAATTAAAGGATAAAAGATAACTTGAATTAATATCAACTTGTTAAGAAATAACATAGCGTCTATAATGGCACTATGTTTTAGCGATGTTTATTATAGTTGGCTTTTTCATTTAGTGATTAAGCGATTTTATAGGAGTTAGCAACTTAAAACAGCGAATTCGTCAAGATTTTCCAAAGGAATTTTGTTCCATTTGGTATAATCCGAGCAAGCAATCAGCTTATCAAACGGAGCTTTAATCTTATATTTGAGTTCGTTGCCGTCCAAAACGCAATCAGATAATAAAATGCTTAAGAGTTCGCATTTCTCAACCGGTTCGGCATTTTTCATCAGATAAGACATATTGGCGACAAAATCGATGGCTTTTCCAACATTTTCTTTCAGTTCTTTGGTAATATCGGCATATTTTTCAGCTGTTTTCTGTAATTCAATCTTTTGTGTGTCTATTTTTGATTTTTCAAATTCATACTTGCCTTTATCAATATTGCCATCCAAGAAATAGTCCCACAAGCGTTCTTGCTTGTTTTCCAAGGCTTTGATGTCAGATGTGAGTTTTTTACGAATGTTGGCGTTGATTTCTTTTTCATCTTCCAAAGTATGAAGAACGTTTTTCTTTAACAAATCAAGCATGGTTGGTGAGATGCGTACTTTGCTAAAGATTTCACGATCAAGCTGTTCTAAGATTTTGTTTTCATTGACTAAGCCTTGATGGCAACCGCCTTTGAGGTGACTGCAACGCAGATAAATATATTGTTTATCGCCTCTTGTATGTTGTTCAGGCGTGATCATACAACCGCAAGAGCATTGGATTAGACCTCTGAAAGTAAAAGGAATGCCACCATACTGTTGTTCTTTGCTAGGTTGACTTTTCTTGCTTTTTAAGACTTTCTGAACTTTATCAAACAACGCTTTATCAATCAAAGGCGGATAAATATGGTGAATTTGTCGCATTTCATTGTCAATCCGAACGAACATAACACCATAGTAGAAAGGATTTGTCAGAATATCATAAACTTTGTTTCGGCTAACCGGTGCCAGTTTTCCAAAATAAGGAGAATCCTTAAATTGATTTTTCTCTTTTGACATTAAACCCATTTCTTTAGCCAAGAGCCAAATACTTTTTAAGGAATGTTGTCCAGTTGCATAGGCTTTGAATATTTGTTTAATGATTGGAGCGCGTTCTTCATCAACAATCAAAGTTGCTTTTCTGTTTTCATCTTTGGCGTTAAGATATCCAATAGGTGCTAGACCTTGCCATTTACCACATTCTCTGTTGTATTTTTGACTGCGTTTGACGTTGTCTTGCATGGATCCGATATATAACTTGGCCGATAAAATACCAAAATCATATCTAGCGATGTCGGAAGATGAGCTTTCTTTATGTAAAACCAAGCCTTCTTTATAAAAATGCACTTCAATTTTATCATCTTTGAGTAATTGCCGGATTGCGGCGCATTCATCAAATCCACGTTGAAGTCTATCAATGCAATGAACCACAATGGCGGTCTTGTGTTTTTGTTTAGCCACAAAGTCAAGCATTTCATGAAAACGCTTGCGTTCGCCTCTTGTGCTACTTTCAGTAATGATAAATCTGTCTGGAACAAGAATTGTTAAATCTTTTTGTTTACAATAGTTTGTAATGGTTTCAACTTGCGCGTCAATAGAGGCGCCAAGTTCTTGCTTGTTACTGGATACTCGGGCAAAAATGACGGCTTGTCTGCATATTTCCGGTGCGGTATATTTATATCGACTACGCATAAGATACTCCTTTGTTTTAACATCATAATGTTATTATGTCGTGTTAATTTGGGAATGTACGCAAAAAAACACATTTCCGAACGTTTTTTTATTCGGGACATAGTGACATTGACGTATCTAAGTTATCAGTAGATAAAACGGTTTTGGCGGCAATAGTGTAGAAACGGGTAAGGTTGTCAGCTAGTTGTTTGAGTTCAATATCCGTAAAATCGGGATAAAGAATCGCTAGCTCACTTTTTAATTTATCAAAATCAGTCATAATTGTTTTATTTGTCGCTATTGCTAACAAATGTAAAACAGGAAACGATTTTTTTTTATTATTCATATAAATGAGTTATGTTGTATTGAATATCCGCAAATTCCTGTAAATTATTGATAATTACATCTTTCCATTTTTTAGGATCAGAACATGTCATCAATTTATTGAAGGGCGATTTTATATTGTAGGAAAGACTTTTGCCATTAAGAACACAGTTGGTTATCAGTAGGTTGAAAAGCTCTTGTTTTTGTTTTGGTGTGGCGTTTTTTATAAAATTTGATAAATTTCCTATAATATCAATTACTTTGTTTATTGTATTTTTTAAATCATCACTAATGATGGTTTGTTTTTTTAATTTATTTTGCAGTACATTTTTTTCCCGAATAAGTTCGGCTATCTTTTTATCATAAATAACTTCATTAATTTTTTCAGTCATAAAAAGGTTGAGAAGTTTATCCTCTTTGTCGCTCATATCGTTTAGTTGTTGGGAAATGTAATTATTGCTTTCATTTGTCTGAGAAATTAAAAGGTCTAGTTTTTTGATAATAGATTTTTTAAGAGCGATACGTTTGGATGTTGGAATAGACAATTTGCTAAAGATTTCTTCTTCAAGCTGTTGTAATAACACATTTTCATTAACGGGATGTTGTCCACAATGATGATAACATCTTGCATAGGTGTATAGCATTTTCCCATTTTTGACTTTAGAATCTCCCGATATCATTTTGCCACATTTACCGCATGAGATTAATCCTCTAAATGCAAACGAAGAGTGTGTCTTTCTTTGTGTCAGGGAGGCGTGTTTTCTTGTAACACTTCTTTCTTCCAGTATTTTTTGAACTTTGTCAAATAGAGCCTTATCAATAATTTGTCCGTGAATATGTGGCATCAAGTTACCTTTGACGTTCATCATACCATAATAGAAGGGATTTTTAAGAATGGCCGAGATTGTAACAGCTTTTATTGGAGCTTTCTTTTTATAATCTACTGAGTTCTTGTGATGATTTTTCTCTTTTGATGTAAGTCCCAAAGTATTGGCAAAGTGCAATAAGCTATAAGAAGAGTGTAGTCCGGTGGCGTATTCTTCAAACAATCTTTTGATAATTGGAGCCCGTTCCTTATCAATAATAATCTGTGCTTTGCCGTTTTCATCTTTGACATTTAGATATCCAATTGGTGCGAGGCTTTGCCATTTGCCTTGGGACCAATTAAATTCCATACTTCTTTTAACATTATCTGATAAACTTAGGATATAACTGTTTGCCATTAAAACGCACATATTCCAGAATAAAATGTCCATACCTCTGGAATCTTTGCTTAGAATTAGGTTTTCTTTTAAAAAATGAACTTCAATTCTTCCTTCTTTGCGTAAATCATCAAGAACTGGTGTGTCTTTATATGATCTTTGTAAACGATCCACACAGTTTACAACAATGGCGACCTTGTGATTTAAGGATTTTACATCTCTTGATATTGCTTTCGATCTCCTTTTGTGGAGCTTTCTGTAATGATAAATTCCTTAATAATGCTGAGAGCTTGAGAATTGCAATAGCTGTAAATTGTGCTTAGTTGTGCGTCAATGGATACGCCTTTTTCTTGTTTTTCGCTGGAAACACGTGCAAAAATAACAGCATTTTTGCAGACTTCTTGGGCTATGTTTTGATATTTTCTTGTCATTTCACTCGTCCTTTTAGTTGAATTACATAGATATTTTACCGGAAATATCTTTAAAAGGATTCCTTTAAGGAAGAGTTTTTAATGATTTTGACTTCAAGACTTATCGCCGTTGAGGTGAGTAAGTCATTAATATAGTAAATGTTTCAACTTTTGACATCACAATATTAAAGGTTGTTGATTGTAGAAAATTAATTGTAGATTAACAAAATTTTATGTTTGACTTTTGTGGCCACAAAGGTAGCTTATCATACATGAGGGAAATGAAACTATGACTATTTATGACCAACAAAAATATTTAACTCAAAATACTAAAGATGTGATAATAAAGGCTCGTGTAGATAAAGAATTACAGAGTAAATTAGATTTTTGTTCAAAAAAACTGTGCGTAAGTAAATCATATATTATACGAAATTGCATTGAAAAGATATATCTAGAATTAAAAAATAGGAAGGATTAGATGCGATTTATTGGTTGTAAGACATTATTGCTGGAAAATATACATGACGTTATAAAGAGACACGTCAAAGAGGCTCATACATTTTGCGATATATTTTCTGGTACGGGTACTGTTGGTAGATATTTTAAGCAGTTTTATGAAGTATATTCTAATGATTTGCTTTATTTCTCGTATGTTTTACAGCAAGGAACAATAGGATTAGATGAACTTCCAGATTTTAAAGAATTAAAGAAAATAAATATTCAAGATCCTATAGAGTATTTTAATTCTTGTGATAAGGTTAATTTAGAAACGTTACCGATAGATAAGCGCTTTTTTCAAAATAATTATGCACCTAATGGTGGTAGAATGTATTTGAATAATGAGAATGCGTTACGTATTGATTATGCACGAAATAAAATTGAAGATTGGTTTAAAGATAATTTGATAACCAAAGAGGAATATTTTTATTTATTAGCATGCATAATTGAGGGAATACCGTTTGTTTCAAATATTTCAGGAACATATGGAGCATATCATAAACAATGGGAAAGAAGAACATATAAAAAGTATGAAGTTGTAAGATTACCACTGTATACTAATTCTAAAAATAATAAATGCTACAACGAAGATGGAATTGAATTATTAAAGAAAATTAAAGGCGATATCTTATATATTGATCCTCCTTATAATGAACGTCAATATCTTCCTAATTACCATGTATTGGAAACAGCTGCAAAATATGATAATCCTAAACTTAAAGGAATAACAGGCCAAAGAGAATATGAAAACCAGAAATCTGATTTTTGCTCATTAAAAACAGCTTTAATATCTTTTGATACATTATTAAAAAATGCTCAATTTAAGCATATTATATTAAGTTATAGTACAGATGGTCTAATGCCTTTATCAGATATTGAAAATATAATGAAGAAATATGCCACTCTAAATTCTATAACAATATATAAAATTCCTTACAGAAGATATAAAAGTCGACAACAGATAAATAAGGACGAATTAAAAGAATTATTAATTTATATGGAGAAGAAATGTATATAAAAAGTCCATTAAATTATACAGGGGGAAAGTATCAACTGCTTCCAATGTTAATGCAAATCTTTCCTAAGAAAATAAATACTTTTGTCGATTTATTTGCAGGTGGTTTTAATGTTGGCATCAATGTTGAAGCCAATAAGATTGTATGTAATGATCATATAAACTATCTCATTGAAATGTATAAATATTTTCAAAAGATGTCTGAGCAGGATCTTTTAGAAAAGATTTATAATAGAATAAACTATTTTCAATTAACCCAAGAAAATAGTTCTGGATATTGTGATTTAAGAGCGGCATATAATGAATGTCAGAATTCTTTAGATTTATTCCTTTTAACTTGCTATGCTTTTAATCATCAAATCAGATTTAATAATAATCAAAAATTTAATTCTCCTTTTGGCAAAGAAAGAAGCTCCTATAACAAAAAAATTGAAGAAAATTTAATACTTTTCTCTCGTGCATTAAAGAGAAAAAATGTTCATTTTACAATAAATGATTTTATGAATTTTGATATTGCAGGTTTGGATGGTAATGACTTCGTGTATTGTGATCCGCCATATTTGATTTCAACAGGATCTTACAATGATGGTAATAGAGGATTCAAAAATTGGACTGAGAAAGAAGAACTTCAATTATTAAGTCTTTTAGATAGCCTAAATAAAAAAGGTGTTAAATTTGCTTTATCAAATGTGTTGCGGCATAAAGGGAATGAAAATAAGCTACTTAATAATTGGTGTAAAAAATACTTTGTTACATATTTAGATAAAAAATACTCAAATTGTAGTTATCACCTTAAGAATAAAGACGCAGAAACAATTGAGGTTGTGATTACTAATTATCAACCTCAAGGAGACCAACCATGGCAACAACAAACTCTTTTTTAAATTATGATAAAATCATAGAATTTCTGGAAGACCAAGGAGTTAATAATACCCAAAGGGTTGTTAAAGAAATTTCAGATAGTATTAAAAATATAATAGCCAAAAATACGAAAACATCTAAAGGCATTAGTGAAAGCTATCAGAAGGCTGTTGCGATTAGTGATGTTTATCCTAATTTTGATATAAATATCTTGCCACGTTGGTTAAAACCTTATTCTTCAGAAATTAAAATAATAGGTGAAAATACTATAATTATTCCAGATGGTAGAAAATATCAGCTGAATAATAAGTTAAATGATTTAAGCGGAGGAGCTTGGACTTATTTTACATCATCAGTTTTAAATACTAGTTACAAAACAAATGGCCCAGATAATTTTGCATTTAATATAAGAAAAATACACCCATCACCTAAACCACCACCATTAATGAAAGATATTATAGAATTTTTTACAAAAGAAAATGAAATCGTATTAGATTATTTTATGGGGGTGGGCGGTAGCCTATTGGGAGCTTCTTTATGTGGTAGAAGAAGTATTGGTATTGATTTAAATAAACAATACATTGAAGCATATAAACAAGCTTCTTTACAGTTAGGATTACCTTTTGGGGCAACTATTTGCGGAGATTCCTTGGAATTACTAGAAAACGAATGTATTATTAAAAAGATTCTAAAAGAAGAAAAGGTTAGTCTTGTTCTTATTGATCCACCATACTCTAATATGATGAGTAAAAAGAAAACAGGAGCAGATATGGCTATTTATGGTAATATTTCCACTCCATTTACAAATGATACTCGAGATCTTGGAAATCTAGAACGTAAAGATTTTTTTGCCACATTAAAACACTCTGTATTTCTAGCATCAAAATATTTAAAAAAACATGGATATATTGTTATTTTCATTAAAGATATGCAACCTTATAAAAAGGAAACAAATCTATTGCATGCAGAAATTATCAAATATATTAACGAAATAGACAATATATCGTATAAAGGACTAAAAGTATGGGCAGATCAAACTTCTAAACTGTTTCCATATGGATATCCTTTTTCGTTTGTAGCTAATCAAATACACCAATATATTCTAATATTTAGAAAAGAGTACTAGTTATTAGATTTGTACGCCAATCTGTTTAAAGATTTTTTTCAGGCAGTCTGGGGCATTTGTATTAACTATAATTTTGCCATCATTTCTTAAATAGAATAGAACTTTGTTGTGGGGAATATTATCTTCGTTACCTCCATATATGCAGAGGTAGCGACATATTGAGCATTGAGGATAATTCGGTTTTATGTATTCATTTTCAATGCTATCGTAATCTTCGATTTCTGCGACACCATTTTGAAGTGTACTTAATTTCTTCCCCTCTATAAGAATAATGGTTTTAGATTGAGGATCGTGTAAAACTAAATCAGGTATATAAAGATTTATCCCATTGGTATCTTTTTTAGGTAATGTAACTAATTTATTGTCTGCGGTTTTGAAATATCCACGCTCACAACCTGCGTGGTTTTCATAAATACCACGTTGATTAAAATTTTCTGCCAAAATATGTAACAATATAGAAGCTACCTTTTCTGATTTAGTTTCGTAGTGCCAATATTCAGTAGGTAACGTCAGTAGAGGAATAGATATTCCTTCAAGTTCTACATCTAGAATTTTGCATAGATATAGAAATTTATTTCCAGTAGATTTGTTAACATAAGATTGAGATACGCCATGCTGTGTAATAACAATACGTTTATCCCAACCAAGAAAACGAATGGTTTTGGAGATGATTGATAGTGCCCCTATATTAGGATCATGCCCAATATTACCAGCATCAGCTGGTTTAGCAAGGCGACCAGATATTTCTATCTTATCTGCATAAGGTATTATCTCAATAGGAACATTTCCCTCAGGTGGCTTTCTCATATGAGATTTAAATTCAATAAGATCTTCTAACTTTTTGAAAGGTTCAAACCACCTATCTATATTTTTTCCAACTATATCAACATCTAAAGATAGGAGCATATTTGTACCAAATTTGCTTGTATCACTAGGCTCTTTATCTTCTCGACATTCTAGTTCATCATTGTATAGCATATACAATTTTGTATTACGCGTATATGCATCTATAAATACAAATTTTGACGCACGTTGATATACTCCAGTATTTCGGGATTCATCATCACTTGTCTTCGTTTCTTCTATCGCCATCAGAAGATTGTCTGTAGAACCATTTTCAGGTTTGGTTTCTTGCCTAAATACTAAAAAATCAAAGAAACTAGAGTTTCCGCTTACGGTTAAAATAGAAATTTTACCAATATTTTTTAAAAGAATACCTTCAACATTGTATACAAATTGAAATATACCATGCTCAATTTCAGGGGTAACCTTAATTTCTTTTGTTTCCAAAATTTCACTACCAAAATCCCGCACATATAAATCAATGATTTGTTTAATCACTGATATTTTGGGACGTTCTTCTGTTAAAATCCATAAATTATCCATAGATGCTCCTTTTGTTTTTTGAAAGTATAAGAGAGGTATTTTAAAAAGTCTATCATTTTTTCAGAATTTTACTTACGCACGACTTCTTTTCAAGAATACCGAGAAGTTAAGCGCCTGTTTTTATTTTTAATTTCCCAATCGTAGCAAAATGTCGTTGGCAACTAGCGTTTTAGGGGCTCCCGAATAAAATTATTCACGACATAATGTAAATAGTTAATGAGTACAACAACTATTTATGAAAGGAAATGCTATGTATCAAATCAAAGTCAATGGTGTGTTAATGCCAACTATTTATTACTATCTGCGTGATGCTATGGAAGCATGTCAGGCTGAAAAAGAAAGAGGTTGCGCGGTATTTACTGAAATTGTGTCGGTTAATCAATAAGGAGGTGTATTATGTTGAAGAATTTTGAAAATTGGCTTTTGGAAAATAAATATTCTGAGTTAACTTCTGCTGATTATGCTGGAAGAATTGAGAGATTGTGCCGTGTTGAGAAGTTTACACTTGCTCATTTGGTTGAAAATATCTCTTCTATCTTGCCTCAATATGAAACAACCGGCGAAAAATCAAGCTATGGCAAGCGTTCTCACACGTCTGTTAGACAGGCTTTGAGAAAATTCAAAATGTTTCTTGCTTCTGAAATATCAGCCTAAGGAGTAGTAAAATGAGTAATGTTAAATATCCTGAAATTACTGTAAATATTGTCGGCGTTGATGGTAACGCCTTCAATATCTTAGGCATCTGTACTAGAGAAATGAGAAAACATCACTTGCCAAAGTCAGAAATAGACAGCTTTTTTAATGAAGCAACAAGCGGTAGTTATGATGATTTGCTTTGTACTGTTATGAAATGGTTTAATGTGGAGTAATATCATGACTGATATTAAGACATTAAATGACAATTTTCGTAAAACATTTTCTGGTGGTCGGATCGTCTGGACTGCTGGTATTGATTCTATGGGGCTTATAGATGTTGTTAACATTATGGAAAAAGTCAGACATTTTAACAATTTTACAAAAGATAATGATCCTTATGGTGAGCATGATTTTGGCAGCTTTGATTATAAAGGTCAGAAAATCTTCTGGAAAATTGATTATTATGATAAAGATTTTTGTTATCTGTCTGAGGATCCAAGCAATGCAGATATTACAAACAGAGTTTTGACAGTCATGCTAGCAGATGAATATTAACCGTTTAACAGATAAAGTTTATATTTTAGCCCAGATTTAACAAGTTTTTCATCTATATATAATTTATTATAAAATTGAAAATCACTTGTTTCTGGGCTGATTTTTGAGTCCTATGGTTAAATTTTACTGAAAATTAAAAATATATTGACTAATCGTAACAACAATGTTACGATTTTACATAATAAATGTTACGATTGGAGTGAAAATGTATAATAAACGTCAAGAACTGATACTAGATTTTATTAAAGATAATCCGATATCAAAGCGTGAAGATATTGAGACTTTTCTTGCTAAAATGGGGTATGTCACAACCAAAATGACTATTACCAGAGATTTGAAATTACTTTTGGGTAATGGTGATATTGAAAAATCAGGACAAGCCAAAGCAACCGTTTACACTCCTTCAGTTAAAGTATCTTTACTAAACGATATAAATATTGAAACTTATTTTGCCAAAGATCAAGATGAAAGACTACCTCACACAATTGGTTTTAATTTTGATATTTTTTCTGCATTGCAAAATTTATTAACAGATAAAGAAAAAATAGAACTGGAAGATTTAAACAATAGTTACAAAGCCAAAAGAGATAACTTATCGCCAACCTTGTTACAAAAAGAGTTTGAGCGATTAACCATTGAACTGGCTTGGAAGTCATCAAAAATAGAAGGAAATACCTATACTCTATTGGATACCGAGCGTTTATTAAATGAAAATATTTCAGCCATTGGCAAAACCAAAGAAGAAACTAATATGGTGCTAAATCATAAGAAAGCATTGGACTTTGTATTGAAAGCTCCAGAATATTATAAAAATATAACAATCGCCAAAATCGAAGAATTGCATAAGCTGTTGGTTAATGAGCTTGATGTTAGCACCGGAATTCGTAATGGTATGGTTGGTATTGTAGGAACTAACTATAAACCATTAGACAACTCATACCAAATAAAAGAAGCACTAAAAAATTTGATAGAAATTATAAATAAAATCGGTAATCCGATAGAAAAGGCATTGATTGCGGTTTTAATGATAGCCTATATTCAGCCGTTTGAAGATGGAAACAAACGAACATCTCGAATATTAAGTAATGCAATTCTACTTGCAAATGATTATTGTCCACTTTCATATAGAAGCGTTGATGAGATAGAATATAAAAAGGCTGTGATTTTGTTTTATGAGCAAAATAATGCAACTTATTTTAAACAACTCTTTCTTGAACAATTTAAACAAGCGGTTAATAAATATTTCTAATTTCAACCTGTGTCATAGCGCTGTTAAAAGTCAAACCTCTGCTAAAATTTACACAGATTAAACATAATAATAACATATTCACGATGTGTTATAACTATCAAAAGAATATGATGTTACTGAAATGTCGTGGTTTTTCTGGATTGTAAAACAGATTTTTAGATTATTTTTCCGTTTTTTAATCGTAGGACTTAGTAGATTTTTTTTGTATAGGTTTACTCAGATTTTCACTAAAAGGCTTGTTATGGGCTGATTTAGGCTTGTTTCTGCTCGTGTTTCTGCTAATTATCTGATTGATTGAAGCATGTCCAGGTAAAATGCTTTTTATACTGTTTCAGTCATACAGTTTATAAATTTCAACGCATAATAAAATATAATTATAATGTATCCGGTTTGATGTATCTAATTTTAATTCCTAAGTTCTTTAATTCTTTGATAATATCATTGTATATTTTATAACGGTGGTTGTAGTCATCACGTATTCTCTCAAGGAGAGGTTGAGATATATAAAGACCATTGTTAGAATGCACTCCTTTATTAAGATATAACATCCAACCAGCAGCTCCGCATTCATGATATTTTTTAGATGTATGAAGCATATTATGATATTTAGGCTCTTTATATTCTTTTTTTCTATTACAAACAGATGTCTTTAACGCCAATCTTACTTTACAGTCGATATCTTCACTAAATACTTCTCTAATCCCGTGTATGTGAGTTCCTTTATCGTTTATATCTTTTCTTTTTTTTGTAGGCTTATTTTCAATAATAAAAGCCATCATAGGCTTAGCTGATGATTTAAAGATATAATCAAGATTACCATACATTCTTTTAATCATAACAGCTTTCAGCTTCTTATATGTTAAATCTTGGTGTTTATCTCTAAATTCTTTACTTAAATTCAATGTGAATGGTTTAAGAGATGTAAACTCTTTTGTTTTAGACATAAAATAAAAGAAATATGCCAGTCTTTGAATTGATGTTACATTCCTCCATATTGGTAATTTATGGACTGATATTTCTTTTTTTTCATATTCACTTTTACATATATTACTTATACAGATGATGTCATCAATATTCTTTTTCCACCATTTAACTTTAGAAATAAAGCCACTATAAGCACGTTGACTTTGTTTTTTTGATTTTATTTTCTGTTTTTTTCGCATGAAACAACTCCTCACATTTTTATTTTTAGAATTGTTTGTTTGCGTGACTTTGATGAAGAAAATTTCCAAACAGTAAAAAAGTTTTTATCGTTAACATCAGAAACTAACTTAAAACAACCTTCTACTCATCTGTGTCAAAAGCCTACTGAAAAAGGCGTTTCCACTTATATTTTCCTATATAAAGAGCGCCTTTTTTGTAAAAGAAGGGGAATAAACGCTATTCCCCTTTTAATTTGATTTAAGCCACTTTTTTATTTGAAATCGGTAAGGTTGTCATTAAACGAGCAACATGCAACGGTGCAAAACATTCTCCTATAACCTCACGGATTAATCGATCATTATTGACAGCCCAAGCAGGAACTGGATAATTGTCAGGTAGTCCTGTTACTCTAAATAATTCCAAAATTGAAAGAGGACGACAATCGGAGTAGGTGCCATCAGATAAAGGACGTCCTGGGTGAATATTTATAAGTCCAGAAATAGCCTCACTTCCTGTTAAAATAGTATTGCACGGTTTATTCCAGTCTTTTCTGGCAAAACTTGATTTAAATTTTGCTCCACTTGGAGTTCCATCAACATTAACGGGTTGCAATTCTTTAGCGTTTTCCCAGGCGGAATGTCCAGAGGCTGTATGTTTAAGAAAATTAATCTGGCAGTCAGGATATTTAATCGCATAGTGGAAAGGTCTGGTTTTGTCTTTCTCTTCAGGTTCTAAGCTTGGTAAATCCCCAATAGCTTCAAATAACATTTTTCTGAATTTATCTTTCATTGGGAACTTCCAAATACCTAACTCTTTTTTAGAGGCAAGGATTAAAGCTCGTTCACGGTCTTGTGCTGTGCCATAGTCCGCTGCGCTGAAAATTCCGATGTTAACGATATAGCCAAGTTTTTCCAATTCTTCTTTAATATATTGTCCAACAGTTTTTCCGTTGAGGATATCTTCAGCGTTTTTAGGTTTGGCATTAAGAAAATCTGGGACATTTTCAATCAAAACGAAGTCATTGTCGGTTTGACGGATAAATTCAAGTGTGGTTTCAAAAAGGATTGAACGTTTGTCAGAACTCTTGCTTTCAGCGGTATTAGCTTTGCTAAACGTTTGGCATGGAGGAGATGCCAAAACCATTTTGCATCCTTTTTCATTATGAAGTTGCACAAGTTTATCAAATACGACTGGATCGGTAAAACTTCCTTGTACCATTTCACAATCAGGATAAATTTCCTTATGCCATTTAGCTCGTTCTTTCAAAAGTTCATTTGATACAGCACACTTAATTCCCATATCTTTCAGATAATAAGTACCAATTCCCACATTAGCAAAAAGGGAGGTGTAATAAAGAGGTTGTTCCAAAGTTAGTTTTTTATGATGATCTTCCATAATAGGGGTGTATGTATCGTTTCCACGTTCTTCTTTTATCTTTTTTCCTAATTTTGACAACGCCAATGATCTAGTAGGGATTTCATTATTTTCCAAAGATTCTTGGATTGCAGCGTCAACACATTCTTGAGTTAGTTTTTCAATATCTCTGGCTTGTCTTATTGTTAAATTATAATCCTTGGTGATGATTTCTTTTTTAGATTTAACGAGTTGTTTTGCTTTGGCTTTCAAATCGGTACGAATTCCCCGTTGAATTTTGATACTTTTCAGAGCTTTCGACAATCGTAATTGGGCTTCCAAGAGCAAAATAGCATGTTTTTGGGCTTGTTGTAATGCAAATTTATATTTCTTATTATCAAAGAGCAATCCTTTTAGCAACCTACTTTCAGCTTCAACCGCCTTTGTTGCGATTGTGATATAAGCGGGAAGGGCGTGAGGATCTGTCGGAAGTGTCGGGAACGTATTGTCGTTAGCGGCAACAAGTTCTTGTCCAGTGCTTTCAACTGTATATTCCGTATCAATAACAGTTTCTTCAGGCATATCGAACTCTTCAGGATTTCCCCATGGTTGAGTTTTATTGTTGAGGGTTAAAGTTGTTTCAGTGTTTAAAGCCGTATTGCTCATAACAAAATCCTTTCTTAAAATTAATCTCCTTGCGAATCATTCGCTCGGTACATTTCCTATATATCGAAATTGGAGGATTTTGTGCAGTTGACACGATGTGCCGTATTATGACATCTAACGACAAAACATTTGTCTAAAATATTTTTTTATATTTTGGTTGACTTTTATAAAAGTGGGTATTATCATACAACCAGTTTAGGAATTAAAGAAAATTTGCTTATGCAAAATTACTTCTTTAATTCTCAGAAATACATTATAGTGTTTCAAAAATTTTAAAATATCTTCAAGGGGTAGTGTTTTTTGTTTAAGGCAAAAAAGCATTTTTCTATGTCTATTACCCACATAAAAGTTTCCCAAAATTTCAACTAGCAATTATGAATTAACCAGAGTTTATATTACCCAATAAAGGATTTTTCTTTTTAAATTCCGATTGAATTAAGCCGTATTCTAATAGAATGCGGCTTTTTTTGTGATGTAAATAAACTCTATATTTAAGAAACAGAGGTCGCAGTTTTGCGGCCTTTTTTTTATTTTAAAAGGAGTTTAGCATGACTAATACAGAAATAACTAGCAACAAATATAACGAGATAATCAAAGAAATGGTAAATAGCAAATTAACCACTAAACAACTAAGCGATGGTTGGTTGTTTGCCAAGGAAGTACAATATATTTTAGGCTGTTCTGAACGCACGCTTGCGCGTTGGAGAAAATTAAGAAAAAAAGGGAATAAAACAGTTGGAATACCATGCATCCTTGAAAATGGGAAATATAAATACGCCATTGAAAGTATATATCAATATTATTGGAATAGCGCAATCGCTTAAAAACGCCAGTCTGATGATTGGCGTTTTTTTTATGTGAAAAACAATTTTCTACTGAAAAAGCATAGTAATAGAACTAAGCCCTATATAAAGAGGCTCAAAATATGCCTTTTTTGCTCTAATCAAAACATTCCCTTTCTAATTTTTGAAATCAGATGCATCTAAAGACAACAACTAAATCTTTTAACTTAACGCCTTTAAGGACAAGAGGTTGAGCGAAATGATAGGAAAAGCTTGCTTTTTAAAAAATTACAACCTAAGTTGGCATATATACAGATAAATATCTCAGAAGGAAACAAATAATGAGTGAATATTTTGATATATTTGAAGATGATAAGTTAAATGTTAAGCCATATGTAATTGATTTTGCTCATTTGATTGAGCAAGATATTTATCTAGAAGGATGTAATTCAAAAGTTTATTCTATATCGGCTGAATTTGGTATAGGAAAGACATTTTTCTGTGAAAAACTAGAAAAGGTCCTAAAAAAAGATAATATAAAGGTTGCTAAATTAAATATTTGGGAACTAGACTTTTATGATAATCCTCTTATGCCGTTATTGGCTAAACTAAATGAACTTTATAGTAGCGAAGGAGAATCTCTTCCGACTAAACTTATAAATTCTATAATGGGTTTTACTGGTAAATCTTTTGCAAGCTTGTGTGAAATAGGAATTAGGAATGTCGTTGGATTTGAGACTGTTGATGTATTTAAGGACAAATTTTCTTCTGAAACTTTATATGATGATTTTAAAATATATCAAGATTCTCTCAATGATCTAAAACAATCTCTAGTTAAGTGGTCTCAAGGAAATCAGAAACCAATTGTGATTATTATTGACGAATTGGATAGGTGTAAGCCTGATTATGCTGTAAAAACCCTAGAAGTTCTAAAACATTTTTTTGATATTCCAGGATTTGTATTTGTCTTGGCTATTGATGAAGAGCAATTGAAAAATTCTGTTCAATGTTTATTTGGTGCTGTTAACTTCGATGGATATAAAAGAAAATTTATACAACATACGCTTCTTTTGCCAGCTCCAAATAGAAAGTTGTTTACAAACTATTTATTTGAAAAATCGGGTATTAGAGATGTAATAGAAAAAATTCGAAAGAATGATAGAGAACTTGTATTTAGAGTGGACATATATAATGTTTTTGTATGTGCTCATCAATATAGTCATCATGGTAATTTAAATTTAGAAACAAAAGCTAAAAAGTTTAATCAAAATGAAAATTCTGAAAATATTATCAAGCGTTATTTTGCGGCATATAGTGAGTTTTTTGGTTTTACATTGCGTCAAATGGAACAAGTGTTTGATAAATTTTTTCTTTTTGTAAAACAGTTAGCTAGTGATGGTGAGTTGTTTTCACCAGATTTGGCTGTATTTCTAATTTGTTTACATGAGTTCGATGTAAAATTATATAAGAAAATTATCATCAATAAATTAAGAGTTATTCATGCGAATAATAGTAATGATAAAAGTTTACTAAAGCTTGTCCAAGAGACTTATCAAAGCGATTCTGTAAAGTTTAATAGAGATGTTGCTCCTCAATTAGAATTTATATCAGGTTATTCAGGACAATTGACATATTCTCATGGTCCTAATGCTGTTGTAAATCAGGTAATATTTGATAATGTTGACCGATTTTTTATTGATGTTAAAGATAAGATTATTGTGGATGCTATTAATACCGGAAATGTAAATCTTGGGGATGTTGATGACGAGCAATTGAAAAAGAAGTATACAAAGTGCTTAGATTTTATATCTCATTTTGAATGAGAAAGTGAATGGACTTTTGAAAGAGTAAAAAATGACCACAATATTAGATTTTTCCGCAGAGAAGGCTAAAGATTTCCTATTGAAAGAAGATAGCTATTCAAATATTGATTTACCAGAATATTTTACATTTAGTGAACTTCTTTTAAATATTGAGAATCTTCTGAAGACACAAAAAATTTCGGATAATTACGCCCAAGATATTAATGGAAAGCCCATTAAACCAAATGCGTGTGAAAATGTGAATTATAAAATTATCGCAAATAAAGATGGTTTATATGCATGGCGTCCTTTGCAACTGATTCACCCAGTTCTTTATGTTGCTTTAGTTAATATAATAACAGAAGAAAAAAATTGGGAAGGAATATCGAGTAGATTCAGACTTTTCCAAAAAAATGAGAAAATTCATTGCATGAGTATACCTATGGTATCGACTGATCCTAAGAAAACACAGAAATCGAGGCAAATTCTAACATGGTGGAAAGATGTAGAGCAACTTTCTTTAGCTAAAGCTCTAGATTTTTCCTATCTATATACAACAGATATAACTAACTGTTATGGATCAATATATACACATTCTATACCGTGGGCTTTGCATGGTAAAGATATTATAAAAAATGTTGAAAATCGTAAAAGTAATAAGTTTGTTGGAAATTTAATAGATCGGAAATTACAAGATATGTCTTATGGACAAACAAATGGAATACCTCAAGGATCTATTTTAATGGATTTTATAGCAGAGATGGTTTTAGGATATGCGGATTTAAAATTAACAGAAAGACTAGAGAAAGAAAAAATTAATGATTATTTTATTATCCGCTATAGAGATGATTATAAAATTTTTGTAAATAATCAAACAGATGGTGATGAAATCATAAAAATATTAACTGAAGTTTTAATCGATTTAGGGATGAGATTGAACCCTTCTAAAACTTTATCTTCTAAAAACGTTATTTTAGGAGCAATTAAGAAAGATAAATTAGATTTGTTAGCTTCAATATTATCTGAGTTATGTTTGAAAGATAACGAAGTTGATGAACAAAAATTGGAAATAAACAATCAAAAGATGTTATTGCGTTTTTATGATTTTGCGGATAGACATCCGAATTCTGGTCAATTAAGGCGCCTACTATCAAATTTTTATAAAACAATGAGAATAGATTGTAAAAAAGATAATTTAGCAGTTTTAATGAGTGTTATCACAGAGATAGCATTTAATTCTCCTTCTAGTTATCCTATTTGTGTTGCTATTATAAGTAAAATTTTGAGATGTGTTCAAAGTGATAAGGAAAAGCTTAATTATATACTAAGGATCAATAAGAAGTTTAAAAAGATTCCCAATACTGGTTTTATGGATATTTGGTTACAACGTATATCACTGAAAATATCTCCATTGGACATATATTCAGATAAACTTTGTAAAATCGCTAATGGAACAAGTAATGAGTTATGGAATTCTAACTGGTTAAATGATAATTTTAAAAAAGTTATATTGCACAGCAAATTAATTAATCAAGATGTTATTAAACGAATGACGCCGATAATTACCCAAGAAGAAGTGGACGCATTCCAACCTCAGTATGATGAGTATAGGTAATTAAAATTTATATATAGCCGTTTAAAGATACTATTTATGGAGAGATATAGGTGTGAATAATGAACTTTTTAGAAAATATAATAAAACATTTTCCAAACTGAAAAAGTTGGGCATTTTTAAAGTTTTACCTCAATACATTCCCCATAAGTGTAACTTATCGACATATGGTTATAGTTTTATCACCCTCAAATATGATAAACTTGATACGGAATTTGATTGTTATGATAAAGATATTTTGCAAAAAATATCTGGTATAATGTTTATGAATTTATCTCCAAATAATAAAAATAAAATATTTTCACCAGGTTTTTCCTGTAGTAATGGTCATAGAAGTTTAAGTATAGAAGATTTAAATATTGAATTTTTAAGTGCTTTATATGATGTAGCTGAAGAAATATATTCAGAACCAGTCATTTTATCACGTTTATTTGATGTTATATGGGTTAGTAAAGGAGGTCAGCCAAAGGATATTTATAAAGCTGGAGAGAAGGCCTTTGATTATTATAATATTCTATTAGATGAATTGATTATTGCTCAGAACTGGCATATGGCTAGTGATATTTTTTTAAGATTGAATAGCTTAGCGTTTTCTCTTGGTAGACATTTTAAAAAACTACAAACCCACATTGATAAATTATTAGGTTTTCTTGATTTTGAAGTAAGAAAAGATAATTTGTTTTTTATATCAAAAATATGGGAGCAGATTTATAATATATCATGGGGGGACAAGCGAGAGGAAGTATATGGTAAATTAGCTATAGCGATTGAATATTATATATCAAATAATGATGAGGAAATTAATTGGCAAGAGCATTGTAGTGACTTACTAGCTAAAATCTATACACGCTTAAAAAAATTTGATAAACAGCAACAAATTTTGGAATGGATCGCAGAAAAACAATGTGAAGTCTCTAATAGTCGCGAAGAAATATATGCGAAAATACATTTTTTGTCTCGTGCAATAGAAGCATATAAGCGAATTAATAAAAATCCCTGTAGAGACAAAATTGCTGATATATATAAAACAATACAAGAACTACAGAATAGGAAAGATACTTTTTATCAAACGATAAATTTTAAAGAAGATGTGACAGAAGAAGTCCAAAAAATCTTAAACAAATATCAAAATGCTAATTTGGTCGTATGTTTAAGAGGTTTATGGGAAAGCAAGGGGTGGTTTATTGGTGAAAAATCTATTAAAAAAATTGCAGAAAGTTGCGAAAAATCAGTTTTAACAGATATCTTTCCAATATCGTATCAAAATCATCTAAATCAAACAGTTTGTACTGATAAAGAGGATCGAATAGAATTTATGACTAAAGAACATGTAAGAAATGTAGCTCTTCAGATTAGTGTATTTCCTTTATTAAGAATAATAAATGATAAATTCTTTTTTACAGAAGATACAATTAAAAATCTATGTCGCTATAATTGTTTTATTCCACCAAATTACGAAGGGCTATTCGCAAAAGGTTTATATTATTTTTTGAAATGCATGTACATCGAAGCGGCAACAATCCTAATTCCACTAGTAGAAAATTCTTTAAGACATATTTTATCTGTCTCAAGAAGTACGATACATAAAAAGGACAAGGAAGACATTTATGCAAATAAAATAGAAATAGAAGGTTTGATTAATTTAGTAAATGTGGAAAAGATTTTAGATGAAAATTTATTATTCCATTTAAAAGATTTAATAGTTGATTCAAGGTACAATGTAAGAAATTATATTGCACATGGTCTATATCCAGAAGAGCAATTTTATTCTCATAATGTAATAAGTGTACTTTTTATAATTTTTGCACTTTGTGTAGATACTTTTTTTGGTAAAGAGGATAAGGGGAAATCATTGTAGTATTTTTTAGAGCAAGAAATGAATATATAAATTATTAAAAACATTGTGTCATCAATGTCATTATGTTAAAAAGTACCCGATTTATCCTGAATATATTTCTTGGGGTTAAAAATCATTGAAATTATTTAAGCTATTGAAAAATAAGGATAGTGCTATTTAACTGTTCGGATGTTGATAAAAAACTATACATTTTGAACGGTAAACATTCGAACAGACTCAAATGCTTGAAAA
>ERZ779737.896-NODE-896-length-25251-cov-2.936736_pt1 | contig 25251 bp, 17 predicted proteins | sample MGYA00511889_ERZ779737 | MGnify/ENA primary metagenome ERZ779737 (study PRJEB29588, sample SAMEA2163575) | human gut metagenome | biome: human gut; feature: human-associated habitat; material: faeces | place: Denmark | collected 2008/2010 ... | reverse complement strand
GCTTTTTCGACGGACAGCCGGTTGTGACGGGCTGTCCGCTTTTTATATCACTCTGTAAACACGCAGGCAGGACTCGCCGAGCCGCGCGGTTGCGAACATTGCTTCGTCATCGGTAAGTTCCGCCGAGGTTATGATCGCACTTCTCCCCTCACCGCCGATGCTGACCACACCCTCACCGGCGCAGACTTCGGGAATATCCGTCGGCTCACCGCTGAGAATGAAGCATCTGCGGGCACGGAATAACGTTCCGTCCGCGATATCGCACGGGGTTGCTTTTTTCCATTCAAGGCGCTGCTGAGCGGTCACGGGACGCTCTGCGGCATCTATTATATCGGACACAACTGCGCTCGCGGTAGGCAGCTTTCCTGCACCGCGACCGTAGAACATGGTTTCTCCGAGTACGTTACCGTCGATAAGCACACCGTTGAAAACACCGTCAACATGGCAAAGCGGGCATGTCGGCATGACCGCGCTCGGTCCGACCGATGCGTATATCGTGCCGTCCGGCTCCTTTTCGGCGTAAGCAACAAGCTTCACCGACACACCGGCTTCCGCAAGCAGCGACACATCCTCGGCGGGGATATCCCTGATCCCCTCCACCTTCACGGCATCAAGCGGCAGCAGCTTGCCGTAGGCTATCGCGGCAAGGATAAGGATCTTTCTCGCGGCATCCCAACCGTCAACGTCGGCAGACGGGTCAGCCTCGGCATACCCAAGCTCCTGAGCACGGTGAAGGACCGTATCGAACGGCGTGCCGTTCAGCTTCATTTCGGTGAGAATGTAATTCGTCGTACCGTTGAGAATGCCGGCAACGGAATTTATCTCATTGTCGGACAATTCGTCTATAAGCGGACGTATCACGGGAATTCCGCCCCCGACTGCCGCCTCAAAGAGGTATCTGACGCCGTGATGCCGCGCCAGGTCGAGCAGCTCGTCACCGAGAGCGGCAACGACCGCTTTGTTGGATGTGACCACAGACTTTCCCGCTTCTATGCACTCGCGCGTAAAATCCGCCGCCGGGTGAACGCCGCCCATCATTTCGGCAACGATGCTGACCTCAGGGTCGTCGCGTATCACCGAAAAGTCGTGAACTATGCGATCACCGAACGGACTGTCGGGAAAATCGCGGAGGTCAAGTATATATTTGATCCTCACCGTATCACCGAGTCTTGCGGCAATGATTTTTTCGTTTTTTGTAATTACCTCGGCGCATCCGGAGCCTACCGTTCCGAAGCCGAGCAAAGCAATATTGACCATTTTTTAAGATCCTTTTCGGTATAACTTACACCGCGCCGTTTTTCCTGCCGGATAAAAAATACCCGTGCGCAGAAAAAATTCGGCAATGCTATTGCAGAGCGGCGCGTAATGTGTTAAAATAACTGTATCGGCACAACTGCCGGGAAAGGTATGGGTCTGATAATGAGTTCCCCCATCGGAAGCAAAAACAACGTAAAGATATTTGTACTCTATCTTCTTGAAAATATAAACTACCCGCTCGACTACTGCTCGATAAACGATATAGTCATGCAGACTGACTATGTGATGTATCTTGACTTTGCCGAGTCATTCATAGAGATGCTCGACGGCGGGCTGATATCTTCTTTTGAAAGCGGCGGCACCACATATTATGAAGTCACCGAGAAGGGCAGATGCGTAGCACAGGAGCTCAATTCCGACGTGCTGTCGTCAATACTCGACAAGTCCCTTGCCGCGGCACTGCGTTATCTTGATTTTTCGCGCCGCAAGATAGTCGCTCATTGCGAAATATCCGGGCGCGACGACGGCAGATATGACGTCATATGCGAGATAACCGAAAAAAAGCAGCTCATTTTCCGCACGCTGCTTACGGTGGACTCGGAGGACCGAGCAAAGCGCATGAAAGAAAATTTCGACGACCGCCCCGAGGTCATCTACCGCGGAGTGACCGCCCTTCTCGCCGGAAATATGAATTATCTTTTCTGACAGAGCAGATCAATATCTCAAGCCGCCGCGCATATGCGCGGCAGCTTTTCGTCTCATCGCGTCAGTCAAAAGCAGCAGGGCTTGTGTGTACGGCACGGCGCGGACTGTTCATATAGGGTGCGACCTCTTCGCGCCAACGCAGATAGTGCTCGGTCTTTTTGTGCTCGGCAGCCGCTGCCTCATCGGCATACACCTCATAAAGCACGAACTGGGTGGGATCGTCGCGGCTCTGAAGCACGTCAAAACGCACATTTCCGGGCTCAAGTCTCGAATGATCGTGGTTATAGCACGATATTTTTTTGAATGCCTCCACGCACTCGGACTTCACATCTACAAATACCAGTGTTGCAATCATTTCAATACCTCATAAACTCTTATTTCAATACAAACGGTCGGCGTGATCTATAATGATCGCCCCCGTGATGCTCCATTTTCCGAAGCCGCCCACGAGCAAGGCTGCGGAACGTTCGTAAAGGACACCGTCCCCCTGATCGGGAGTGTACCCGAGCGGATCGTAAACAATAAATTTCAGGTCATTCGCGGATGCAGCACCGGGATTGAGGCACTCCGCAAACACGACATAGTGAGAACCGCTTGCCTTTTTGAATTCGACAACCACTCCGGCGGGGTGGCTCTCAAGCAGGTCGGCTATCGTGCGGAGCGTAGGGCTGTAAACCCGGCGTATCCCTATTTTTTCACCGTCTATGGAAAAGCGCGATGTCACCGCGCCCCAACCGACAAGCACCGGGTCGCCGTAAAGCAGCTCGGATGCCGATGAAGCACCGAAATTGTATGTATTGGCAAGCGCGACCGTGTACGGATCGGCGGGAAGGTTGCCCGTCTGCCCCGAACGGAAATCGTAGCCTCTTTCAAGCGTGGCACCAAGATTATGGAGCACCATTGCGACGCTGCAGGTGGCACATCCCTCACGCATCCATGAGCGCACGGACATTAATCTGTAATCGGCTGCAAAACGCAGCTTTGTACCGCCGCTCCGGAAATAAAGATCGGTAAGCTGCGTGGCATCCCAGTCACTGTTTGACGTGCTGCGTTGGCTGTACCATGTGAAAGCCGATTTTTCGGTCACGGTAACGGTAAACGAACCGCTCACCCCGTCAACGGAAGCGGTCACTTTTACGGTGCCGGGAGACAGCGCAGTATATGCACCGCCCTCGCCGACCATAAGTATGCTTTCATCGTCGGACGTCCACTTCACCCTGTCCTGAATGTAATTATAGGGTATCAGCCTGACGTAAAAATTGCCCGTTGAATACAGCTTTACATCGGTCGTGCGGTATGCAAACGACATTTTTTCGGTCTTTACAGGCTCGAGATACCACTGCTGCGCGGCATCATCCTCTATGTAATCGGTAAAGCGAACGAGATTGTCGCTGTAATAAGAAAGCTCATCGGTAACGCCGAGCACTGCTCCCGCATTATCGCCTCCCGTCGGCGCTATCGTGCAGGCACCGGAACGCACCTCGAAAATATCGAAATATGCACGCTCATCCTCGGTCAGCAGCTTTACGACCGGTGTTCCGGCTGCTGTGGAATCACTGTAAGCAAAGCAGTACAGCGCCGAATCGTTTTGCGGCCATATGACAAAGCTGCCGTCCTCTCTTTGTTTGAGAAGGAATATCTGTGCCGTGTTGTTGCTGTCGGGCGATGAGGTATATGCCTTGTCTTTTCCACGCGAGCCGTTGAGATATGCCGTAAGGTACTGTCCCGTTGCGCGGTTGCGGATGCGGAAAACGCCCTCCGTCGGAGATACGGTATCACTCTCCGCCGCTCCCGACATACAGAAAAGAAGCGGGAGCAGCAATGCAAACGCCGCAAGCACCGCGATAAGCTTTAACGGCGCGGTCTTATTTATTTTTTTCATTTCAGTTACCACTGCTCACGCAGCGCGAAAAGCTCCCTTTCTTTGAATTTACGATATCAGGTGACAGACCGTATGCATCAGACCTTTTCCGACGCTATGCGTTTTTTCATGCGATGAAGGTCGGCAAGCATTTTAAAGGCATCACGCATAACGTGCACCTTTGAGGAGCTGTGCCGCTGAACGCTGACAGGCATTTCAACGATCCCTATGCCGAGCTTGCCTGCCCAGAGAATAGTCTCAAAGTCAAACGCAAAGCCGTCAACAAGGCACCGCGGGAATATCTTCTTTACCGCATCCTGCGTATAGCCCTTGCAGCCGCACTGTGAATCGGACAGTCTGAACCCGCCTATCACGCACAAAAGGCGTATATATACCTTTGACGCAACACGGCGGAAGAATGTGTAACCGGCATATCCGGCACCGTCAAGATTGCGCGAGCCTATTACCATTCCCGCCTCGGGGTGAGCAAGATGCGTTTCATACACGCGCTTTATGACGTCGGTACCGTAGGCAAGATCGGCGTCGGTGAACATGACAAGATCGCCGACGGCTTCAAGAAACGCGGTCCTCACCGCGCAGCCCTTGCCGCGGTTCTCCGTATATCCGGTAACACGGACGTGCGGCAGCCCCATGGCGCGCACTATGTCGGCACTTCCGTCTGTACTGCCATCGTCCGAGAAAATTATTTCGTAATCATCAAAATTTGCGCTCATGTATTCCGAAAGCTCGGCTGCCGTAGCAGCTATTCTCTCGCTTTCATTGTACATAGGTATGCAAACCGAAATTTCCATTTCCGGCTCCTTTGCGTATTCAGGATTTTTTCCTGTATACTCTGAATTCAAAATCCGCCTCGCATTCAAGGCTCTCAAGCGCACGCAGACGCTCGATATCCGCCGCCGATGTGCGGTATCTGTAAGGCGTCATGCCGAACAGACGCATTATGTCCTCACGCCTGTCCGGGGAAAATTCAAGCTTGTATTCAAGCTCTTCGCTGTACACAGCCTCAAGTCCCGTCGGAAGATCGGCGCGCGGATCATTGAGAGTCGGCGTATCGTATACGGCTTTTTTCAACCCGTAAAGGTGACGCGGACCGGCACTGCCTACAATCAGCACGCCGCCTGGCTTCAGCACACGTGTATATTCTCTCTCCGCGCACGGAGAAAACATACAAAGCACAGCATCGGCACAGCCGTCCGCAAGCGGAAGTTCAAAGACAGATGCAACGGCAAACCGACAGATATCGGCTTTTCCCGCCGCGGCAGCACGTTTGGCGGCATGGTCGGCAGCCGATCTCGACAGATCCGCACCGAAAACATCCCTGCCGTTCCCCGCCATGTGTACCGAATAATACCCTTCTCCGCATCCCGCGTCCGCAAGCAGACCGCTGGGAGCATATCTGTCGGCAATGCGCAGCAGCGCATCTGCGGCAGGCAGATAATATCCGCCGTCAAGGAACGCCGAACGCGATTTCACCGCCTCGGGCGGATCGCCGCTGACCGCTCCGTGCCCACGAACGAATGCAAGATTGACGTATCCGCTCGCGCCGCGGTCAAAGCAATGTTTTTTGCCGTTTTTCCCGCCGCGGCATATATAGGACTTTCCCGCCTCGTCAAGTGGAGCGCCGCAGACGGGACACACGAGAGCTCCTTGCGGAAATATCATTCCGTTATCAGTTTTCAATTTTCACCAGTTTTGCATGACAGGCATATCTGCCGCTCGGGTTGAGATTGACACAGGTCGAGAGCGTAAGCAGCACATCGTCCGAATCCATCTCAAGCCCCGTGTCATATTGCGACCTTTCCTTTGCTCTCTCACAGAACGTTCTGAAGGAGTAAGATGACGGAAATTGAGTCATGAAATAATAATCGTTTTCCGTGGTCTCGTAGAAGGAATATATCTCGAAGGTATAAATGCCGTCAAAAGTAACGAGCTTTATCGTGCGGTGAGCATCGTAAAAGCCCTGACCGTATTCGCTGCCGTCATATCTCGAGCCGTACTTGTCGGGAAAATTCAGGTCGTACCTCGCTATATCGTGAAACATACTGCCGTTGAGCATATTGTGACCGTATATCACGATATTCCTGTTTTCCTCCACCTTACGGGAATTGTTGAAATCCACGAATATCGTGCCGGTGTTCAGCTTTTCGCCGTTGAAGCCATGCTTAAGATAATACTGATTATCCGTTGACTGAACAACGGGATAGTTCACGGATGTGCCTTCTATTATTATGAACCCGTATGTATCCGGGTTCTGATCCCGCAGCTGCTCAAGATAAATGAGCTTGCGCTGAAATTCGATGCTCTTCACCGTGGAAACACCGCCGGGTGTTACACCGGGATCGTTTTTAGTGTCCTTCTGCGCTGCATTGTTAAGGAGCGGAGCGGCTGAGCCGACCTTGGGCAGCACGCTTGCCATGATCGGGCTACCTGCGCCTCCGCCTGCATTATTAAAGCCTGCAGCTATATCATCGTAAAGGTCGCCCGCCTTTTTGTAATTCATAAAAATGTCAACAAGTTCAACCATACACACCGCAAATACGGCAAGGCAGACAACGATCATCACCGTACGCACTATGTCCGCAGCGCCGCGTTTTTTTCTTTTGACTGAAGAACCGGGTGCGACGTCTTCAACCGTCAGCTCGTCGAGAGATTCAAGAAATATATTCTTTTTTTCCGAATTGCCGCCGCAATCGTTCACACGGTCATCGGTACGCATTTTTCTCCTTTCGGGCATACGCCGGATCATTAATATACAAATTACAGTACTGATTATATAATAAAAACCGTCAAAAAGCAACCGCGTGCCGTTTCAATTTCAAAAAATGTTACATATGCATATACTCGGAGACAAATTTCGTGCGCGGTTACGCACATATCGCTCTCGACGACGCCGAAATAAAAAACCGGGGTTGCCGCGAATGATACGCAGCCCCCGGTGCCGTTTATTGCTCGTCGTCGGCAATGTCCCCGTCATCGTTGTCGGCGGCATCCGCTATCGGCAACTCTAACCAGAAGACCGAGCCCTGTCCCTCGCTGCTTTCCACACCGTACGCGGCATTGTGGAGCTGCAGAATGCCCTTGACGATCGAAAGTCCCAACCCTGTGCCTACCGCGGCACGGCGGTGGACCTTGTCTATCTTATAGTACCTGTCCCATATAAGCGGTATCTGATCGCGCGGTATACCGGGACCCGTGTCGGCGACCGAGATACGCACCCGGCGCTCGCCGTCGTGCTCGCCGAACGACTGACTGACCTTTACCGTTTTGTCGTCGCCCGTGTAGTTTACGGCATTGTTGATAAGATTGTATACCACCTGAAGCAGCATGGTCCTGTCGGCATACACGAATGCCTCTCCGTCCGCTTCGAAGCTGATATTATATCCGTCGTGATGCTTCAGCTTTTCATATCGCTTCATGACCTCGCGTACCGTTTCGGTCAGGTCGAAATGCGTCATATGAGGTGTCTGCGTTCCCGCACGCAGCTTTGAGATATCAAGCATATCCGTTACAAGCTCGGAAAGCCTCTCCGTCTCGTCAATGATTATCTGAAGATTCTCGGGGGAATTTTCGCCCGGTATATCACGCATCACCTCGGCATATCCGGATATCATCGTAAGCGGCGTTCTGAGGTCGTGCGAAACATTTGCGATCAGCTCTCGCTGAAGTCCGTCGGATCTTGCTATCTCACCCGCAGCGTAGTTGAGCGTTGAGGCAAGCTCGTGTGTTTCAAGATATCCCTCTCCGACGAAATTCGCATCGTACTCACCCTCGGCAAGCTTCTTTGCCGCGCGATTCATGTCCGTGAGCGGCTTGGATATTTTTTCTGAGAAAAATACAGACAGCAGCGCCGCAGCTATCAGCACCGCAGCTGCGATCCATCCGAACTGCGTACCGAGCGTTCTGACAGTCGATGTCATCGGCACGAATTCGGTGTTGAGTATTATCACATAATCATTGCCGCCAACGCTCACTATCCTTGCGGATACGGCAGTGATGCCTTTTTTCACCGACGGCACTATCGCATTGTCACGGTCGTCATCGGCTCTGATACCGCCGAAGATAAGCTTTTTCTGCTCTGTCCACGACCCGCCGTTTGAACGCGCATTCTGATAAATATTGTTCAGCTCGTCCGACGGCAGATGATGTATGAGGCAGGTCGGGGCAACATCCGCACTTACGATCTCACTGCCGAGATGCCCCGAGCTCGCTTTGAATACCCTGACACAGGTGTCATACGTCAGCGCAAGGTCGACCGCCCGTGTTTTGAGCTCGTCGCTTTCTATATCTGTCTCTATCTCATGCGAAACGCGCGACAGCTCATCCATCTTGGTCTGACGGTAAAAATAATCAAGCATCCTCACCTGAAAGACCCAGATTATCAGCAGCATGACTGCCGCAAAGCACGCAAAGTATATAAGCAGCTTTGCGCGCACACTGAGAATGCGGCTCGCTCCGTTTCCGGAATGCATACCGGATGCCGCCGCCTGTTTTTTTCTTTTACCGGCGGACATCATTTTTTGGTCTCTTTTCCGCCAGTCACGGCTTCAAAACGGTACCCTACGCCGCGCAGCGTCACAACACAGTCGGCATATCGCCCGAGGCTCTTGCGCAAAAGCTTTATGTGCGTATCGAGCGTACGCGCATCACCGTAAAAATCATATCCCCAGACCTCGCGCAAAAGCTGTTCGCGCGACAGTGCTATGTTGCGGTTTGCAAGAAGATAGAAGAAAAGATCGTACTCCTTCGGCGACATATCCACCCTCTCGCCGTCTATATACACAAGGCGCGCCGTTATGTCGGCTTTAAGACCGCCGCCGTCAAGCTCAACGATCTCGTGCGGCTTTCCTCCGCCCGGCTGCTCGGACGGTGCGCGGCGGTATCTCTTCATCACTGCGTCAACGCGCATCATCAGCTCCTTGGGCGAAAAGGGCTTTACGACATAGTCGTCGATCCCCAGTCCGAAGCCGTTTATCTTGTCATATTCCTCTCCGCGTGCCGAAAGCATGATTATCGGCACATCGGAGGTCTTTCTTATTTCGCGGACGGCGGAAAAACCGTCAAGCTCCGGCATCATAATGTCCATTATCACAATGTCGTATCCTCCCTCGCGGCAGCGAAGCACCGCCTCCATACCGTCGGCAGCCTCTGTCACCTTATGTCCTTCAAACTCGGCGTATTTTCTGATTATCGTGCGTATGCGGGATTCGTCGTCAACTACCAGTATGCTGTACATATCCGTCCTCCGTTGTTATGTCATTGTAAAATTGTTTTCGGGCTCAGTGCGCTCCGCTGCCGGAGCCGCACTGAGCCGCTGTAATATCAGTTTGATTCGCTCGATGATGTGCCCTGAGTCTTTTCCTTGAGCGTCAGGGTGACCTCAACGGTCTTGCCGTGGCGCATGACTACGAGCTTCACGTTATCTCCGACCACAAGAGAGTTGATGCAGTTGGTGATATCGCTCGAGCTTGACACCTCTGTGTCATTGATGCTGATGATACGGTCGCCGCGCTGCAGTCCGGTGGAATCGTCGGCTTTTTCAACGTATGCACCCGGCTGAGCGGAACCGTAATATCTCCATGCGGTGTACATGTCGGCGTCAATTACGGTAATGCCGATGGCGGGTCTGCCGCGTACATAACCGTATTCTATGAGCTGCTCGGCAACCGATTTTGCCTTGTTTATCGGAATAACGAATCCGAGCCCCTCAACACCGGTGCTTGAATACTTCGCATTGACTATGCCTACAAGTTCACCGTAAAGGTTGAAAAGTCCGCCGCCGGAGTTGCCGGGGTTGATGGCTGCATTCGTCTGAAGCAGATTCATCTTCTTGCCCTCAACGCTCACTTCTCTGTCAAGGGCGCTGACGATACCGTCGGTGACAGTACCGCCGAGCTCACCGAGCGGGTTGCCTATTGCGAGTACGCTCTCGCCGACGACAAGCTTATCGCTGTCGCCGAGAACCGCAACGCTGAGCTTCACGCCGTCTGTGGGTTTGATCTTGATGACCGCGATATCCGCAACATCGTCGGTTCCGATAAGTGCCGCTTCGTATTCGGTCTTGTCTGTAAGCCTTACCGTGATCTTTGAGGTGTTTTCGATAACATGGTTATTGGTTACGATATAACCGTCGGCGGAAATAATGACTCCGCTGCCCGCGCCACTCTGAACATACTGTCCGAGATAGGCATTGCTCTGAACGTTTTCGGTCGTGATCTCGACCACCGAATCCTTGACGAGCGCCGCAGTCTCGGCTACCGTCATCTGAGTGCCAGTACTGCCGATCTTGAGCGTTTCAACAGTCCTACCGGACTGAAGCAACTCAACGGTGCCCGTTGCACCGACGGAAGCCTGGTCGCCGTTTCCCTTATTCGATACGCGGTTGGCGAGATATGTTCCTCCGAAGCCGGCTGCCGCCGAAAAGAGGACGCAAAGCACAACAACGCAGGAAAGGACTGCCGCAAGGTGATTGCTCTTTTTCTTCTTTGTGTTTTTTCCGTTTCCGGATGTACTTCCGTTTGCGGTGCGGGAGGTCCCGTAAGGAACATAAGTGTATTCGTTCCGCGCGCCCGAGGCGTTTTCTTTGGCGGATGAATTTTCGGGAACGTATGCGACCCCGAAGGATGCTCCGTTATTCACGGAATTATTGCCGTTATCTGCGGAATTTATCGTAGTGTCGTTTTCGTGCGATCCGTTGTTTTCCGGAACATTGCCGTTCATACGGTCTGTACGATCGTTTTCATTTTCAAACATAACACGATATCTCCTTTGCTTTTTTCTTTGCCTATATTATAAAGACGCTTTGTGACGGTTTTATGATGATGCGTAAAACAACTCTTGAAATCAATTGATGAAAGATAAAATGCCGACAGAAGACTTTTTTCACGGTGGATGCGGACACAGAGAAACGCGACAGCGTATGCGACATAAATGTCCGAGAGAGAATATTATAATTATTTCAACCCGGCGGGCAGAATAAACGACCGTTTTTCAACAAATCATTGTTTTGGGAGAAAAAATATGATATACTGTATATTGAAAATAAATGTCCGCACGGGCAACGTGCCGTGAGAGCCGACCGCGTGCCGGCAGAGGAAAGACGGCTTGCCGCCCGCATCGCGCGCGACACGCGGCGGCTTGCAGCTTTGCGCTCACGCTCACAGAAGGGAGCATCGGCGCAAATATCCCGCGCCGCATTTGACCGCAGGCGTTTTTCGCGCGGCAGCTATCTTTCGTTCATATTTGACACCGTAACGTCAACTCGCGGGTTTGAGATATGGGACGAGGCACTCGCCTTTGCGCGGCGCTTCAGGCTTCTTTCGACAATACTGCGTGCGGCGTCTGTCATCGTCTACGCCGTCGAGACCGGAGCGGCGTTCATAATTGCCGCGGGGATCGTTCTCGCCGTACTTCCGGCTGCGTTGCTTTTGTTTATCGCGGCGCACATAGACTCGCTGATAAGCTCCGGGCGCGCGGTATCAAGAGTGCGGCAGATAGCACGGGAATGCGACGTAACATTTGTATTTCCGCCGCGCATCGCCGTTGCCGAAAACGCGTTTCTTGCCGCAAACACGCGTGTGTTGGCAAAGAACGGCGCTGTGTTCATCGTATCGCCGTATCTCTTTTCCGCACGCGGAGTCGGCGGTAAGGGTGCATATTCGTCACTCAGATACGAGGGCAACGGCGTTTATATAATACGCAGACGGACGTATTTCAGACTGCGCCGTAAGCTGCCGCAGCTTTTTTCACTGCGCGGCACAACATTCATATACCTTTGATAAAAGGAATCGAAAAAATGGTAGAATTCATATACGGAGTACCCGGATCGGGTAAGACAAGCTATATAATGTCGCGTCTTGCGTCGGACGTGCGCGTCGGTCGGCGGGCTTTTGTCATCGTTCCCGAGCAGCAGACCGTAGAGGTCGAACGCGCCGTTGCCGACCGCCTACCGCCTCAGGCGCAGCTTTCGGTCGAGGCGCTCAATTTTTCGCGTCTTGCCAACCGCATATTCCGCGAGCGCGGCGGACTTGTCTATAATTACGCCGACAAGAGCCGAAAGCTGCTTTTCATGTGGCGTGCACTGCGCGAATGCGCGCCGATGCTCTCGGAGTACGGCGGCAGAGCCGCCTCGGATGCCTCTCTTTCTTCGGCAATGCTTCAGTCCGTCCGCGAATTCAAGGCTTGCGGCATCACTCCGAAAAAGCTAGCCGAGGCGTCGCGCCGCTTTTCGTCCGGTCGCTCGTCCGACCGCGCCCTCGGCGGCAAGCTCGGCGACCTTTCGCTGATATACGCGGCATATTCGGCACTCCTCTCGCAAAATTTCACCGATTCCGACGACGATCTGTCGCGTCTTGCCGAAAAGCTGGCGGACGAGCCGTATTTCGGCGGCTCATCGGTGTACATAGATTCATTTTCAAGCTTCACGGGTCAGGAGCACGAAATAATCAAGCTGATAATGCGTCAGGCGGATGAGGTGGTCATAACTCTGCCGCTTTCATCACCCGCCGACCGTGCGCTCTGCTCATTTTCGTCGCGCAAATGCTCCGACCGCCTCCGCCGTGATGCCTCCGGGCTCGGGATAAAGCCGGCTCTCATCAGCCTTGACGGAAACAGGCGTCCCGGCAACGCCGAGCTGCGCGCCGTTTGCGCGCAGTTCCGCGATCAGTCGGTATCTGCCGATATCCCGGAGAACGAACGCGGACACGTCAGGCTCTTCTCGCTCTCGGATCCGTATTCCGAATGCGACGCGGCTGCGGCTGAGGTAAAATCGCTGCTCATGGAGGGATACCGCTGCCGCGATATCGCCGTTATCGCCCGAGATGCCGAAAAATACCGCGGGATAATCGACAGCGCCTTTGAAAAACTGTCGATCCCCTGCTTTCTGTCCGAAAAGACCGGATTTTCGACCCGTCCGCTCGCAAGGCTGATACTTTCGGCACTGCGAATAAAAATGTACAGCTGGCGCCGCGAGGACGTAACGGCTCACATCAAAACAGGACTTTGCGGCATCGACCCGCGTGACGCCGATATATTTGAGGCATACGCCGAAAAGTGGAATATAAGCGGTCGTGCGTTTTACGGCAGCGAGTCATGGAACAAAAACCCCGACGGGTACACCCCGCGTATCACCGAACGCGGCAAGGACATACTCGCGCGTGCCAACGCAGTCCGCACGGTGCTGCGCGACAGGCTGACGGCACTTTTCGCCGCCATCGATGCAGCCGCGGACACGGCGGGCATCTGCCGGGCGATATGGGAATACCTCGAGTCGCTCGATGTTCGCGGCACGCTGCGCGCGCTTGCGGTGCGCGATCTTTCCGAGGGACGCCGTCGGGAAGCCGAAGAGGACGGCAAGCTTTACGATTCCGCCGCCGACGCACTTGAATGCCTTTGCGACGTCTTTAACGAAAAGCCTGACATTGCGACCTTTGCCTCCGCTCTCAGACTTGCGTTCGACTCCGCCGAAATAGGCACGATCCCGACCGGATGCGATGAGGTGGTGATAGGCTCCGCCGATATGCTGCGCGCCGGCGACCGCAAATGCGCGGTCCTCATAGGGCTCGACGAAGGCGAATTCCCCGGCAGCGGGGCGCGCGGCGGACTGCTTACCGACCGTGACCGCACACTGCTCGCCGAGGCGGAGCTTGAGCTTTCGGTAAATGCCGAGGCGGAATCCTCCGACGAACTTTTCTTCCTTCTGCGCGCAGTATCCGTCCCGTCCGAAAAGCTTCTGCTTTTCACTCACGAGACCGACACCGGCGGCTCCGCGTGCCGTCCCTCATCCGCATTTCTGCGTGTCGCGGCGCTTCTTCCGTACATAAATATCAAGACAGAAAACGACATATCCCCCGCCGATCGCATCTGGAGCCGCCGCGCGGCATACGAATATCTTGCAATGTATGAGGGAACGCCGACGGGAGACGCACTTGCCGCCTGCCTTAAGAATGACCCCGGGTATGCGTCGGCAAGATCGCGCGCTGTCGCTCCGCTCACCGCACGCCGCGAGACCGTCACCCCGGCACTTGCGCGCGCCGCCTTCGGCGAGCGCATCGAGCTTACGCAGTCGCGGATCGAATCATTTGTGAGCTGCCCGTACAATTATTACCTCAAATACATTTTGCGGCTCGACGACGGCGCCCGCGCGGAATTCAATTACGCGGGCATGGGCTCATTCGTGCATCGCGTGCTTGAAAAATTTCTGCTTTCCGTTGCTGCCGACAGTGGATTTGACTCCGCCCCCGACTCTGAAAAAGCCTCGCGCCTGCTTGACGGCATAATAGGCGAATACACTGCTTCACTCGGTATTACCGAGACATCTCCGAGGCTTTCGCACCTTATATCGCGTCTGCGCGGGCTTACCGAGCTGCTGCTTTCGGATATTTTTGCCGAGTTCTCGGCAGGCTCGTTCCGTCCCGAGGCATTTGAACTCCCCATCGGCATCGACGTCGGCAGACGCGGCATTCCCGCACCCGAATTTCCGCTCCGCGACGGCGGCTGCGCCGTGCTGCGCGGAATCGCCGACCGCGTTGACACCGCACGCGGAAGCGATGGGAGCCGTCTGCTGCGTGTCGTCGACTACAAAACAGGAAGCAAGGACTTTTCGCTCGAGGACGTGAAAAACGGGCTGGAGCTTCAGCTTCCGATATACCTCTACGCGCTGACTCACGGCGAGGCAGCGGGTGAAGGCTCGGTTCCCGCCGCAATAACCTATCTTTCCGCCAATGTACCGCCCGTAAAGCTTGAGCGCCCGCTCACGGGCGACGAGATACGCCGCGAGGCGCGGCGGTCGATAAAGCGTTCGGGGCTTGTTCTCGACAACGACGAAGTGCTTAATGCGCTTAACTCCGAGCGCGATCCGCACTTCATGCAGGGCGCAAAATATTCACGCGACGGCACGCCGTCCCCCGCACTTGTAAGCCAGGATGGGATGAGAGAGCTTTTCTCTGAGCTCGAGCGTACCGTTGAAAAGATCGCCTCGTCAATGCGCTCGGGAAGAGCAGTTGCTCTCCCCTGCACCGGCAGCGACGGCAGGTGCCTTTGCGACAACTGCCGGTATGCAGCCGTCTGCCGCACACCGTCGCGCAAAGCCGAATGAACCCGTGTTTATATTATTTTACCGCTAAAGCGAAAGGTAGCTCCGAAAATGCCAGTTAACTTTACAGATGCTCAGCGCACAGCGATCGACGTGCGCGGCAGAACGCTCCTCGTGTCCGCCGCGGCGGGCTCCGGTAAAACGGCAACGCTCACCGAGCGGATAATACGCGAGCTGACAGATCCCGATGATCCGTCCGATATCTCGGATATGCTCATAGTTACATTTACCCGCGCAGCCGCAGGCGAGCTTCGTGCCCGCATAGGAGCCGCGCTCTCGGCAGAGCTTGCACGCGACCCCGGCAACCGGCGCCTTGCGCGTCAGGTCATTGCCATAGGCAATGCTCGGATATGCACCATCGACTCGTTTTATCTTGATGTGGTGCGCGAGAATTTTCAGCGACTCGGTCTGTCCGCTTCTTTCCGTCTTGCCGACGGGAGCGAGCTCGACCCGCTGCGCCGTGCCTGTATGCAGGATGTGATAGAGCGTTTTTACGCCTCCGACCCGGAATTTCCGTACCTCGCGGACTGCCTCACATCGACACGCGGCGACAGCAAGCTTGCAGAAACGCTTCTTAAGATCGTCCCGCGTCTCGAATGCCTGCCGCGCGGCATGAATGTGCCCGCCGATGACGCGGCATTGCTTGAAGAGGAATCGGAAAAGCCGTTTTTTGAAAGCCGCGCGGGAAGATGCGCCCTTGACGCGATAAACGACACGCTTGACGGCTGCGAGCGTTTTTTCGCCGCAGCGCTTGAAGAAATAAGCGGAGACGCCGCATATCCCGCAGGCTATGGCCGCGTGTTTGAATACGACATCGCTACCGTCCGTGCGCTCACGGCGGCAGCGGCACACGCCGACGGCGCCGAACTGCGCAGGCTTGCAGCCGATTATTCGCCGCTGCGCCTACCACCCTTCAAAAAAGGTCAGAAAACGCCTCGCGCCGCCGAGATCGCCGACGAACGTGCCGACTGCAAGAAAAAAATGATATCCGTATGCACAAAGTATCTTGCAATGACGGATGATGAGATATCCGCTTCTCAAAAAAAGACCGCCGCAGCGCTGAGAACACTCTCACGCGTGCTGACGGCTTACCGCGACGCGTTCAGAGACGAAAAATCAATGCGCTCCGTCTGCGAATTTTCAGACATAAGGGGCTACGCATACGGCCTTCTCATAGGCGCTGACGGCGAGCCGACCGAAACCGCACGCGAGTGGCGCGACCGCTTTTCGGAGATATTCGTTGACGAATACCAGGACACCGACCCGGTGCAGGATGCCATTTTCCGTGCCGTGGCACGTCCCGGCGGGCTGTTCATGGTCGGCGATATCAAGCAGAGCATATACTCGTTCCGCGGCGCCGAGCCGTCGATATTCGCGGGATACCGCCGCAGCTTTCCGCCCGTGACTGCGGGTGACGATGAAACGAGCCCCGGCTCGGTATTCATGTCCGAAAACTTCCGCTGCTCGCGCAATATCGTCGATTTCACGAACGCCGTGTCCTCATACCTCTTCACCGTTTCTGAAAACGCCCCCGGCGAAAACGGCATCGGATACCGCCCCGAGGACGATCTGATATTCTCGCGCGGCGCTGCTGCGGGCGACGAAAAGGTAGATATAGCACTTATCGGCACCGACAGCTCATCGGACGACACCTCGGACACAGACACCTCCGACGCACCTTCGACAGGCGAGGATGCCGAGGTCGAATATATCTGTGCGCGCATCCGCACGATGCTCGGCAGCGGCGGATATAAACCGGGCGACATTGCAGTGCTCTCGCGCTCCAAAAAATTCGCCGCCAAGGTCGCGTTGCGCCTTTCGGCGCTCGGTATTCCCGCCGCGAACAGCGTCGGCGAGGATCTGTTTGCCAACCCCGAGGTGCTTATGTTCATAGGCATCCTCTCCGCGACGGACAACCCACAGCGTGATATTCCGCTTGCAGCCACACTGAAATCTCCCGTATTCGGCTTTTCTCTCGACGACCTTGTCCGAATACGCAGCGGAAAGACCGACGAATCCCTCTATGACTCCGTCGCGGCTTATTCGACGGGCGGAACCGATCGCGCGCTTGCCGAAAAATGCGCGGGTGCGCTTGCAACGCTTGCGGACTGGCGAGCATACGCCGAGGCAATGCCGGTAGACCGTCTCATCCGCCGCATCTGGCGTGAGACCTCGGCGCTGACATACGCGGGTTCTGACAAAGAACGGGCGCTGCGCACGCCGACGGAAAGGCGCGCAAACCTCCGGCGCCTTTACGAATACGCAAGAAAATTCGAAGCCTCCGCCTTCCGCGGGCTTTCGGAATTCGTGTCATACATAAACGGAATGATAAGCGGGGGCGTCAAGATCGAATCCGACGCATCCTCCGAGCGCAATGCCGTGAGCATAATGACGATCCATAAGTCAAAGGGGCTTGAATTTCCTGTCGTTTTCCTCGCAGGCTTCGGAGCGCGGTTCAACCGCAGCGAATCGGGCGACGATATCTGCTTCTGCCCCGATGTCGGAATGGCGTTGAAGCTTTCCGACGGCGGCGGCATGGCAAAGCTCGACACCCCGATGCGCCGCGCCGTTGCCGACCGTGCTGCGTCGCTTTCGGCAGAGGAGGAGATACGCATACTCTACGTTGCGCTGACACGCGCACGCGACAAACTCATCATAACAGCAAAAACCGGGAAGAGCGGCGCCGATGCGATGCTTGACGACGCACGTACACGCGCAGCACGCGGCGGGCGTGCATATCATGGTGCACAAAATAGCAAAGCCGAAGCAATCCGATTTGCCTATTTTCATAGCCTTAGCCTCGGTAAAACGAGTGTAATATACAAAGCATAGTACACGATGACACCCTCTTCTATATACAGCTACTCCCTTTGTATTGCACTGCCGCTGATGTTGTTCTTCGGCTTTTACTTCATGCTTGCTAAAACGCCGGAAAAAGCGATTTTCGGGAACTACCTACGCTCCCGACGAATTATGGGCGCGGCAATATTGCTCCTTGCAGCCAATTATTCGGTACATTTCTTTTTCGGTATCAGATTCAAGAGTGCCGATGCCGCCATTACGATGAATCTATCCACCTATTTTCTGTGCTATTGGCTATTCAGCTCGGCCTTAACCACTCTACTCGACCGCTTTTACATAACACGGAAGCGACTTAGGACACATATATGCTTGTGGATTTTATATTCCGCACTTTCTTGCATTGTACTTCTCATTTTCCCGAAAGGGGACATAAGGACATCGGCAATGCTTGTTTTGGCTGCCTGTCTTATTGTCTACGGACTTGTTCTAACCAAAAGGCTACTCCACATTTATCACAGAGTCACCCGCATTTTCAAGGAAACTCATGCGGACGACCTCGGCGCCTATATCAAATGGCTTTCCGTGTTCACATACTGGGTTGTCACCTACGGAGTGGGATGCGGACTGCTGACATTCCTGCCTGACGAGTATATTTATATCTGGATCTTGTCTTCCGTGCCGCTATACATCTATATGTTCCTTTGCTATTTGAACTATATGCTGTTTTACGAACAAGTAGAGAATGCCATGGAAAGCGAGGTGACCGCGGAAGACGACATATCATGCGGTGCATAAGCCGAACAAACGCAGAAGCAAGAGACCCCGGCTTACCATGCAAAAATGGCGGAAAAAATCCAAGAATGGATTGACACCAACGGCTTTGTCCGTTCCGGACTTACAATAAAGGAGTTATCGGACTTACTTTATACCAATCGCACATACCTGTCCGAATTCATCAAGACAACATATGCAATGTCTTTCCGCGATTGGATTACCGGACTTCGCATCGAATATGCCAAACGACTGCTCACTCAATATCCCAAACTGACGGTTGCAGATATTTCCGAAAGATCAGGCTTTATTTCTCCAAGCCACTTCACACGCCTGTTCAAGAAAAATGCCGGGTGTACTCCTGTCAAATGGAGAAAGAAAGAAACCGAATAGCACGGCCCGTCGCTAATGAAGGCAATAGTCTGTGCAACAAAAAAAGTCTAAACGACAATTCCAAAATATCCTAAATCACAAAGATGTGCTATTTCAACAATTAAGGCCAAATATCTGCGCACAACACGTGGCCTTACATTATTTTTTTACTTATTTTTGTATGCACGATTTCGGATTGAAAGTCGATAGTTCATATTCTGCGGCAGTCAAACGTGATTAATATCCGCCCCGTTTTAGTAGCAGGCAACAGACTTTTGTACAGCATCATGACGGCTCGGCATCATCATAGTTGCCAAATCCCCATATTAGCATAACTCTCATACAAAAAAAGTAACAAAAAAAACCACCCGATATGAAACACATGACAATACGCCTCGCGACTATTGTGCTTATGCTGACAACGCTCATTCCGACAAAAGCGCAGCAAAGCCAATGGCTCTATGACGGCTTGTTCTACCACATCAATGACGATGGAACATGCTCGGTCGTATCGACCCTGAAAACCGGCGAAATCGTCATACCGCAAGTAGCAGTAATCGAGGGCAAAAACTACATCGTGACAGCTATTCTTGAGGGCGCATTCCAATCCAAGGATAAGATTACTTCTATCGATTTACCCAATTCCGTAACATCTATCGGCGAATACGCTTTCTTAGGCTGCACGGGACTGACCACTATAAAACTGCCCGATGCGTTGGCTGAAATCAGCACGGGGACATTTTCGCTATGTACCGGCCTCACTTCCGTGGCTTTGCCAAGCGCTCTAAGCACCATCGGATCTGAGGCATTCTACAATTGTACCGGATTGATTTCCCTGCATTTACCGAATTTGCTAACATCAATCGGAGACCATGCTTTCTTCAACTGTTCCAACTTGGCGGTCATAGCCATCCCCAACACACTTGAATCCATCGGCGATGACGCTTTCCTCAACTGTTCCAAGCTGACTTCCATATATTTGCCCGGCACTATAACACATATCGGGACGCGGGCCTTTTCGAATTGTACCGGATTGACATCCGTAATTATACCCAACTCGATAACGGCTCTCGAAAGTTCGGTTTTCTCCGGGTGCAGTTCTATGGCATCCGTTACATTACCCGAATCACTAACCTCCGTAGGATACCACACATTCTCCAATTGCTCCAAGCTGAAATCCATAACATTACCGGCCTCTGTAACTACTATCGGCGAAAGCGCTTTCCTCAATTGCACCGAGCTGAAAGACATAAACCTTGACAGAGTATCGCAAATAAAGTACGGGGCTTTCGCCAATTGCAAAGGATTGCTTAATGTCTCCATTTTCAATGCCAAAGACGTAAATTCGGATGCCTTCATTAATAGCTCTATAAGTTCGGCAGTACTACCATACGAATGGACAGAGAACTTCAAACTGGATTTCAGTAAAACGCCAAACCTATGGAAAGTGTATATCGGGGAAGCCACAGCAACCATTCCGCCGGATACATTCAAAAGCAATAAACTATTTTGGATATACAGCAACGCTACCACGCCACCGGAAATCAGCACCACGACATTTAGCCCCGACACATACGACAGGGGGATATTATACGTCCCCCAAGGTTGTTTGAACGCTTACAAAGGTGCAAAAGTATGGAATCTAATACCTGACATCCGAGAACTTCCATATCAGATTGACATCCCCAACGAAAAAGTATCGGTAGACATCTCACAGTCCGTCACATTGACCGCCTCCGTTGTCCCGGCATACGGTCCTCCCGTCCACATTAAGTGGTACAGTCTGAACGAAGACATCGCCACCGTAACATCCGAGGGCATCGTAACAGGCGTATCCGAAGGCAAGGCGACAATCGTAGCGTACGGCGATGGCATAACCGCATCCAAGGAGGTCACCGTCATCAACGTCATGACCCCCGGAACTGTCGAGGACATTGCCACCGATACTCCGGCCGAAGGCACCGTATTCGACGTCTACAATCTCCAGGGCATCCGCGTTGCCACGGGCATCGACAATGCCGAGTTCTCCGCCGCCGGCCTCGCCCCCGGCATATATATCCTGGTATCACCCCACGGATGCCGGAAAGTTAAACTCTAAGATTCTCTAAGAGTTACCGTCCCAAACGGATACATGATTCCACCACTTCTAATAATAAGATCTAAACAGGAAAATATGACACACCGCATCAAGAATATCATTGCTTCTGTAATTCTCCTTTCCGCGTGCGTATCTGCAAATGCACAAGCATTCTTCTACAACGGACTGCGATTCAAAATAGAATCCGATGAAACATGTTCGCTGGAAGATTCATGGTCAGCACCCAAGTACACCGGCGACATCGTCGTCCCCGAAAAAGTGGTATATAATGACAAAGTGTATACTGTGACCAAAATCGCAGGTGCATTCTTCATGTGCGATGGGCTCACATCTGTATCTTTGCCCGAAACAATAACGACCATAGAGTCCCAATCCTTTGAGAAATGCACAAAGCTCACCACCGTAAACATTCCCGGCTCTGTAACCTACATAGGCCGACGTGCTTTCTTAGGCTGCAACGCACTTACAGGCATCACTCTTCCGGAGGGGTTAACATATCTCGGCGAAAATGCTTTCTGCTGGTGCAATGAGATAACATCCATAAAAATTCCCAAAGCAATAAAATCTATTGGCTACGCGACTTTCGCCAGCTGCAAATTGACATCTTCCGTAACCTTTCACGACTTATTAACATATATCGGAGAGAATGCTTTTTCTGGCTGCAGGTTCACCTCCTTAACCTTACCGGCTTCGGTAGACTCGCTTGGCAGCTACGCATTCACCTCGTGCGAATGGCTGACAGAAATAAATCTCGACCATATATCAAAAATCGGCACATACGCATTCCAGAACAATTTCAATCTGAAATCAGCAAACATCCTTAAAGCCCAAAATGTTGCTGATAAGTCCTTCTGGGAATGTAAAAACATTGAGACCTTCGTGCTGCCATACTACGGATGGACCGAAAACTTTAAGATGGATTTCAGCAGCTTGGTCAGCTTGAAATCTTTGTACATCGGCGAGGGTACCACTTATATACCTGACGCCGCCTTCGGCAACAAGCTCAATCTCCTGAATGTATACAGCAACGCGGCGACACCGCCGAGCATCAGTCCGACAACGTTCAGCTATGTAACTCACTACAAAGGCACGCTTTACGTCCCCAAAGGATGTATCGATGCTTACAAAAATGCAGAAGGATGGAGTATGTTCCGGGATTTCCAAGAATTGCCCTACCAAGTCGTTATTACAGACGACAATGTCTCCGTAGACATCTCTAAGTCTATCACCGTGGCCGTCTCTGTCTCCCCGGCGGATGCCACCACCGCACCCATCATGTGGTACAGCCTTGACGAGGACATCGCCACCGTTACCGCAGACGGTGTCGTAACAGGCGTAGCCAAGGGCGAAGCAACGCTCGTGGCATTCTGCGATGGCATAACCGCCACACTAAAGATCAACGTCACAGGAACTGACGCCGTTGAAAGCATCTTGACAGACACCACGACCGAAGACTCCACATTTGACGTATACAACCTACAAGGCATACGCGTAGCCTCCGGCATCCGCAAAGCCGAATTCTCGGCCGACCACTTCGCCCCGGGCATCTACATCCTCGTATCGCCCAAGGGCTGCCTGAAAATAAAAATCTAACTTAATATACAACCACAATGAGAAAATATTTTTTAATCCTCACAGCTTCAGCGGTTGGCGCACTTTGCGCATCCGCGCAGACGTCTGAAGAAAAGCTTGAGAACGGGCATCAATATGTAGACCTCGGTCTGCCCAGCGGCCTGATGTGGTCTGACCGGGCAATAGGCGCAGTAGGCCCGGTAGACAAAGGCGATTATTTCGCTTGGGGTGAAACTGAACCCAAAAATGAATTTACAACCGCCAACTACAAATTCGGACCCTTGGGCAGCTACGAAGAGATATACAAATACAACAGGGAAGACGGCAAGACAGTACTCGATCCCGAAGATGATGCCGCATGCGTACAATGGGGCGGACGATGGCGTATGCCAACCAAGGACGAATGCCTCGAATTGGAGAAGGAATGCACATGGACGCTCACCGAGCACCTGGGCGTAAGCACATACAAGGTCGAAGGTCCAAACGGCAACTACATATACCTCCACCTGTGCGGATATTTCTATGATAAATTACGCGACTACCAAAGAACCGGGTATTACCTGTCCTCATCGGTATTTACGGGTACGTCAAATTTCATAAACATCACTCACGCCTATATTATTAAAGTCAACCCCCGATTCTTCTCCGGTCATTCCTCCAATAGACGATACTGCGGAAGCCTCGTGCGTCCGGTGTTTAATCCGGTGTCCGAAGTGGACGATATCACGGACGGAGGTCATCGCACAGCCCCGACTGCCAAAGAAGGGCGCGTGTACTGCTCGGGAGACTTTCGCATCTATGACCTTGCAGGACGCGACGTGACCAAAGCCAACGGCTCGCTCAAAGGCGTCTACATAGTCAAGGCTGACGGCTTTGCCGGCAAGATTGCCGTGAGATAGGCATATTCCGACCGCGCCACTTATTTCCGTAAATTCCGAATGAAGCGCGATGCAGGAAGATAGCGCATATGGATACAATTCAACATTTTGTAGCTCTTTTCTTGCACAGCCCGACATTATTACATATCTTTGCCTCCGACAACAAACATACTGCATAACCAATAATTACGTTTATGAAAAAACATCTAACTCTTTTTACTCTGGCAATGGTTGCCATCATGACCGCCGGAGCCGCGACCCTAACCAAGACCGCCACCCCGTTCAAAGCGGACAAAAAAGGCATGCCTAAGGCTGCTATTGTCGCCAAAGCCAACGAACACAACTTCCCCACCGGAGAGTACAAGAGCCTCGGCAAAGGCTTGTATACCGACGATATGCTTTTGCCGGCGTTCGGATACGAGCCTATGACCTGGGAAGTCGAAATCCAGCAGAGCACCGAAGACCCCAACTTCTACCGTGTAATCTCGCCCTACGGCAAGGCTTTTGCCGATGCGATGCTGGCCACCAATAATGTACAACTAACAGAGACACAATACGACAGCGCCGGCACGACAAAGCTGGACATCGATGCCTCCGACCCCAACAACGTATACTTTGCCAAGACCATGATTGGTCTTGACTGGAACTACGGCCCGGTATATATCGGCATACCCTCGTCCAAGCAGGTAACATTCAAAGACGGCATCTTCACCGCTCCCGTCAGGGGCGTTGCCTACGGAGACAATGACGGCGCCGTGGCGATGAATACCAACCAAAAATGGCGCATAGTGTTGCCCGGCGTTGAGGCCGTGGACTACTCCATGGTTTTCAGCTTCGAAAACCAATGCACATCAAACCGCAAAGTCCTCGGAAAACTCACCCTAGGTAATGACATCGACAAGGTCAAGTACGTAATCCTGCCCAACTTCCAGGAAGACGAAGTGATGGGAGCCCTGGCTGACGTGGCCAAAAAAGGACTCGACCTTCCCGTGCGTGGAGATTTCAGCTGGACCATGTCAGAGGCGAACAAGGAAACAATAATCCTTGTCGGCCTCAACCGCGCAGGACAGCAAGTCGCATACCAATGGGGCACATGCTACTACCTGGACAACGACGACACCGCATGGACCTACTGCGGCAAGGCAACGCTCAACGTGGGCTTCATCAAAACATTCTTCAAAGTGGATGACGAGTCCCTCGAAGTCCCCCTGCAACGCAATGTTCAGAATCCGCGCATCATACGCCTCTCCGGCCCGTTTGAAAATAGCAAATATAACGGCTCCAACAAACATAATTGCGGCCTGCTCCATTACATCACCATCAACGCATCTGACGACAGATGCATCTACGTCCAAGAAGGCCCCGTCGGCCTTGACTACGGCTACGGCCTCATCCGTCTGAGCTCGACACCCGAATACTACCTCGGCGCAGGATTTGACTGGGAAGAAATCGCAGAAACAGAAGCCGGCGCCACGCTGGGCAAAGACAATGTCCTGTCATTCCCCAAAAGCATGCTTATCATCTCTATGTTCGGCAAAGACAACGGCGACTGGTACAACGTCGAGAACACGGACACGAGTATCAAGCTACCGGCAGACTTTGATCTGCTCGGCGTAAGCGATGTGACCGTTGACGATAACGCCGATGCACCTGCACGCATATACAACCTCCAGGGTATCCCCGTGAACAACCCCGAAGCAGGACAAGTATATATTGTCGTGCGTGGCAATCGCTCTACCAAAGTCATATTCTAAGTCACGGACGCACAAATGGAACTATAGGGGTGCAATACATTGCGCCCGCAGCGACAAACACAACCATTGAA
>ERZ779737.895-NODE-895-length-25268-cov-9.756990_pt1 | contig 25268 bp, 25 predicted proteins | sample MGYA00511889_ERZ779737 | MGnify/ENA primary metagenome ERZ779737 (study PRJEB29588, sample SAMEA2163575) | human gut metagenome | biome: human gut; feature: human-associated habitat; material: faeces | place: Denmark | collected 2008/2010 ... | reverse complement strand
AAGCTACAACCAAACCTCAAAATGTAAAAGGTGCATTTCTTCGAATGCTTACATTCAACCTATGACTAACTGCTGCAATATTACATAATCTCCTATCATCATTAGGATTTGCACCAGTATTGGGATATGGCAACATATCACAATATTCATTAATGGCTTTTTTAAGTTCATCGTTCATAATTGCATAATTTTAAAGTTACAAGTACAAACCTAATAATAAAATATGAATTATCCTATAAATTTAATATCGTTGATACGATTAGTCCAGCCTTTGCGGAACACTTCCTGTGAAGGATCTTTACGGCATATATCATCAATAAATTTCAAGAGTGCTTCCTTGATAATCTGAAAGAATTCTCTTAGATTAGTTTGATTTAATGTTTGCAGGGTTACTTTGCCAACAATTCCATCACATTGAACCTGCACAAGTTTTGGGGAATTCTTATACCATAGGAACCAAAAGCCCACACCCAATCAACAAGAATATTAGCCAAAGGCTGAGACTTGATATTATCAGTCATCCACCTGTCCTAATAATCAGAAAAGAGATATATACGGTTCTCAAAATGAATATCGTTTCTTTATAAAATTACAATTAACAGAACCATTCATAATTAAAATAGGAAACATAACTGACATAGCAATATTATTATCCAAATATGGTTTTAATAGCGGATAGAATATATTACCTTGATATTAATTTTAAAATTAAAGAATATCAAAATGTGTGGTACAAAAACTTGTGAAAAATGCCGTTTTTTGATGAGAAAAGGTACAAAAATGGCTTTGGAAAATAATGGTTCAGACCATTAAGTTTTAGGCTTATAGCTTTTTATAGAAATATCTAATAAAAAGCTATAAGCGTTAAGTTTATGGATTAATGAGGTATATGATGTTCCGGTTTTCGCAAATACGCACTTTACCGGAAGCTTACTCCCAAAGGAGTAATAATGTCTTTTGTGGCAGGCTAGATAAAATACACATCACACCTCCAGCTCCTTCAACGGCAACCCATAATTATATTGTCTGAAAAATCCTTTGTGGATAAGTTTCAAACCAAGGGTCTGATAATACTTGTAGTCATCATCCTCGGTGCAGAGGTATTTGTAACCATAGCGCGGGGCGTACTCCTTGAAGAATCTGGTAAGGTCTTTCAGATTTTCCTGCTGTTTTCGTCTGAAGTTGCTGCGCACAATGATGATGCTCCAGTCGGGGTAGTGACCTACGCCACAACTGTATTCCCAGAAACGGATGTATAAATCCATTTCGCCTACATGAACAGAAACACAAATGCCGTTGGCGTTGTGCATGACGGAACAACAGTTTCTGTAACCGAATCTCTCACACAAATAGAGATTGAAATCGTACAGACTGATTATACTTGGTCATTTTTACTTCTTGATTTTATCAGAGTTAATATTCCTCATCACCATATCATGCCTTTCCTTTAACTCATTATACCTTTGATTTAAATTCATGTAAAGAAAATTTCCCAATACCCAAAATATACAAGTAATAATAACCAGCATTGTACAGAGAAATCTGTGATTGTTGGTATTATCTATATTATCTTTGGGCATCTTCTGTATGTCATTTTCGATTCCGCTAAGCCTTGCATTTATGGCATCTATCTTCTTATCGATTTGAATAATAGGGGAGAGTTTGGGCAATAACACATTATTAACCAGTTTTGTCTCCCTTTCAATTGCAAAATCAATAGTATTTTTACATCTTCTACTGACTTCATCGGCATAGTTTTCTCTACTGTTTATATGGGCATTTATAGTGTCGTTTACAGCATTTACAATCGTTTCCTTCAACATGGAATTCAATTCCTTGTTGTTCTCTGATTGTTGGGACTGTTGAATACTCAAATGCTGAATGTCTGTTCGTATGGCCTTTATTTCATCTTTAAGCTCATTGTATATGGATAGGAGAGCGGCTCCTTCAATTTCTTTCTTGATCATCTTCTTCTGCTTCTAATATGTTCACGATTTTTCTTTTTTCTTTCATCATCATCCAACTGGTTACTGTTTCCTCCACCACCTCCTGAAGAAATTACTGCATTAGGCTGAAGGAGTAAATCTGCAACAGCATTTATAATAGAATTGCTAGTAGGAGGGGTAACGTCATTTTCATATATTTCATCATGTTCTGTTAGTGTGACTGTATCCTTTTCTTGTTCCTGGATTTTGTTTTGCAGGGTATTTCCTAAGCTGTCCGATTTATCCAGACTATTTTCATATTTGTTTAACTTATCCGCTATTTTAAAATAACTCAGACTACGGTCTATCCTGGAACCGCTGAATGTATATTCGCCACGTGAAAAGACTATACCACATGGCTTACTTTTGCTGTCTGTTCTTATGGTAAAATGAATTTTGTCTTTGTTTAGCTTCTTTTGAAACTCGTTCCAATTATTACTTTTTTCCAAGGCCTTGCGTATGGCGAACATCATTTCATATTTATGTTTGTCTTTGCCACGAAGCCTGTCATACTTGATATTCTCTTTACCCTTCGGCATATACAAGCCATATTTTATTGTCAGTTCCCTGCATACTCTGTTGTTTCTTATGCGGTCATTGCTGTCGCTTATGGTTTTACCGTCATTGTCCACACGGTTTATTACAAGATGTATATGAGGATGTTCTCTGTCGTAATGCCTTACAACAATATATTGTGTGTTTTTGATATTCATCTTTTCCATATATTCCCCTGCAATCTTTACCATAAGGTCGTCAGTCAGTTTCCCGGAGTCTTGCTTTGAAAAGCTCAATGATATATGATAGACCGGAGTTCTGATTCTTGTATTTAAACCTGCCTGACAACTGAAACTTTCAGCTATATGCTGTTTGCTGTCTGAACGTACTCCTTCGGTAGCAAGCAGCTTGGATTTATTGTTGCCTTTCATCGTATAATTTACAATCTTACCGAAGTCATTCCTTTTCATAATCTTTCCCATCATGCCTTTATCAGTTTAATGATTTTGTCTATTTCATCAGCCAGTTCTGATACGGATTCTGACACTGCAGCATATCCGAAAGTATTTGCATTTTTTGCAAGCTGGTTTAGGTTGTTTGCCATGCCTGAAAGACTCCTTATCAGTTTTACATCTTCAGGTGTAAGGCGTGCTGTTATGTTTCCATTTATTGCCGTATTTCTTATATACTCACCTAATGTAACACCGGCTGTCATGGCCTTACCATTTATGATATGCCTCTCCAATACAGTACATTTGAATGATAATATCTCTGTACGTTTTTCCATTTTGTCCAGTGTAGGTCTGCCACCGATAGCCTTATTTTTGTTGTTGCTTTTTTGTTCCATTCTGTTGATTATTTTTTTCGGTTTATAATTGATTTCTGTTTGGTACTTCCCGGATGGATTCAGAGGTTTTGGTATTACCAAAACATAAACTTGCCAACCGAAAAAACTACATTCCTTTTGTCATTCCGTTTTTTCCAGAATATTGTTGGATATGGGCAACGGACTTTTATTGAGTACCGAAACCTGACAGCTCCAGGTCGAAAGTCTCGATCAAAAGTTTTAGGGCAGGATTCTTTCTTGTCATGGATTGGAGAACGGCTTCACCTGATTTTACCTTTATAAGATAGTCGGCAATGTCGTATCCGTTCACCCTTTCAACATCATTTGCATTTTCTTCAAGATACTCGGAAATCTCAGTTCGGATGTTTCTTTTTCTCATCTGTATACACTTTTCTTTCCATTCCTGTGTCATTCCGATATCAGGGAACAGAACAATATTCCTGCCTTTGAGTACGTCAAAATTCTGCTCGTTGAAGCATCCGTTTTTACCGCCCGTTGCAAGCCAGATATATTCCGGTATATAGAATGAAGCAATGATAGCGGTCTTTTCGCTTTCTACTATGGCAACGGGTTTTCTGCTGTTGTATAAGAGATGTTCTCCGAAGTAGCATTGTTGTAAGTGGAATTCCGGTATATCAAGTTCTGTATGTACCCATGAAACATGTGCATATGGTTCTTTTATACGTTTTCCTGTCTCTGCATTGTACTGCATGATTTTCCCGGTTCTTATTTTTCCGGATATGTCTGTTTGCCAGAATACCGTAGCATTTTTCCATTTCCTGGCGGTACCTACATGGTAAGTCTTCATCAGACGCAGTGCTGACTCATACCCCAGATGGTTGGCAAGGTACAGAAACAGGTTATTCTGTTCATAGCATTTCATTGTCTGCTGCATAATTTCATCTGGTATAAAAGATGTGTCGGTATGCCGGGGTGCAGGAGGGAGTCTTGGATGACATACAAGAGGTTTATTATCTTTTACAATAGGGAATGATTTATTGTACTCTTTACATTCCGGATGTTCATCAAAATACATTGCTGGTGTATAGTGATAACCACAATTATTGATTCTGTTACATTTTCCTACATATTCGGGAAAAGAGATAGCCCCTTGGGTATCAATATAACGGGTGAACTCACGATGCTTTCCGCAAGAGGGGCAGGCATATCTGTTTCTCTGGTGCCTGTTGTAAGGCTCCAATATAAATCTGAAGTTTTCCATAATTTTCTGTTTTTAGTGATTGACAAAGTGACAAAGTGATAAAGTCAGCCTTAGTTTGTCACTTTATCACTTTGTCATTGTGCTTTTTTATAATTCCCATATTCGTGATAAAGGTAAGTTCCCGTTGCCTTTTTCAGGAAACGGTCATACGTGCTGGTACTCCAGTTCATGGAGACGGCTACTTCCAATCCTTCAGAACGTGTAAACTTATCCGGCAGCTTTTCCAACAGTTCTGTCTGTTTGGGAGTGAGCATCACGCCTTCAATCATGGAGCATATCTGTAGGGCGGTATTTTTAAAATAGGACACCAGACGTATGGATTTCAGTACACTATCAAGATCGATGCAGTTTTTATCACCTTCATTACATACCCATTTGCACAGTTGTATGATCAGGCAGAATCTATGAATGTAAGTCTCAAATTTGCTGTATATACTGCGTCTTTTATCCGATTCCTCCATGTTCAACATATCTGCCCATTGATGCTGCCATTCCATAATCTTTCGTCTGGCTCCAGGTTCATATTCCAGTCTTGTAGGATTTATGTTTCCGTGTTCATCATATTCTATTTTCATCTTGATGAACGATTGCATGATTGTGTTCCATTCATTGAAATGGCTCATGTCAATATCATCGTCTTTCCAGTATAGCTTGTCCTGGATTTCAGGTATCGCAAAAAGAATACGGTCAAGGAAGCCATTATTGCTTTTACTTCCTTTGAATGTATCGATAAGTATTTCTGGCTGAATTGTACCTATCACATTGGAAAACGGAGAGTCAATCATGATATTGTTTGTATTCATTTTGCGGTCGGAAATATACATGTACCCATTGAAAAGTGATATGTAGAACTGTTCTTCCGAGCCTTTGTTATAGCGTGTGAAATTATTGATCCACCCTTGCAGTTCATCCATGTAAAGGCAAATACCGCGCGGATTCTCTGATATTGACTTTGCCATAGCTTCCTGTGTGATATCAGAAACCAGAAATCTGGTGCGTACAGGTTCCCTGGGAAACATATCAAATCCCTGTTCCAGACGTTCCTTTTTACTCAAGCTCATTATTGATTCATACTTTCTGTACTCTTCGTTATATATTTCCTTCTGCTCCTTATCAAATCTGAACAGAGGTTCGAAGGCCGTTTTCAGAGGATGGCTTTTATTAGCACCCGGCCTTCCGACGAGAGCCATATATATGATACACTTGATATCCCATCCCGTTTTGAAATGAAGGATATGTGTATTGCCTATACAAGTGGAAATGGCTGTCATCATGCTGCACGCAGTGTAGTCGATAGGAAATGCCAGGTACTCATACATATTCAGAATGATGTTTCTTATCTTATTGGGGAAAACATCAATAGGAAATGAAGAGTCGTTCATTTTGCCTATCATGCTGACAGCATCATTTATTATACCACTTGGAGTTATTCTACTTTCTCCCATACCTGTTAATCATGGTTTAATACCCTGAAAGACTCAATATGTGCTTCATCAGAGAGTTCATTAATACATTTCTTCTTGTGCATCTTCATCCATTCGAGAATCTCAGACCGGTAGAAATGGAGTGTATTACCCTGCTTAGAATGAGGAATACTGTTTTGACAAGTATACCGGTAAATGGTGCTCACGCTTTTCTTTATAAGAGAACTTACTTCCTCGATGGATATCTCATCATCTTCCACCGACATGTTATTTTTAGAATTCTGAGCCTGTTCCTCCATCATTTTTATGAGGTGCTCTACAGCCTGCGGCAAGTTATCATGTGTAACTTTGCCAAAAACATTGTTTTCGTTTTTCATCATTTGTAAAAATTTGATTTCTCTGCAAAAGAATGGCAAATGATGGATAAAAAAGCATGTCCTCATGAATTCCTCATGCGGTCCTCATGCATTCCTCAAACTTTTAACAACTACAATGTAATATACTGTGATTCTGCGTGTTTGTACTATGATTTATATGTGTCTGACTGATATAAAAAAAGATTCCGATAAAACTTTAAATACAGTTTTACAGGAATCTTCAGTTATAAGAATGGTATTTGTTTCTACTGGATTTCTTTCAGATATTCGCTGAAGAAATTGTTTTTTTTCATATTTATGGCCTCAATACGGGAATTGGTTGCCAGTCTTGTACTGTTCTTGAATAATACATTGGCTGTGCAGAAAGAAGCTGATATGAACTTCTGGCACCCATTGAAGAAATCGGTTTTCTTTAGGTCTGTTCTACAATAGTGGCACATTATATAGAGGTTATGAATGAAAGCTCCCAAGTCAGTCTTTGACATTCTGTAGATTTCAGAAATCGGGTATTGTATATCTTCTTCTATTGGCATGCCTGTAATTTGAGCAAAGGCATACTTTTTAAAATATTCAATCTCATAAGGCTTGAGACAATCGTCCAATTCCGTGCTGATATAATTATAAATAAAGGAAAACAGTTTGCATAATCTTGTAGATCTGTCATCGGCCGGATTATCATTGCCGTTATTCTCTATTGCATCCAGATAATACTGTAATGGCTTCTGGTCATTTACGAGAAGTTCCTCTATCTTTTCGATCTGCTGTTGATGGCGGTTTTCCTGTTCTTTAAGTCGTACCATCAGCTCTTCGGCTACACTTTCATTGTTTGCCTCATTTTTGTATTCTTCCAGCAGTTTTTTCTTGCACCGGTATAAATGTCCGTTTGTCTTGTTATATATCCTCAGATTGACATAAGTAAGTTCTTTATGTAACCATTCCTGATCATCCTTATGCTCATTCAGCACAAGAATATATTTGTCCAGTTCACTTTGGATCTTCATATCGGAGATTTTCCGCACTATCATAATAATTATAGCTATAAGACTGATAGCGGCCAAAGAGTAGGAGACAACCGAGAGTATGGGGCTGTATTTATACACCTTTGCTCCTGAGCAGATAACACCAATGACTAATAGCAGAAGTACTGCTATTAGCCAGATATAACCGATATGCAACTTTTTTGCACATCGGAATGGATTGATTTTAGAAATTGCCTTTTTCATATTGTTCCGTGTTTTGACTGATTGTATTAATGCTTAATCGTTTTGCAGCTTGTTCCTTTAATGGGTTCACGACTTTGGTATATCGCATTGTGGTACTTTCCTGTTTATGTCCGAGTACATTCTTGATAGTAATAATATCTGTACCGAGGGCCAGGGACAGGGTAGCGTATGTATGACGTGTACAATGGAAGTGCAAGTCTTTCTTTATGCCTATGCTTTTGAACCATCTTTTCATCGGATAGGTCAGCATATATGTGGTAAGTCCGTTAAATACGAGTCCTTCACTACGTGGGCCGATAACTTCCATGAGATCGTCCCCAATAGGAACGTTTGCCATGTTCTTTGTTTTCTGCATACGTTTGAATACACACCATCCGCCTTTAGGCAATTCCTTGATGTCCTCCCACTTCAAAGCAAGTATGTCACTTCTTCTGAAGCCTGTTATACAGGCGAAAATGATAGCCTTTCGCAATACCGGAATAGGGCATTCATTATTTATGATCAGTCCTAATTCATGTTCTGTCAGATAATTGATTTCTGTTTCCTCTTCCGGAATCCTGTCAAGAAAATCATTGATATTCTCTTTGAGCATCCGTTTCTTATAGGCCTCTTTCAACATTCCTCTGAATGTGGAAAAATATCCGGCAGCCGAGTTCTGCTTCAGCTTTTTACTGTCGTCTCTCAGCTTGGCCGTATTCAGCAGATAGGAACGGAATCTCTGGCAGAGAGCCACATTGATATCTGCAAAAGTACATTTGTTGTTGGTGAAGGCAGCAAAGTGCTGATACACATAAATCCACTTCTTATTGTGTTTGAGTGATTCATTTTTGAAATAATCAAGAAAATCTGTTTTCTCAACAATCTTATCGTAAAAATCGAATTTCTCGTTTATTATCTGCTCCAGTACTCTCAGACGGAATATTTCCATCTTCTGCATAATACTTTTTACATGTTCACGTTCCGCAAATGATTTGGGCTTTTCCGGAAGATGTACATTGAGAAAATAGCGGCGTGTTGTTCTGTTAGTTCCAGGAATGAGAATAGGAGGGTAGAAGTCAAGATATAATGAAACTCTTCCCTTACTTATTTTCTTTTTTCTAAGATATACTTTTGAAATCATGATAATTCGGATTTGATAGGTGATACATTAGCGTTGTTTGTCATAGATTGCCGTTTACTCATGTGCGGCTATGGCAGGTTCATTAACATTATTTATGGCAATGTTTCCTGTACCAAATACCTTTTTGAGTCCTTCAATGCTTATAATGACATTCTTTCCCTTTGTCTTCTTGGGAATGTTGTACCATTTGCATCTGTTGTAGATAGTGTCACGATCTACATTGAACAATGCACAAGCTTCGGGGACGGTTATATATCCGTCCTCTCCAATCCGGGCATTTTTGATTTCATCAACATGTTTCTTGGAATACAAGGTAGTATTCCCGGTCTTTTCCTTTTTCTTGGGAATTTTATACCTTGAGGTAAAGCTGTGTACAGCCTTTACCGTCATCTTGTAGATTTTCTGGATCTGTTCGATTGTGTACCACTCTGTTATTTCTTCAGCTTCCTTATATCCCAACTTCCTGAAATAGCGGTCAATATGTTCCATACTGAACAGCCTCTTTCCTGAAAGAGTGGCTGAAGGAATGTTGTTTTCTTTAGCAATCACATAAAGTCTGCTGTAAGAAATCTGGTACTTTTCTTCTATCTCTTTTGCAGAGTAGAAATCAGTAATTGTTTTTGTAGACTTAATAGGTCTCTCTTGCATTGTTTTTACGCTTTTTAAATTCATCATAACCGTTTCAACCTCTTTGCGTTTAACAATAATTCTACTACCAATTTGTGAAAATGGAATTTCATAAATCCGCATGTAAGTATAAATACTTTTTCGGCTTACCCCTAGATAAATGGCGAGTTGTTTCAGGCTGATAAATTCTCTCGCCTGTATAACTTCCAGTTCATCTACAGCCAGACGGATTCTTTTCTTCTTTTCCTCTTTCACTTCTTTTGTGACTGCATTATAGCGGTCACTTCTAATTAACTCCTTGTAATACTTGTCGTTACAAGCCTTACAACAGAAACGTGTCTTGCAGGTCTTTGCTATGAAAGTCTTCCCGCAAAATTCACAGATTCTTTCAATTCTTACCTTGTTACCCATATTTTACTCTCCAAAACTCGCTGCGAAATAGTGTGTAAAGGTGTGTAATGATGTGTAAATACCTTTTGTACTTCGCACACGTTGTTAGTGAAAAATTACTCTAATGAGTCAACAGGTACTTTCGGGGTACAAAAATATGCAAAACAGTAAAAATAAACAATGTTAGCGCAGATTGCTAACATTGTTTAATATATTGATTATTAGACTTTTGTTTGTTATTGTTTGCTGGCGTTTTTCATCGTTTTTCAGTCCTTATTTCCCGATGCAGTATGTGTACATCGTTGATTATCAATAGTATAGCACTCTAAAAGGTACAACCAGCAGGTTGGCAAGTATCTGAGAATGTGTAAGTTAGTGATTTTTAGCACCATTCTCGGCATGTACCTCCATTTTGGAAAGTAAAAGTAAGTGTAATTTCTTGAATATCAAAATGTGCGGTACAAAAACTTGTGAAAAATGCCGATTTTTGATGAGAAAAGGTACAAAAATGGCTCTGAAACCGAGAGCCACATTATGATTATTTTGCAAAGAACTCAGTCTTCAACCAATAGGCATAAATCGGGTCCTGAAACGAGATTTCACCGGCTTTATTATCCAATATATCATTCTTGATAAGGGCTGCCTTTGAGCGTGATATTGAAGTCGTTGAAGATATTTGATAGCGATGCATCACTTCAGTTGAACTGAGGGCCTTTTCTCCGGCTATAAGGTTAATATTGTTTAGTTGCTGTGTGGTCAGTGTTTCGGTGATTGTCACAAACAACAGCCTTATGTGGCAGCGGTCGCTATTTCTTAAGATTGTCCGAGTAGTAATATTTTGAACAGAAAAAGAAGTATTATTTCTTTTATTGTTCAAAATATTACTATATTTGCAGTATGGACAGGCAATTAAATGAAATAGGAACCATTCCAGTAACGACTTCAATCATTGAATCGTTATATCCAGAACTTAAGTCTGCTGACAAGAAAGTAACCTGGCTCGAAAAGCAAGGGATTATCATCAGATTGAAGCGAGGACTTTATGTGATCAACCCCGAATATTCAGGAAAGACCCTATCGAGTGAGTTGATAGCCAATCATCTCTATACACCTTCGTATATTTCAATGTCTACTGCACTACGATATTATGGACTTATCCCCGAGGCTGTATATGTTCATCAATCAATGACGGTAAAGCATTCGCGTAGCTTTCAAACTCCGGTCGGCTGTTATGACTACAAACATATCTCAAAAATAGCATTTCCAATAGGAGTAAGGAGTATGTATAAGGATAATTATGCTTTTCTTATTGCATCACCGGAAAAGGCTTTGTGTGATTTGATTGCCAATTCCTCGCAGGTCAATCTTCGCTATATGAAAGATGTGGAAACATATCTTGAACAGGATATTCGTATGGATATGGATGAGTTCAATAAGATGGATAAAACCATATTCGAAGACTACATAAAAGTTGGCAAAAAGGCCGATTCAATTTCGACACTTTTAAAATTCTTAAGACGATGAAAAATGAAATATTCGACAATATGCTCTCCCGTTATGATTTAACAACAGAGCAACAGAAGAGAAACGCTATATTTGAAGTGAACCAACAAGTGATACTTGCTGGCTTGTATGCCGGAGGCTTTTTTGAGTCGGCGGCTTTCTATGGTGGAACTTGCTTGAGAATCTTTCATGGCTTACAGCGTTTCAGTGAGGATATGGATTTTTCATTGCTTACGCAAGATGATAAGTTCGATTTTACGAAATACTTTCCTGCTATCGTTGATGCTTTTACAATGGTAGGCCGTGAGGTTGAAATAAAGAAAAAAGACAAGAGGAATTTCGGAAAGGTCGAATCGGCATTTCTTAAAGATAATACCGATGTGTATGATGTGACTTTCCAGACAGAGAAATCTATAAAGATAAAGATAGAAGTAGATACTTGCCCACCGTTGAACTTCAAGACGGAACAGAAGCTATTGCTTCAGCCATATTCATTTATGACCCGTTGTTTTACACTTCCCGACTTGTTTGCAGGCAAGATGCACGCCTTAGTATATCGTGCGTGGAAGAACAGAGTAAAAGGTCGTGATTGGTACGACTTTGAATGGTATGTACGCCATAATATCCCACTTGATTTTGCTCATTTGGCAGAACGGTGCAAGCAGTTCAACAATGAGAATATCACTCCAGAGTTATTCAAGGAGAAACTCATTGAGCGTCTCTCTTCAGCTGATATAAAACAAGTGAAAGAAGATGTATTGCCTTTCGTGCGCAATCCAAAAGAACTTGATATTTGGTCAAATGATTATTTCGTGCAGTTGGCCGGGATGGTAAGAATAGAATAATACAACATTAAGCTTTCTCCAAGAAATAAATCCTAAGGTATTTATAGCATCAGCATGCCTACATCTTTTCTTATTGGCGAAAGCAATCCAAGTACGGTTATACTTATTCATAGTCTTATTATTTTGCAAAGAACTCAGTCTTCAACCAATAGGCATAAATCGGGTCTTGGAACGAGATTTCACCGGCCTTATTATCCAATATATCATTCTTGATAAGGGCAGCCTTTGAGCGGGATATTGAGGTCGTTGAAGAGATTTGATAGCGATGCATCACTTCGGTTGAACTGATGGCCTTTTCTCCAGCTATAAGGGCCTTAAGGTAGTTCAATTGCTGTGTGGTCAATGTTTCGGTGATTGTTACAAACAGCAGACTTAACTGTTCCACCAATGCTGTATGCGCCTCAAGTACGATTTCAACGGTACATACATCTTTTGTTCTGAGCCATGAAAGCTGTGCCAGCTGCTGTGCGTAGTATGGATGATTATCTACGAGCTTTGCAATCAAATGACTTGCTTCATCGTCAATACTCTTGCCAGTATCAGCGAAACGACTCTTGAAAAATTCCACAAGGCAAGGCGTCTCAATCTTATTGAGAAACATCAGGTTGCCGAACTTGTAGAACGGTTTGGATGAGTCAGTAAACACTTCCATCATCATGTGACGCTTGCTGCCATAAAGACAATAAGCCACACTCTGGTGCAGTTGCCAATGTGAACGCAACTTTTTCTGGAAATAGTCCGGGTCGGTAAATTCCGCGATATTTTGGAACTCATCTACGCAAATAACGATTTTCAGTCCCTTCTTCTTGGCAATCTTTTCGGCAAGATCGAGCACTTCGTCGGGATTGCGCTTTACCTCCTCCCAATCAAAATCGATTGAAACCTCGTTAGTAGAGTTTGTACCGATTGAAATCTTGGGAACAAGATGCGAAAAGAAACTCTTCGCACTCTCGATTGCCTCCTCCCATTTTGTGGAAGTGGCAGCAATGACCTTTTGGGCGAGCAGTGAATAGAAATGCTCCTCGCTACGTACATTGAAAAGGTCGATATGACAGATTCGGAGGTTACTGTCCTGCGCCATCGCTAATTTTGCGGCTTTATTTACAAGCGAACTTTTGCCCCAGCGACGGGGAGATATAATAATCGTGTTAATTAACGACGTAAAGTTCTGAACCAGTTCGGCTGTTTCTTTCTCACGGTCGGTAAAATTCTTCTCAGTAGCAATCTTTCCAAATATAAACGGAGTTTCCATAACGCTCTATTTTGATTTACGTCACAAATATAATACATAAAATGTAAGTACAAAAAATGTTGCAACAAAAAGTGTATATACATTTATTGTAGTATTTTACTGATTTGTGTCTTCTTTGTATAAATATCAGGGTAAAAGTTGTACAATCATAATGAGTTTCGCTTTCCAGTAAGAAACAATATATTGTTTGTTATAGGTGAAATACGAACTCTACGAATAATATTATAGTGGTTAGTATCTCACCGTACAATGAGTATCGGTTAGAGTTTTTGTTCAGTTAGAAGCATTGAAATTCTATTCCTAAATTTTTTGTTTAGGATTAAATGCCCCCGACAATACTTCGAAAGTTTACAGAATAAAACACTTAAACATTTCTTGGACAATACAAAAGTGCGACTAAAGAAGCCTGTTATATAATATAATTCACTACTTTTGTGAAATAATAGTGCTTGTATTATGAAATTGAACAGAATAAAACCTGTTTTAGCAGAAAAGGGTATTTCTCAAACATGGCTGGCTAAGAAACTTGGTAAGAGTTTCAGTATGGTCAATGCGTATGCTTGTAACCGTTCACAGCCTAATTTGGATACTCTTCAGCAAATTGCGGAGATTCTTCAAGTTGATTTGAAGGAATTGATAACCGATAAAGGAGAAAGGTAAAGTTATGGAATACAAATTCAATGAAAATACACGAGTGCAGGTTCCGGCTGCCTTACATTTGTGTAGGCTTGGATATACATATTTAGACAATATAACAGAATATGATAGCAAGACTAATATTCTGACGGATGTTTTTTTGCGTAGTGTTCAACGTCTAAACCCAGAGCTGTCCGATTTGCAGGCAAAGCAATTGCTGAGTGAAATCATATTGATACTTAATAATAATGATCTTGGAAGGGAGTTTTATAACAGACTGTCTTCCAACAGAAATATAAAACTGATAGACTTCCAAAATGCCGATCATAACGAATGGCATGTAACCACTGAATTTGAGTGTGAGAATCAGGATAGTGGAGACAGTTTTAGACCGGACATAACATGTTTTGTAAACGGACTTCCATTAGCGTTTATTGAGGTTAAGAAGCCGAATAACCATGACGGTATTTTGGCAGAAAGGGAGCGTATCAACATGAGAATGAATAACGCAAAATTCCGGAGATTCCTGAATGTTACTCAGTTGATGATATTTTCCAACAATCAGGAATATGACAATGAAAGTAGAGTTCCGATTCAAGGTGCATTTTATTGCTGTACATCTAAAAGCAAAGCTTTCTTCAACGTCTTCCGTGAGGCTGATAAAGGTTTTGTGACAGGGTATCCTTATAAGGCTGTATCTGATAGTACGGAAAAACAGATATTGCGACACAGAAATTGTGTCGTTATCAAAAATCTACCTGAATATAATACAAACAAAGATATAAATACTCCAACCAACCGGATTCTAACATCTATGCTCAGTAAAGAGAGATTTCTCTTTTTATTAAGATATGGTTTTGCCTATGTGGACAGAAAGATTGAATTGGAAGACGGTAGTAAGACTACCCAGTTGGAAAAACATGTAATGCGTTACCAACAACTCTTTGCCTCTTTTGCTATCCGAAAGAAATTGAATAATGGAGTAAAAAGCGGGATTATCTGGCATACACAGGGTAGCGGAAAAACAGCCTTGGCGTATTATTCCGTACGTAGTCTGACTGATTTTTATGCAGCAAAGAAAAACGCCGTGAAATTTTATTTCATTGTGGATCGTCTTGACTTGATGGAGCAGGCTAAAGATGAATTCGTGGCTAGAGGACTGTCTGTTAGGACGGCTAACAGCAGAGATGAATTGATGTCAGATATACGCAGTACGAATTTGACAGAAAATGCAGAAGGAAAAGCGGAGATAATGGTGGTCAATATCCAGAAATTCAAACAGGATTCCACCAAAATACAGATTGATTCCAATTATAGCACCCGTTTACAGCGTATATTCTTTATCGACGAGGCCCATAGAGGTTATAACCCACAAGGAAGTTTCTTGGCAAATCTGTTGTCGGCTGATAAAGATTCTATAAAGATTGCTTTAACAGGTACACCTTTGCTGAAAGAGGAAAGGGAGTCCTGGCGTGTATTCGGTGATTATATTGACACGTATTATTATGACAAGTCAATAGCAGACGGCTATACTTTGAAACTTATGAGAGAACCTGTCGAAACAATTTATAAAGAAAAAATAGAGAGTATTCTTGATAAACTGGCAGGTGGTATTGAAGTTAGAAAAAGTGATATTGACCGCAACAAGATTATTGAACATGAATCTTACCTTAATGCTTTAATAGACTATATTATAGCCGATTTCCGACGGTTCCGTATTGAACAAGCTGATGATACGGTGGGTGCGATGATTGTATGCAAGACAAATCCACAAGCCCGTGAAATGTATCGTTTGTGGCAAGAACGCTTTAATAAGGCATTGTATATAGAAGAGAATCATGATGAAAATCTGATGATGGCTGCTGAGCCTATGGTAGCCTATGGAAATCATACAAAACCGCTTAGGGCTTCTTTAATTTTGCATGATGAAGGAGATAAGGAAGAACGTAAGGCATACATTGATGAATACAAGAAGAAGCTATCAGTTGATATCTTGATTGTCAATCAGATGCTCCTGACCGGATTTGATGCTCCCCGTTTGAAGAAACTCTATTTGGGGCGTAGTCTTGACGGGCATGATTTGCTGCAGGCATTGACAAGGGTAAACAGGCCATACCATAAATTCAAGTATGGGTATGTCGTGGATTTTGTGAATATCAAGGAAAATTTCGATGCTACGAATGACCGCTATCTGCGTGAATTAAACCGTACTGCTGATATTGAGGAAACAGGCGAAAAAGAAACAGTAGGAGAAGCTCTCATTGTAGATAAGGAGCAGATTATAGAACAGATAAAGGAAATCCGCAACATTTTGTTCAATTATACTTGTGATAATCTTGAAGAATTCAGAAAGGAAATAGACGAGATTGAGAATAAAGAAAATCTATATACGCTCCGTTCTACTCTTGAAAATGCCAAAGCAATCATAAATCAAATAAGGGCATTTGGAGATGAAGAACTTAAAGAAAAAATTGACAGTCTTCCCAAAGGTAGTATTCCTACACTCATTACAGAGGTTTCGCACCGTATCGAACGAATGAATCTGCTGGAAAGTACCGAACATAAGGCGGATGTCTCAGGAATCATCAATGTTGCTCTTTCAGAACTGGAATTCGAGTTCAAAAAAGGAATTTCAGAGGAATTGCGTATTGTAGTCAATGACATCCGAGAACGTTGTGAAAGAGTTCAGGCTGAATTTGAAGCTAACTTTGATAGAACAGAAGACAAGTATGTGATTTTAGCTGACGAATTTCGGGAATATTTCAGAAAGAAAGGTTTTGTTCCTCAAAGTACGCAAGATGCGAAAGAAAGCATTGATTATATGGATTCAGTGATGAAGAAAATTCGTGAGATCAACCGCCGAAATAATATACTCAAAAAGAAATATCAAGGAGATGAATGCTTTGTCCGTATTCATAAGCGCATTGAGGAAGAAAATGAAAAGCGTGAAAAACCTATTATTTCCAAGGCTGAATACGAAATAGCAGAAAGTCTGTCAAAAATGAAACGTGAAATTGATAACAGGATTTACCTTGATATAAACATTATAGCTAATGAGAACAGTTTCAAGAGAGACATATTGGCTATGATAGGCCATCAACTCATAGATTTGGGGATAAATACAAGTATCTCCGACCGGAAATTCATTAACAACCTCATTGCAAATGAATATATAAACCAATACAATCAAGTTTACTTAAAATAATATGGACGCAAATACCCAGAATATATCAGAAGCTACGATAGCCCTTATCGATTCATTAAAATCAACCACTTCCCATTTCGGTCTTGCTAATAGTGGAAGCGAATACAAAATTATTACGGAAATGTTCCTGTATAAGTATTTCAATGACAAATTCGGATATGAGGCAAAACGTGATAAAGTATATGGAGAAAGATTGAGCAAGGCAGACAAATGGGATGCAGAATATGACAAATTTACAGAAGATGAAGTAGAAGATTTGTTCAGCTATCTCCCAGCATCTGTACCTTTGCTTAAACCTGAACATACATTGGCGCATTTGTATAATACCTCTGGAGCTGGAGATTTTTCTACACGACTGGATGCGACATTGATTGATATTGCCAATCTGAATGCAGATACATTTTCTGTCGTAACTTCCGGAAAAAGCAGGGTCAATATATTCAGTGCGCTTACCCAGTTTGTTACAGATCCTCAGAAAAGAGATGATTTTGCACGTTCATTGATGAGTTCCGTTGCGTCATTCAATTTTGAAAGTGTTTTTGCAGAAAAATATGACTTCTTCTCACGGATATTTGAGTATCTTATAAAAGATTACAATAACGCAGGAGGCGGAAAATACGCGGAATATTATACTCCAAGGGCAATCGCACAAGTAATGGCTCGTTTGCTCGTTGGTGATAATGCAGACTTGAGGGGTGTCACATGTTATGACCCATCAGCAGGAACAGGCACTTTGCTTATGGCCTTAGCTCATCAGATAGGGGAAGACCGTTGTACGATCTTCAGTCAGGATATATCAGAAAAATCCAGTGAGATGCTTCGACTGAATCTCATTTTGAACAATCTCTCAGGAAGTCTTCCGAATGTCGTACAGGGTAATACGCTTACAGAACCATACCATAAGGAAGAAAACGGGACACTTCGAAAATTCGATTTCGTTGTTTCCAATCCGCCATTCAATCTGGATTTCTCGGATTTTAGAGACACATTGGCTTCTGATACAGTACGTTTTTGGGCTGGTGTGCCATCTGTCCCGGCAAAGAAGAAAGAGTCAATGTCTATCTACCTGTGCTTTATACAGCATCTTATCAATTCACTGAAAACGACCGGAAAGGGGGCTATTGTCATTCCAACGGGATTCATTACAGCCAAAAGTGGTGTTGAAAGAAAGGTTTTGACGAAAATTATAGATAACCGCTGGGTATATGGCTGTATCTCCATGCCAAGCAATGTGTTTGCAAATACAGGTACGAATGTTTCCGTTCTGTTCTTTGACAAAGCTGCTTCCGCCGAGAAAGTCATATTGATTGATGCGAGCAAATTAGGAGAGGAATATAAGGAAGGGAAAAATAAGAAACGTAGATTGCTGAATGAAGACATTGATTTAATTGTCAACACATTCAAAAATAAAGAAGCCGTAGAGGATTTCTCGGTTGCTGTAAGCTACGATGAAATTAAAGAAAAAGGTTATTCGTTATCTGCCGGGCAATATTTTGACATCAAAATTAATTATATTGATATTACGGAAGAGGAGTTTAATTCCCGCATGGCAGAATATAAAAAGACATTGAGCGAACAGTTTGCTGAAAGTCATCGTCTGGAGGAAGAGATAATGAAGCAGTTGGACGCTTTAAGGTTTAATGCTAATATCGGGAACAATGAATAGCGAAATACAGTTTTTGTTATATAGTCTTCCAGATGAAGAGGGAAAGGTACAAGTAATCGTCAAAGACGAAACTATTTGGTGTACCCAAAAGGCTATGGCACAGCTTTTCGGAGTTGGGGTTCCTGCTATCAGTAAACATCTGAAGAATATTTTTCAGGAAGGAGAGCTGCAGAAAGAAGTGGTTGTTTCCAAAATGGAAATAACCACTCGACATGGCGCTATGGAAGGCAAGACGCAAACATCTTCTGTCGATTTCTATCACCTTGATGCAATTATTGCCGTAGGCTATCGGGTTAATTCACTCAGAGCTACAAAATTCCGGCAATGGGCAACCAAAATTCTGAACGAGTATATCCGGAAAGGCTTCGTACTTGATGATGAACGGTTGAAACAAGGGACTGCAGTGTTTGGCAAGGATTATTTCCGTGAATTGCTCGAAAGGGTACGTTCTATTCGTGCCAGCGAACGCCGTATCTGGCAACAGATTACTGATATATATGCGGAATGCAGTATTGATTATGACAAAAACGCTCTGACTACTCAAGAGTTTTATGCCATGGTACAAAATCGCTTCCATTATGCTATTACAGGACAGACTGCAGCAGAGATTATCTATTCGAAAGCCGATCATACCAAAGAACACATGGGACTGACTACGTGGAAAAATTCTCCTGATGGTCGGATTCTCAAATCGGATGTGTCTGTAGCCAAGAATTATCTGACTGAAAAAGAGATCCGGCAACTGGAAAGGACTGTAACATCATATTTTGATTATATTGAAAATCAGATTGAACGGCATAATACTTTCACGATGGAACAATTTGCTGCAAGTGTCAATAAGTTCCTTACATTTAATGATTATCAGATTCTTCCGGACAAAGGCCGTATCTCTGCATCACAGGCAAAAGCTAAGGCTGAAAGTGAATACGATATTTTCAATAAAACTCAAAGGATCGATTCTGACTTTGACAAACAAGTTAGAGGGATGTTAGGTAAGAAACAATAAGATGAAGTTATGGATTTGAAAAGATATAAGTTAGGAGAAATCGTAAAATTGCATACTATTACTATATCACCTAATTCTGGTACTATTTACAAATTGTATAGTCTACCTTCTTTTGATAACGGTATGCAATGTGAAATTGTGGATGGTAACTATATACAGAGTAATAAGTTTTCTGTGCCAAATAAATGTATATTATTTAATAAACTGAATGTCCGCTTTAAACGTGTATGGAGAATTAACAATGAGGACACAAACAAATTGTGTTCAACGGAGTTTTTACCACTTATTGTCGATGAGAATATTGTAGATTATCAGTATTTATATTATTTGCTGATTTCTGATGGGATTACGAATTATTTATGTGGTCAAAATACAAATACATCAGGAAGTCATAAGAGAATAGATTCGAATGACTTCCTAAATATAAATGTCTTTTTACCTTCAAAATCAGCACAAAAGCAAATTGGTAAGCTTCTTTCCTACATTGATAATAAAATCAACCTTAATCATGCGCTAAATCAGAATTTACCGATACTTGACAATTCATTAAAAGCGGTAGAAGTTCGTCGCGTTGCTTAGTGAGAGACTTTATTTCCTTATAATTTGTATCTATCTGCAAATACAATCTACAAGATATTTTTGCATACTCCTCTATCATAGAATCAGGAGGCACTACTAAATCTAGATTCTCTATATCTGATGTATTTATTGATGGGTAGGCACTTACGGCTGATTGTGCAATAGTAGATAAATTCTCTATTGTTGCAGCTTGAATAAGGAACTGATAAATGAAGTAACGATATGCACTCCAATTTGCAGTTATTACAGCAAATCCCGTGGAAACTACTATATTATAATCGGGATTCATAATAATGCCAAAATGCTTAAGATTTGGGCGCACTGTTGAGTAAACAATATCGCCTTCTTGCACTAATCGCCTTGCCCTACTCGGAATAATATCACTCGAAGGATTCAGAAATTGTAGTTCATCAATTGTATTATTGGTGATATTTGACGTATCCAAATATAGGATAGAGTGATTGAAATAACCGCTACTCGTTCTTTTGTTGAAAGAGCAACGCTTGCCAAGTTTTAAGACATTCCATCCTTTAGGAATCTCTCTCTTTAGTTTTTTATTCCACACCATCTCACCGCCATTTGACTTATATGGTCTTCCATTCTCATCTGGAAAGTCAAATTGTACAAACCAATAATCATAGAGTTGTTTCGCCATCGCCTCTAAATTCTGATTTATAGAACGATTGATGGCAATTTTTTTATCTAAACATTGAAGAATAGACACAATGTTATCTTGGATGCTTAGACTAACATCTTCAATTGGTATAGTGGCAAATGCAACTTCCAGTTGAAGATTTTTTAATCCAGAAGTTTTACCTTCAAAATTAAAAAATACTCCAAGATTATAAATGAACTGAAAATAATAATATACATAGAGAGGATTCCAACCTTTTTTTAGCCTAAAAGCTGTACAAAAGTTAGAACATACAACAGGGCCAACATTATCCAATAATTCTTGTGATACAAAAGAAACACGCCCTGTAGATTGCGTTGGGCTACCGCCTGACTTCTCAATTATGATATCGCCTACTTGAAGGCATCTTTTTGAATATGATTGTTGACTAATATAACGTATGGGAATTGTAGAAAAATCATATTCAGATATAGGAACAATATCTGCCCCACGTACACAGGTTACTGCACAAGGCGTTTCGTTGGAACAAGTTTCTTCGCCCCAATCGCCAGCTATAAATTGATCTATAATGTCTTTTATCTTCATTTACATCCTTTTGGGATGCGAAGTTACGCATTTTCAGGCAGAATCCAGTACTGTACTTCACCCTAAATACTTCTTATGGGCCAGCTTTACATTATTTTGATTAACAATGGCATAATGCAATGTGGTATCAATGCGTACATGACCGAGCAATCGCTGCACTTGTTCGATTGGCATACCTTTATCGATGGCCATTGTTGCAAGCGTACGACGAAATTTATGAGGATGGACCTTAGGCATAGAAAGGGATTGCCCAAGTTTCCGGATACGCACTTCTACACCACTGATAGTTAGGCGAGTGAATGGTGAATGTAGTGAAACAAATAAAGCTGGATTGCTATCTGTGCGTGCATCGAGGTATTGCTGCAAATGTAACTTCGTTCTGGCATTGAAATAAACGATGCGTTCTTTATTACCTTTTCCGAACACAATACATTGCCGTTCGTGGAAATCTATATCATCACGGTTCAGTTTTACAAGTTCTCCTACACGAATGCCTGTAGACGAAAGGATGTCTATAAGAGCAAGATCTCGTTTATTAGTACAACTATCACGCAGTTGTTCCAACTGTTCATCAGAAAGCACCTCCTTAACAAGTGAATCCGTTTTTACCTTGTGAATGCGTCTGACCGGACTTTTGGCAATATAATCTTCATCTTCTAACCATGCAAAGAAACTAGAAAAAATACGTCGCATATTGTCAATGGTTACTTTGCTTGATTGATGTTCTTCTTGATATTCAGAAAGATAGGAGCGAATATCTGTTGTGGTAATATGACAAATTGCAACAGATAGTACAACCAATAATCGTTCAATGGTATTACGGTAGTAGGCTAATGTTTTGTCCGAACATCCTTCTATCTTTTTTGCTGATATGAAAGAGTTTAGAAGATGTTCATTTTCTTGTGATTGTTTGCTAAGACAATCTGCTTTTTCAATAATTTCTACATTATGTAGTTCTGATGCAAGCACAGTTTTAAGCTGTGCCATTTGTCTGCTGTCTAAGTTACGCTGCATCTTCGCAACTATGGCCTGAATGATGTTCTCTTTCATAATTCTATAAGATAATGATAACATCATAATATAGAATATAATTCTAGAGAGACCAAAACTGCCCCTCTTGAATCTTTTTCATTAGTCTTCATTCCAATGCTTTTCGCATTCGGAACAGAATTTAGAACCTGCTTCTGTATAGAACTCATTTCCACAATATTCACAGATGATTTTGACCAATTTTCTTTGAATAATTTTATCGTTCATAATAAAATTAATTTAGTAATCTTATGGGAATATCCCACGTATATTTATAAATAGTGTTTTTGAGGGAAAAGGTTTAAAATAGCTGCTAAATCAGAATTTACCGATACTTGACCATTCATCAGAAGAGGTAGAAGTTCATTACGCTGCTTAATAAGGCTTTCGTTTTCCTTTTGAATCTCTAACTGTCTGTCATTGAGGGCTGATACCATTTCTTCCCATAAATCTAATACATTATCACTTGGCTTTAATATTGGGAACTTCAGTATATCCTCACGAGAAACCTCTTTGAAGGTTGTTCCTGTACCCAATTGTTCTATCTGTCTGATATGATGTTGTAGATAATAATATAGATAAACGGCAATGTTTCCTGATTTAGGGGCAAAGCTCTTAAACCCCTGGTTTGTACACAATTCGGTTTTTGAGATTGCCAATAAACCTATTGGTGCACGGCTTGACATCAATATTGTATTTGAAGGTAACAAATGAGTGCTGCAAGAATCATAGCCTACCTGTGAAATGTTTCGTTCTCCTTTATAGACAAACTTTTGCTTTTGGTCAGATAAATCCTTTGGAGTAATCCAAACTATGTCCCCTCCATAATTTAATTCATTAATAGTTGAGGGAGTTGCACCATTATAAATCTCAGCAACATCATCTATTTGCTTTGTTTCCCATGAAATAGGTATATCACGCTTCAGTTTCTTATTCCAAACCATTTCACCACCACTAGATTTATACGGCCTTCCATTTTCATCAGGAAAATCAAACTGCACAAACCAGTAATCGTAAAGTTGCTTTGCCATCGCCTCTAAATTCTGATTTATCCGACGATTGAGTTCTATTTTTTTATCTAATGCAGAGAATATTTCGCCAATTCGTTGTTGTTCTCTCAATGGTATCCTTGGGACAGGAAAAGAATTTAATGCTTCTACGGATAACGCATAGCGTTGTCCGCTTCCAGAGGCATTAAAAGCGAAATATTTCTTTGCATATTCTGTATGCAGAAGAGCATTCAGATAACTTCCATCCAAAACATCTCTGTTGGGCGTTATTAGGGCACAGTGATACCCCAATATCACATCATCGAAATCATCGGCAATATAAGTGGGGATGCCAATATCATCCCGGGTTTCGCTATCCTTGGTTAATGCAACTTGACCTTTTTTCAGTTGAAATTTGGAAATCTCATTGGGGTTGGCACTTGCAAACATAAAACTGTCATACCGAGCTGTGGTAATAGCCCAGTTATAATAAACATCAACAAAATTACAAAGGCGGATTTTCTTTTCTCCGTCTTTCATTTTCTTATCAACTCCACTAATCTCTACAGTGGCAATATCTCCTAATTTATATTTTCCCATTTGTATTCATTATTGAATACAAAAGTACGCATTTTCAGTCAGAATCTGGCACGATTGTTTATCCTAAATACTTCTTATGAGCCAACTTTACATTGTTTTGGTTTACAATGGCATAGTGTAGAGTCGTATCAATACGCACATGGCCCAATAAGCGTTGAACTTGCTCGATAGGCATACCTTTGTCAATAGCCATTGTCGCAAGTGTTCGGCGAAATTTGTGAGGATGTACCTTTGGCATGGAAAGTGATTGTCCAAGTCTCCGAATACGCACTTCCACACCGCTGATAGTTAAGCGTGTGTATGGTGAATTCAGTGAAACAAATAAAGCCGGATTATTATCAGTACGTGCATCAAGGTATTGCTGTAAATGCAATTTCGTTCTGGCATTGAAATAAACAATACGTTCCTTGTTGCCTTTCCCAAATACTACGCATTGCCGCTCATAAAAATCTATATCTTCTCGGTTCAGTTTCACCAATTCACCTACACGGATACCTGTAGATGATAGGATGTCGATAATAGCTAAATCTCTTTTGTTGGTACAACTATCCCGAAGTTGTTCCAACTGCTCATCAGTAAGTACCTCTTTTACAAGAGAGTCCGTCTTTACTTTATGAATACGCCTTACAGGACTCTTTGCGATATAGTCTTCATCCTCCAACCATGCAAAGAAACTTGAAAAGATACGCCGCATATTGTCAATAGTTACTTTACTGGACAAATGTTCTTCTTGATAATTGGACAGATAAGTACGAATATCTGCTGTGGTTATATGACAAATAGCCACGGAAAGTGTAAACAACAATCGTTCAATAGTGTTACGATAGTATGCCAATGTTTTATCAGAGCATCCTTCAATCTTTTTTGCTGAGATAAAAGAGTTTAAGAGATGCTCATTTTCCTGTGCTTGTTGTTTGGCACATTCTTTCTTTTCGATTATTTCCACATTATGCAGTTCTGATGCAAGTACCGCTTTAAGCTGTACCATTTGTCGGCAATCCAAGTTACGCTGCATTTTCGCAACTATCG
>ERZ779737.879-NODE-879-length-25547-cov-3.947631_pt1 | contig 25547 bp, 20 predicted proteins | sample MGYA00511889_ERZ779737 | MGnify/ENA primary metagenome ERZ779737 (study PRJEB29588, sample SAMEA2163575) | human gut metagenome | biome: human gut; feature: human-associated habitat; material: faeces | place: Denmark | collected 2008/2010 ... | reverse complement strand
GGGAGCCAGCGGCGCGCCGCAGGTGTCGTGGCAGAAAGTAAAACTCAAGAAAGCGGAAGAAGTGTATTTGGTATGCGGCACTCCGGAAGAATCGGTATGCCAAGACGAAGGGGTAAAGAAATTAGGATATGCTTCTCTTAATGTATTAAATAGCAATTTTTCCAAGGACATCACTTGTCCGGCCGGGCCTTTAGGGGCGGGAAAACCTTTTCCGTTTGGCCCGAATTGTAGTTATTTTAAAAACTTGGGTGCTTCTTTTCCGTGTACGTATGTATCCTATTCTGGAATTCCTTCCTCTTTGCCGCAAGAGCATGTAAGGGGCGGGTCCGTTAAGCTTGCCACCAGTCTGGAGGATGACTGCCCAGACGATAATAGAAACGATAAATTTTCTTGTTATAAATCCAGTTATGAGAATAATGTATCCTGCCGGGACGTGTATAAAGACACCAGCCGGTATTCCCGGGAGTGTTATTCTAAAACCTTTGAAGAGGCTCTTAATTCTTCGCTGCCCAGATGCCGGAATAAATTCGGTTCTAACAGTTCTTCTTCAATATGGTATGATTGCTGGGATACCGATTACCCGGATTATTCCTGTAAGGTTTACAGTGCCACCACTAATACGGGAAGCAGCGGAAACTATTCTATGTTCAAATACAACAACTATACGTATATGGAACGCTATATTGATTGTATTGGCGTGCAGAAGTATTCTATCAATTGTTGTTCGTAAAATTTCCGATAAATCAGTAAAAAACAGCGGCCGGCTGGTTTAACAGCCGGCCGTTCGGTTCCTCAAGCAAAAAGAAAGGGAATTGCCTTTCTTTCTGCCCGCTCCGTTTTTGGTTTGCTTTAGTTGTAACCCTAATTAATGGGTATCATTAATTAAGATTATTTTAGTATAACTAATTTAAACTACAAATTCAAGAGGTTTTTTCAACGCTCCAAAAAGGCGTGTTTTTGGGGGCCGCGCGCGTGCAGGAACCGGGATAAATTAGTAGAATGATATATATGGATGTAATTGTATTTATACCGATTTTATTTTTTTCCATTGTACTGCACGAGTTCGCCCACGGACTGGCGGCCTACCGCATGGGAGACGACACCGCCTACCTAAGCGGCCGCCTGACGTTAAATCCCGTCAAACACGTTGACCCGATTGGCACGCTGGCCGTCCCCGCGCTTTGCTGGCTGACGGGCATGCCGCTTTTCGGCTGGGCCAAACCGGTGCCGATTAATCCGATGCGTTTTCCGTCGCCCCGGCGCGATATGGGCAAGGTGGCTTTTGCCGGGCCCGCCGTCAATTTAACGCTGGCCGTGATATGCGTGCTGGTGATGAAAATTTTAATTCTTGCGCAGTCCCATTTTTCCGTGCATACGCTGGAACAGACGTTCCGGTTTTTACAGTACGGAATGTTTATCAACGTGTTTCTGGCCGTGTTTAATTTAATCCCGATTCCGCCGCTGGACGGCGGGCGCGTCCTTACCGCGCTGCTGCCGGTGCGCGCGGCGTATGCGTATGATTCGTTTTTCGGCCGCTACGGCATGTATGTGGTGCTGGCGCTTATTTTGACGGGGGGCGTAAAATACATCCTCCTGCCGCCGACGATGTTGATTGTGGGGCTGTTTTCCAAATTTTTAATGTAAGCTACAAGAGGTATTTATGAAAAGTGATAAAATTGTGCTGTCCGGTATGCGCCCTACGGGCAAACTGCACCTGGGCAATTTCCACGGAGCGCTTAAAAACTGGGTGGCGCTGCAGGACAAGTACAACTGCTATTTTTTCGTGGCGGATTTGCATTCCCTCACCACCGCTTACGACCATACCGAAAACCTGGCCGCTAACAGCGAGGCGATGCTGATTGACTGGCTGACCGCCGGGCTTGACCCCCAAAAATGCACCATTTTTATCCAGTCCGACGTGCCGCAGGTAAGCGAACTCAACACGCTGCTCGGTATGATTACGCCGCTGGGCTGGCTGCTTAGAAACCCGACGTATAAAGAGCAGATTCAGGAACTTTTAAAACAAAAATACGCCGGCCAGCTGGACGAAAAATCGCTGGGCGAAAAACTCAGCTCCATCGCCGGGGACGAAGATATTTCTTCGTTCGGCTTTCTGGGTTACCCGGTGCTGATGGCGACGGATATCCTTATCCAGCAGGCCGCTTACGTACCCGTAGGAAAGGACCAGACCGCGCACCTGGAAATCGCGCGCGATTTGGCGCGCCGCTTTGCCGAAGTCTACGGCGAACAGGTGTTTACGGAGCCGGAACCGCTGTACACGAACGTGGCGCGCGTGCCGGGCATTGACGGGCGCAAAATGTCCAAATCCTACAACAACACCATTACGCTGGGCGAAGATATTGACTCCGTGCGCAAAAAAGTGATGGCGATGTTTACCGACCCCAACAAGAAAAAAGCCAACGACCCCGCCAACCCCGAAGGCTGCGTGGTGTTTGCTTTCCACCAAATTTATAACCCGAACGCCGCCAAACGCTGCGAAGAATGCAAGGCCGGCGCCATTGGGTGCGTGGCGTGCAAAAAAGAATTGTTTGCGCTGATGGAACCGGAACTCAAAGCGTTTTCCGAGCGGCGCAAAACGTTTGAAAACGACAAAGCGCAGCTGGACAAAATTGTGGCCGAAGGGCGGGAACGCGCCGCGGCCAACGCCGCCAAAACGCTTGCGGCCGTTAAGAAAACGATGAGGCTGGTTAAATAATGATTACGCCCGCGCCGATAAATGTCCACATCAACGTGTTTGAAGGCCCGATGGACCTGCTGCTGCACCTGATTAAAAAAGACAACCTGGACATTTGCGACATTAATATCGCGGAAATCACCAAGCAGTACCTGGATTATTTAAATGTAATGAAGGAGCTCAACCTGGAGGTGGCGGGCGAGTTTTTGGTCATGGCCAGCACGCTGATGCAGATTAAAGCCAAAACGCTGCTGCCCTCCCAGGCGCCGACCAGCGAGGACGAAGGCCCCAACCCGGTTAAAGAGCTTATCGCCAAGCTGGTGGAATACCAAAAGTACAAAGAAGCCAGCAAATTCCTGGAACAAAAGTTTGAGGAAAACAAAGACAGTTTTTACCGCTCCGCGCCTATTTTTGACGATGGGGAAAAAGTCATCAACCTGCAGATGTTTGATTTGCTCTCCGCCGTCAAGCGCGCGTTTGAACGGCTGGACGAACGCAAACGCATTGAACTGTTAAAGGTGGAAGAGTTCCCCATTGAAATGAAAATGGAAAAAGTGGTGGAAATGTTTAAACGCCGCGAATGGGTGCTGCTGGACGATATTTTTGTGGGCGAAACCAAAAAGCGCGGCGTTATTACGTGCTTTATGGCGCTGTTAGAGCTGATGAAAATTAAAAAGCTTATCGCGCGCCAGGACGAAAAGCTGGGCCAGATCCGGATTTATTTAAACCCGGAGAACAAAGATAAAGATTTTAAAACCCTGATGCACGGCGACGCCAATTAGCCGCCCGGAGGATTTTGATATGCAGACCGAAGAACAACTCCAAGAAGAACAAACCGCCGCCCCGGAACAACCCGCGCCCGAAGCGCAGGCCGCTTTGGCCGCCGGGGAACCTGCCGCTTTGCAGACCGATTCGGCGCAACCGTCCGCCGGCGAAGAGGCCGCCCAGCCCTCCGCCGCGAAAGAGGAAGAACCTTTTGAACTGGTGCCCACCAGCGAATTTAAACAGATTGTAGAAACGCTTTTGTTTATTACCGACCGGCCGCTTAAACCAAGCCGCATCGCCGACGTAATTGACGGGGTGGACGCGCGCCGCGTGCGGGAGATGATTTTGGAAATCCAGTCCGACTATATCCGCCGCAACAGCGCGGTGCAGGTGGTGGAGCTGGGAGGCGGGTTTCAAATGTCCACTAAGCCCGAATACGGCCGCTGGGTGCGCCGCCTGTATAACGAAAAAATGACCGCCAAACTCTCTAACGCCGCGCTGGAAACGCTGGCCATCGTGGCGTACAAACAGCCCATCACCCGCGCGGAGATGGAAGCCATCCGCGGCGTGGACGTGGCGGGCCCGCTGGAAAGACTGTTGGAGCGCGCCTTGGTGCGTGTCGTCGGTAAGAAGGACACGGTGGGCCGCCCGATGGTATACGGCACGACGGACGAATTTTTGCGTATGTTCGGCCTTAACAAAATTTCCGACTTGCCGGACTTGCAGGTGTTTGCGTCCAAAGCCCTGCACGAAAAACAGGAAGATTTGCCGTTTGGAGAGCCGCTTCCGCCTTTGGCGGAGCCGGCCATTATCCCGGTGGAAGAATTGGAAGGGGAAGAAAAACTGGAAGTGCTGGATTCCTCGGCGGATCCGTTCTTCTCCCGCACCAGCTATAACCGCGGAGACTTTTTTTCTGACGGCTCCGCCGCGCCCGAAAACCTGGCGCAGGCCGTCAAATCCGCCGAAGAGGCCGCCCCCGCAGAAGCGGGAGAAAACGCCCCGGCGCTGAACGAAGACGAAGACCCCGTCGCGCGTATGCAGGCAGAAGTAACCGTGCCCGACAACGAGCTCGCTTCCCTGCAGACCGAACGGGAAGAATCCGCCGCCGGACCGCAGCAAGAAGCCGTACCCCAGGAGGAAAAATAATATGAATATCGTTTTGGCCGCCAGCGAGGCGTTTCCCTTTTGCAAAACCGGCGGACTCGCCGACGTGGTGGGCGCGCTGTGCCAGCAGTTCGCCACGCGCAAAGGCAATAAGGTGCTGCTGTTTCTGCCGCATTACCGCAACATTGTGCGCGTGTCGTCTTTAAAAGTGGTGCCCGGCGTGTATTTAATTCCCGTCGGAGACCGGATTGAACAGGTTTCGCTTTCTTACATCAACTGGGGCAATGTGCTGGTGTTTTTTGTGGGCAGCCGCAAATACTTTGACCGTCCCGAACTTTACCGTACGAAAAACGGCGAATACCCGGATAACGACGAACGCTTTATCCTGTTTAACCGCGCCGTGCTGGAAGGCTGCAAATTTATCGGCTTCCGCCCGGACATTATCCATTGCCACGACTGGCAGACGGGGCTTATCCCGGCGTATTTAAAAACCGTTTATAAATTAGACGCGTTCTACACCCGCACCCGCAGCCTTTACACCATCCATAATATCGCTTACCAGGGGCATTATCCGTATTCTTCCTTTAAAAAAGCGGGTTTCCACCCGGTGGATTACACGCCGGACAAATTTGAATACTACGGCGGCATCAGCTTTTTAAAAAGCGGCATCGTGTTTGCCGACAACATCAACACCGTCAGCCCCAACTATGCCCGCGAGGTGCAGACCGACCCCGCCATGGGCTTTGGCCTGGAAGGCCTGCTGCGTTACCGCAGCAAGAACTTCTGCGGCATCGTCAACGGGATTGATACCGAAGTGTGGGACCCGGAAATTGACCCGGTGCTGCCCATCGGCTACGACGTGAGCGAATCGGTAAAAGGCAAGCTGGCGGCCAAGCTGGCGCTCCAGCAGCAGTGCAAACTGTCGCAGGAGCCGGATAAGCCGCTTATCGGCATTGTGTCGCGCCTGGATTACCAGAAAGGGCTGGATATTGTAGTCAATTTGATTGAACGCTTAAAAGGACGCGTGCAGTTTGTGGTGCTGGGTATGGGCGACCCGATGCTGGAAAAAGCCTACCAAAGCCTGGCGCGCAACAATCCTACCTGCGTCAGCTATAATGGCCGGCTGGACGAAGATTTGGCGCACCGCATTTACGCGGGTTCGGATATGTTTTTAATGCCGTCCCGGTTTGAGCCGTGCGGGCTGTCGCAGCTAATTGCCATGAAATACGGCTCGCTGCCGATTGTTTCCAAGGTGGGCGGCCTGGTGGATACGGTACGGGGCTACCGCGAAGGAAATGAAGAAACCGCCACGGGCTTTTTCATTGACACGTTTAACGAAAACGGCATTTACGCCACGATTGAAAAAGCGCTTTGCGTATTTAACGACCGCCAGGTGTGGACGCGCCTGGTCAAAAACGCCATGCGGCAGGATTTGTCGTGGGACAAATCGGCCCAGGCGTATTTGGAACTGTACAGAAACACTATCGTTTAGGAGAACAGACATATGAATATCCGCCGCGCGGTTTTTACCCTGTTTGCAAGCGTATTTTTAGCCGGCACCTTGTCGGCCGGGGACGTGAAGAACGTCATCTGGGTCATTGGGGACGGCATGGGCCCGGAGGCTATGGGCTTCTTTATGCAGGGCGTGCGCTACGCCAATCTGGAGGAATACCCGGAAAAAGTCTCCCACCTGGAACGCCTGATGAACGGCGGCACCTGGGGGCTGTTCTTTAACAATACGTACGACACCGTCGTTACCGATTCTGCCGCGTCGGCCACGCAAATGGCTACGGGCAAATTTTCCCGCCCGGAATTTATCGGGATGGATTACAACAGCCAGGCGGCCGAAACCCTGCTGGAAGCCGCGCGCAAACAGGGCAAAGCCGTGGGCGTAATTACCGATACCTACGTAACGGACGCGACCCCCGCCGGATTTACCGCGCACGCGCAGAACCGCAACCAGAAAATGGAAATCGCGCGCCAGCTGATTGACTTCGGGCCGGAAGTGATTTTAGGCGGCGGCTTGCAGTATTTCAATACCGGCGAAAATAAAAAATTACTGCGCGACGCCAAGAAAAAAGGCTACCGCGTGGCGTTAAATAAAAAGGATTTATCTAAAATCAAATCTGGCAAAGTGCTGGGCTTGTTTGCCGACCAGGCTATTCCGATGTCTTTGGAGCTGGATATGTACCCGCAGATACCTACATTAACGGAGCAGACCCAAAAAGCCGTGGAACTGTTAAGCAAAAACGAAAACGGTTTTGTGCTGGTGGTGGAAGCCGGCAAGATTGACTGGGCCGGCCACGCCAACGACGCGGGCGCGTGGTTCCACGAAATGAAAACGCTGGATAATTTATTGGGTTATTTAAAGTCTTACGCGGACGCCAACGGCGACACGTTAATCTACCTCAACGCCGACCACGACACCGGCCTCGGCGCGTTTACCTACCGCCATTTGGGCAAGCAAAAAGCCATGGAAAAAACCGCGCAGGGCGAAGTGCTCTACGGCGGAGACGTGGACTATGCTTCGTTTGAAACGTTCCGGCAGTTTGCCAAACAGAAACGCAGCTTGTACAATTTAGAAAAAGAACTGCAGAAAATGCCGGCGGAAAAACTGACGCCCGAATACCTGCAGGAACGCCTGACGGAAGCGATGGGCTTTGCGGTGGACATCAGCCGTTTTGAAAATCCGTCCGACGTAAGCGGCTTGTTTAAACAGTTAAACGAGTCCCGCGGGCTGGTGTGGGCTACGCCGTCGCACTCGTCGCTGCCTGTTTTAAGCGTGGCATACGGCGAAGAAGCCGATGAATTTTCCGGCGTTTACCACAATACCGACATTTTGCCGCGCATGAAAAGCGCGCTGGGCTGGAACGCCGACTAACGGAGAGGTTTATGGACGATTTCTTGGAAGAGAAAAAGCAGCCGGCCCAGGCGCCCAGGCACGTTTTCCGCCTGCACAGAAGGCTGTTTCTGTTGGTGTTTGCGGTGGCGGTGCTGCTGCAGAGCCTGGTGTTTGTGGATATGCGCCTACAGGATTATTATAAGGAGCTGGACGGCAGTTTTAAACTGATTTTAACCGTCAGCGGCCGGGCGGACAACGCCGCGCTGGAGCAAATGGGCGAGTCTTTAAACCAAAAGGAAGACATCACGGCCGTGCGTTTATTCTCTCCGCAGGACGCGCTGGAGGCCGTCAAACGCCAAAACCCGCAGCTGACCGAAGCGCTTTTGCTGATGGGCAAAAACAAAATGCCCGCGTATTTTGATTTAAAATTAAACTATAAAGCCATCAATAACATCCGCCCGTTTGTGGACAATCTGGCTACGGAATATCCGGCCCTTACGCCGCATTACAACGCCCAGCACGCCGCCCTGCTGTTCTACACCGGGCTGTGTTCCAAACTGCTTAATCTGGCGGTGATTTTTGCGCTTTTGTTATTCCTGGCGTTTATGTTTTTGGTGGAAGCGTATCCGGGCGGCCGGGGGCGCGCGCATTATGCGGGGGGCGCGGTGTCGGGCGTATTGGCGGGGCTGGCGTCGTGCGTATTTTTTGCGGTGCTGGTGTATCCCACGGGCTTTTTGGCCGAGGCCGCGGCGCAGTTTACCACGCCGGGGCGGCAGCTGTTGATGCTGGCGTTTTGCGGACTTTTCGGGTGGACCTTATCCAAATGGCAAAAATTTTAACCGTTTTTCTGGCTTTGATGGTTTGCGCTTCGCCGCTTTTTTGCGACGAAGCCGCCGACCGCAAACGTGAAATTGAAAAGCTGAAAAACGAAGCCGCGCAAAAAGAAAAAGAACTGAAAAAGTACCGCGAGCAGGAAAAGAAAATTTCCAAAGAAATTTCCGCGCTGGAGGACCAGAAGGTCCGCGCGCAGCGGCTGAAAAACAAGGTGGAGTCCGACATTACCTACGTGGAGCAGAACCTGCTGTCCATTGAGGAAAAACGCGCCGCGCTGGAGCGCAGTATGCCCATGTGGCAGGGCGTGGTGGAAGAAGAACTGGAGCGTTATTACTTTACGCCTTCCTGCGCGTATTGCCCGGGCGGATACAGCCTGGAGCAGGATATTTTCGTCAACCGGATGGTTACGCACAAGGCCGCGTTTGCCGCCGAACTTAAAAAAGAAAACCAAGAGGCCAAAGAGCGCATTCATTCCTTTGAAGAGCGCAACCGCCGGCTGTTGGAGCAGAGCTCTAAAATCAAGGAAGAACAGGCGATTATTTCGCAGTCTTTTAACAAAAAACAAAAAGATTTGGACGTTACCAAACGCAAAGCCGACGCCGTGCGCAGGGAAATTAACGAACTGAACAAATCGGCGGCGGAGCTGAACAATTTGCTGGCTTCGTTTGAGCGCAAGCGCAAAGCGGCGGACGCGAAAAAAGCGGCCGCTTCCAAAACGCCGGCGAAAAAGACGGGCACCGGCCCCAAGATTGACGCGGCGCGCAAATCGCTGCCGTGGCCGGTGGAGGGGAAAGTCATCAGCAAATTCGGCAAAGAGTACCGCGCGGATCTCAACACCTGGATTTTCCGCGACGGCATTAAAATCGCCGCCAAATCCGGCGATCCGGTGCGCAGCGCCGAAGCCGGCAGCGTGATTTACGCCGGGCCTTTCCGCTCGTACGGCAACGTGGTGATTGTGGACCACAACAAAGGCTTCTTTACGATTTACGGATTTATAAAAGAAATCAGCGTCAGCGTGGGCGATAAACTGCCCCAGCAGGGCGTACTGGGCACGGCGGGGCGGGATACGCAGTCCTCCTCCGGCACGGGCCAGAGTGCGGTGTATTTTGAAATCCGCCAGGGCACCACGGCGGTGGACCCGCTGGAGTGGCTGAAATAACGATTTAAGAGGGATACTATGAAATCAAAAAAATTGAGCCGTTACGCCGTTTTAGCGGCGGTGTTGTTTTTTGTGGGGACGCTGTTTCCGTACGCTTACGCGGCGGCGGACAACAGCCTTAAACAGCTGCGTACGTTTGTGGACGTGCTGGAGTTTGTAAAAGAAAACTATGTGGAAACGACCGACACCGACAAACTGATTTCCGGCGCCATCAAAGGCGTGGTAAACGAACTGGACGATTTTTCCCAATACCTGGATCCGAAAGATTATAAAGATTTAAAAAACGACACCCGGGGCGACTTCGGCGGCCTGGGGATGCGCTTGCAGATGGTGGACGGCTTTGTAACCGTCATGACGCCCATGCCGGGCACGCCGGCGTTTAAGGCGGGCGTGATGCCGGGCGACCGCATTCTGTTTGTGGACGATAAAGACCTGGCCGGTATGCGCCTGGACGACGCGGTGGAGCTTATGCGCGGGCCGGTGGGCAGCAAAGTCAAAATCACCATCAGCCGCAAAGGCGAAAAGGACGCTTATAAAAACCTGCCGGACTTCCATTTTAAACGCGAACGGATTGTGCCCGAAGTGGTGTACCACCGGATGCTGCCGAATAAGGTGGGCTACCTTTATATGGTGGATTTTTCCGGCCACAGCACCGAAGAAGTCAAAAAGGCGCTGGCGGACCTGCGCAAACAGGGGATGCAGTCCCTGGTGCTGGATTTGCGTTTTAACCCCGGCGGGCTGTTAACCGGGGCGGTGGACATTTCCAAACTGTTTTTGGGGCCGGATGAAATGATTGTCTACACCCAGGGCAGAAAGCCGGAGTATTACCAGGAATTTAAAACTTCCGCCAAGCCCGAATACCCGGACGTGCCGATGGCCGTGCTGGTGAACCAGGGTTCGGCGAGCGCGAGCGAAATCGTCTCCGGCGCGTTGCAGGACAACAAGCGCGCGTTTGTGGTCGGCCAGCGCACTTTCGGCAAAGCCAGCGTGCAGCAGGTGCTGCCGCTTTCCGGCGGCGCGGGCCTGCGCCTGACGATTGCCAAATACTACACGCCTTCGGGCCGCCTGATTCAGCGCGACTACCGCGACAAATCCAAAGCCGACGAGGGCGGCATCCTGCCTGATGTGGAAATAATCGTTCCCGCCGACGAGGAAGCCAAAGTATTTATGCAGTACAACAACATCGTGCATACGCCGGGCCAAAAAGCCCCCGTCGTGGAATTTAAAGAGAAAGACCCGGTGCTGGATAAAGCCGTGGAAATCCTGACCGGCAAAATTACGCTGGAAGACGCCAAGGCCCAATCCCAAAAAGAAGCCGCGGCGCGCAAAGCCTCCAAAGACGGCAAAAATAACAAAGCCGCCGCCCAAACAGAGGCGGAAAACTAATTTATGAAGAAAGATTTTACCATTTTGGGCATTGAATCTACGTGCGACGAAACCTCCGCCGCCCTGTTAAAAGGCGGCCGGGAAATCGTTACGAACGTGATTTATTCCCAAATTGACGAACATAAAAAATACCACGGCGTCGTGCCCGAACTGGCCAGCCGCGCGCACGCGGCCAAAATCGCCACCGTGGTAAACGAAGCGCTGGGAAATCACCCCGTGGACTGTATTGCTTTTGCCAGCGGCCCCGGCCTGCCCGGCGGGCTGATGGTGGGGCGCGTGGCGGCGGAGACCCTTGCAAATTTTAAAAAAGTGCCTATACTAGGAGTAAACCACCTGGAGGGGCACATCTTTGCCTGCGATTTTGAAGGCTCCGCGGTAAAGAACCGGCTGGAGTTCCCCCTGGTGGCTTTGGTCGTTTCGGGGGGGCATACCGAGCTGTGGTACGTCAAAGGCTACGGGGAGTATAAAGTCCTCGGCAAGACGCGCGACGACGCCGCCGGCGAAGCGTTTGACAAGGTGGCCAAACTGCTGGGGCTGGCTTACCCGGGCGGGCCGCAGGTTTCCAGGCAGGCGCTTTCGGGCCGGCGGGACGCAATTCATTTTCCGCGTCCGCTGATGCCCGGCACGTGGGAATTTTCGTTCAGCGGCATTAAGACCGCGGTCAGCTATTATTTGCGCGACCATAAAGATTTCAGCATTCCCGACGTGTGCGCCAGTTTTGAAGAAGCCATGGTGGAAACCCTGGTGACCAAAACGCTCCTGGCCGCCAAAAAGTATAAGGTGCGCCATATTGCCGTGGGGGGCGGCGTGGCTGCCAATACGCTGCTGCGCGAACGGATGCAGAGCAAAGCCGCCGGGGCCGGCATAGAGGTGCATTTTGTGGAGCGTAAACTGTCCTCGGACAATGCCGCCATGATTGCGCTGGCCGCTTATAAAAAATTGGAGCACGCCGAAAAAACCGGCAAGCCGATTAAGAAAAATATAGACATTAATCCCAATATGAAAGTGCGCAGCTGGGATTAACAAGGAGTTTCAATGATTTTGTGGGCTATGCCCGATTCGGGCGATAAAACCAAAGAGGATTATTCCTCATTCGTCTCGCTCTTTAAGAAGGAAAACCCGTCTGTGGACGTTACCGTGCGCGTGTTTACGCGCAACGTGCTTTGGCGGCGGATGTTTACCATTAAACATCCGACTCACGAAGAAGAAATTCCGGATTTGATTCAGGTTCCGCATTACTGGACCGCGCTCTTGGTGCGCGAAGGCGTGGCGGAAAACCTTTCGGAGCTGGATCCGGGCCTTTCGCTTTCCAGCTGTCTCGTGCCGCTAAAAGCCCACTGCTACCAGCCCGGCACCAAAGACATTTACTCCTACCCCTGGTGGTTTGATTTAAGCGCGCTCCACTACCGGGCCGACCATTTAAAACTGGTTACTTCCAAGCCGGAACACGATTTGGCCACCTGGGACGGGCTGTTAACCGTCTGCGAGGCGCTGCGCGAAAAATTCAAAGACACACCCGGCTATTACCCCATGCAAAACAGCGACTGGCGCGGCTCGCTTTCCGTGCGCAACGCCCTTCCGTGCATTTGGGGCAGAGGGGGGGATTTGCTGTCGGCCGATTTGGGCACCACGCTCGTGGGTACGCAGGCGTTTAAAGAAGGCATACGCGACTACGTCAACCTCGCGCTCAAAAACTATATGCCCATCCTGCGCGAGCGCGGCTCGCTGGGGACGGTGGTCTCCGGCAAAGCCAGTATGATGATTTCCCGCAAGCAGGGCGTAAGCACCTTTAACGCGCGCCGGGGCATCCGCGTGCGTACCCTGCCGGTGCCGACCACGGGGAACACGTACTATTCCTACCTGTCGGGGATGAACCTGTTTATTAATAAACTTTCCAAAGATAAAAAGAACGCGTTAAAATTCATCAAGTTCTGCGCCCGGCCGGACAACCAGCTGCGCTACGCGGCGATGATAGACGCCTTTCCGGCGTTTGAAGACGCGTTTGAACAATTTATTTTCTCCTCCACCCAGCGTTTGCAGACGTACAGCAACATCCTGGCTTCCGCGCGCACCCTGCCCAATATTACCGTTACGGGTACGATTATGGAAATTTTAAAACGCATCCTGGCGGTCTGCGCCACGCAAATCGTGGAAGAACGGTTTACGCAGGCCTCTTTGGACCGGGAGCTGGACCTCGCCGCCAAAGAAATTGAATACCTGCTGTCCATTTACGAGGGCTAGCTTATGTTTGACAAAAAATCCTATACGCTTTATAAATTCCACAAACAGCTGAACCAATCGTTCCAAAATAAGCGCGAACTGCTGGAATGCGCCCTGCCGGCTTTGCGGGATTTGTTTAAGCTGGACCGCGTGTATTTTTTTGACTGGCAACAGGAGCGCGCGCTGCTGTCTTTGCGGATGATGTGCAAAAAAGAATACTGTATGGATATGCAGGAAGACATTTCCGTCTTAAACGAACCGGTGTTTTTAAAGCAGCTGCTGCAAACCGGCATTACGGAAACGACCGATTTAAGCTATCCCGCCATTTATATGCTGGTGCGCTGGGAACGCCCGAGCGTGGAACTAAAAGCGGGGGAAGTGCACAATTATATGCAGGAGAAAGTGGGCGTGCTGCGCCTGGAACGCTTCCGCAAAAACCGCGTGTTTACGAGCGAGGAAAAGGAACTGATTAAAGCGCTGGGGCTGGAAATTTCCCACAACCTGCGCAATACGGAAATTGACCAGGCCAAAAACCAGCGTCTTAACGTATCCACGGCGCTGAACGATTTATCCACCATTTTCGCTTCGTCTTTACGGTTGAACGACGGCCTGGAACTCATTTTAAAAGGCGTGCAGAAATACTTCCGCTTTGACCGCGTGCGCCTGTATCTGACCGATTCGGAAGGGAGCAAAATCAAATCCGTGCTGGGGGCGGACATCTCCGGCAAGGTAACCCAGCAGGACGGAAAGACGCTTGCGGAAGGGGAGGAAAACCTGCTGCGCGAAGTGTTTGATTCTTCCGCCACCTACCGCTCCACCCGCAGCGTAATTTATATTCCGCTTAAAGTACAGCGCACCAAAGTGGGGTTTTTGGCGTTTGACAATATTCTCTCCCGCCGCCGCATCGGGTATATGGATTTTATTTCGCTTCAGCAGTTTGCCTCGCAGATGGCCCTGGCCATTGACAACGCGCGTCTGTTTGAACGCGTGCAGGAGCTTTCTAACTACGACGAGCTGACCAAACTGCCCGTCCGCCGTTACTTTAACGAAAAATTTGCCGAAGAAATCTACCGCTCCAAACGTTTTGATTTGACGATGTCCCTTATTATTATGGATATAGACTGGTTCAAACAAATCAACGACGGCTACGGCCACCAAATCGGCGACTGGGCGTTAAAAGAAGTAAGCCGCGTGATTCGCACCAGCCTGCGCCAGACCGACGTGCCCTGCCGCTTCGGCGGGGACGAAATGGTGATTATGCTCCCGCGCACCAACGGCGAAGAAGCGAAAATCATCGCCAAGCGGTTAAAAGACCGTATCGGCGCCATTACCCTGCCGGACCGCTACACCGAAGGCAAAGCCGTACACCTGAGCGTAAGCCAGGGCATTTCCTCCTTTCCTTTTGACGGGCAGACGCCCGAAGCCCTGGTGGAAAAGGCCGACAAAGCCCTCTACGTAGTCAAGCAAAACGGGCGCGGCAGCTTTGCCGTATACCGCGAAGTGGCCGAACAAGCCGCCGCGTAACCGGACGCGATTTTGCGTTTGCATTTTTGTATGCCGCGGGATTACCGCGCGGTAAGACGGAAAAATTTCCAAAAAACAGTTGACAACTAGCGCAAAAGTTGCAAAAATTTAAGAGTATTATGTCGGCGTCTGTTTATATTTATAACCAGTCGCCTTCTTGCGTGCATTTATTCGGAGCGCAAAAGATTTGTAAAAACTTAAATTTTGAGAAGGGAAATTGGTCCCCCAAATGGATACTTACACAATGAATAAAATCAAAAGTTTACTTCGGGTTTTCCTGGGTAGAACGGTGCTTTGCGCCGTTTTAACCGCGTTGTTCGTCGCGGCGTCCGCGCCGCTGTTCGCCCAGCGGGCAGACGTAAGAAAGGCGGGCGTGTATTATAACAATAATTCTACCTCTGTCAACCAAATGTACTGTGATTGGGGCACGTCTGTCATGTCGACCACTAATGAAAGGAGTTTTGTGTATTCCCCTGCTCCGACTGGCAATAATAATGAGACAGACCCGTGGGTCAGCTCTGCTTTGATTGAGTACGACCAGCCTTACCCTTCCACTACTTTTGCGGACAATGAGTATCCAAACCATTGTTTGGCTTTGTGTATGAATGTGGTTTGCACCAACAAACCTATGTCCCAGAGTACATACTCTATTGCCTTCCCGTTACAGAATATTAAGTTTGATATTGTTAAGTATTATAACGGAAAAAATATTGAAAACCCTGAAGAAACCCCTGCGGTTCGTACTATTTCTTTATATCCGGATACCAATTCTCAGGATGCTATTTGTGGGTCATACCATTGCGAAGGTGCTGCTGCCGGAGATCCTTGTCCTGCGCCTGTGTACCAAATGATAAATGGTACCATTAGCAAAATAGGCGGCGGTACGGTGCCTACTTGTACTAATGGAAATGTTTGCGATGGAAAGGATCACACTGCTACTGGTGACTGTGGCTCATCAAAATATGATTGTATCGTTTTTGACAATAATGGACAGCCTGATGGAACACCTATTCCTTTCTGTGCCGCGTGGGACGGTTCGTACGAAATTGCGGGCGAGTTCGGCAAGTCTAACGGCAATTTTGCTTTTCGCGCCACCGTGTCCACGGATTTCCCGGGCGACAACATCATTACCGACAAAATTGAATTTACCTCTACTATCGCCTATCCGGGTATGAACCAAATCCCGATGCAGGTGGACGTAACCAACGTACATACCGTACGCAGCACGCCTACCGTGGTGGGTAACATTACGGCCGTGTCCGCCCAGCCGTATACCTTTGCGTATCGCCTGAGCAAAGATTCGGATGTCCGCATTGCTATTTTAGACGCTTCCAACGGAGACAATATAGAATATGGTGCCACTAATACCGGCGATCCGATTCAGGGGAAGGCACAGATTGTGCGCACGCTGGTGGATTGGCAGCCCCGCGTCGGCGAAGGTATGAAAGGGACGGACAAAGATACCCAAATTGTGGAATTTGACTCGTGGGACGGCCGCAACGACAACGGCCTCCTGCTTCCTGCGGGCAACTATATTGCGGCCATTCAGGCCAAGGCGCAAGACGAATGGCCGGGGGTGGATTTCTCCCGCGCCGTTACGCGCCAAGTATCTTTGGATCCCTTAAAACTGACGGATATTGTAGCCACCGGCCTGAACAAAAAGTCCACGGCTTACGCTTCTATTAACTATGTACCGACCGAAGCGTCCAAAGTGTATTGGGAAATTTACACGCCTGGAACCAGCTTTACTAAAAACAATTCCGGCGCGATGCTGACTGATTCTTCTAAACCGACGGGTACTGGCCCGACGTTGGTGGCCAATACGGGCAGGCTGGTGTACCGTTCCGAAGAAGACTGCAGGGCCCGTATGAACTTTACCTCCAAATGGGATGGTTTATGCGGCGTGGCTGGCGGTTGCACACGCACCTACGCCAACAACGAGACTATGTCCGACGGCACCAAGTGTGCCACTGCGGGCGGCTGCACGCAAGAATTTGCATACGGTGCTCCGATGCCGGACGGCAACTATGTGTATGTGCTGTGGGCGGAAATCCCGTATAACGGCAAATATGTAAATGCGGTGGGCGGTAACGGCACGCCTGAGTTTACGTCTAACAATACTTGCTCCGGCACGGCGCCTGAAATCAACAACCAGTGCTTTACGGGTGTCAAGACGCTGAACTATTCCACCGGCCAGATTGCTGTTGAGCGCGGCATGGTGGATATCACCATCCAGCCCGTCAGCTACGCCACCGTGGGTTCCAGCCCGACGGCGTACGGTTTGGATCCGTTCATCTTTAAATATTCCATCGTGCGCGACGCGACCGTCATCGCGCGGGTGGAAAACTCCGCCGGCGTACCGGTGAAACATTTAACGCCCGAAGAAGGCATCACACAGGTTGCCCAGCAGCTTAACACGCTGTCGTGGGACGGCCGCGATGACCAGGGCCGTATGGTAACGCCCGGCACCTATATGTTTACGGTGCAAACCAAAGACGCTATGTTCCCCGCGGTAACGAACAAGGCTTCCGCCGTGTTCCCCGTGGATATGTACCGCGTGGTGGACGTTTCCACCACCGACGTGTATGGCGACAGCGAGGCCAAAGCCACCATTTCCTATTACCTGTCCAAAGCGATGAACGTACAGGTGAACATATATAATAAGGATGTGGTCATCCCCGCGTATAATTCCACTGCCGGCGATTATAATGACTATACGGTTCTGTCTTCCCAATACGCTACGGGCTATACCAACAACCTGGCCTCGGTGTCCGTGTATGAAGCGGGCAGCGCCACGCCGCTGGCTACGCTTGCCAATGTGTCGCTGGGCAGCGTTACCACGCTGACGGGTACGGCCAACCCCTATACCCGCGATACCGTAACGGTTACCGAAAACCAAAATTATGTAGCCGGCTCTGCCGTGTCCGGAGAGGAACAATATTACGTTACGCTCACACGCGAAAGCGTCAATGTGCAGACCAACACGACTACCACCTGGCCGCCCCGTATCTGCGATAAAACGACTGACGCAGCTATCTTTACCGGCAACTATGTGGACCCGGCCAAAGTAACCTCGGCCCATGCGTGTATCTACGTGAACGATACGACTTTCACGAACTATCCCGCTACGGCGGCCCAAGCCCCCTCCCGCGTGGTGGATGTACGCTTGCAGCCGGTGAAAACTTTTGACCGTTCCGCCACCAAAGTGGGCGACGGTATGCAGATTACCGAAGAATGGGACGCGCTGTACTTCTACAACCCGACCCCGTCTTCCGAACGCCACACGGCGGCTGAAATTGCCAAATGCACCGGCGCGACCAATTTGAACCAGTGCCCGTACGAAATGGTGCCGGACGGACAGTATCCGTTCTTCATCTCCGCCCGCTCCGATGAAGCGTTCAACCGCTACTATGCCAACGGCGGCGAAACGATTGCGGGCGGCACGGGTACCTATTTGGCCGGCGCTCCGTTTAAAACGGCGGCCGAAGTGGTTCAGCAGGATTACCTGTACGCGACGGAAAAACCCGTCAGCAAGATTAACGTAACCCGCGGCCCGGTGTACTTCCTGGACGGTTCCACCGTGGTGTACCCGAACGCTCCGCAGCTGTTTAATGCGTCGTCCGGCCCGGTGTTTATCCCGCCGTACGAAATCAACTTTGCGGTGTCTCGCGCTTCCACCGTGGAAGTGGCCATCGTGGCCCTGGGCGCCAATATGTGCTACGACACCACCGGCAACCTGACCGGCCGCAACGCTTCGGCGGGCGCGGTATGCAAATACCTGTCCACGATGACGATTGCCAACACCAGCAATTTTGACCCGAACGTTACGCGCAAAATCTATTGGGACGGTACGGACAACAACGGTATTTACGTCAAACCGGGTATTTATGAAATCCGCCTGACGGCTAAAAACTACCCCGATCCGGGCCTGTACCAGGAAACGGTCAAGAGCATTACCATCAATGCCGACCTGTTAAAAGTGTTTGACTTGTTGGAAGCGGACGGCTATGCGCTCAGCCAGCGCGGCACGGATATGAAAATTGGTTATCAGATTTCCGTTCCGATGAAAGTGGCCATCCAAATCTTCAAGCCGGGTACGACGATTTACGATTACCAGAAAGGCACCCTGCGCAACCCGACCACGGGTACGGAAGTGAAAGACATCCACGAAGTGCTTGTAAAAGCCATTGTGGGCATCCGCCCCGCCACCACGCTGATTGAAGAACTGTGGGACGGCCGCGACTATGCGCAGCAGGAAGTGCCGGACGGAACCTATCCGTTCCGCTTCGTAACGGCGCTCAATTCGTCCGATATTGACAGCGTAACCGGCGAAATCCTGGGCGGCGATGACGCCAGCTCCACGCCGACCGACTGGAGCATTGACAAAGTGGCCGACACCTACGAATACCAGAACCTGCATAAGGCGACGGTGGCCATCGGCGACGGACGCTTCGTCTGCGAAGACTGGGAGAAAACGGTGTTCTTCTATCCGAACCCGCTCAGAAACGCCTCCAAAGGTACGCTGGAAATTACCAAGATGCCGGTGCCGGGCACCGTGTCCATCAAATACTTCAACCTGGCGGGCGACCTGGTGCGTGACAGCAACTATACCTGCGTGGACGCCAACAACTACCAGGTTACGATGGGCGGCAGCCTGAGCTTTAACCCGGATAATACGCCGGAAGGCTCCACCAAGCTGGATGAGGAAGGCCTCGCCGCTTTCCCCAATATCCGCAACGCGGCTCTGCGCTGCAAGTGGGACCGCACGAACCAGCACGGCAAGAAAGTGGCCCGCGGCGTGTACTTCGGCCTGGTGGACTTTAAAGCCCAGAACGGCCGCGAACACTGCCAGAAAGTAGTCAAGATTTTGGTGCCGTAAAACCCTGCGGGGGGCCTAAAAAGCCCCCCGGGGTGTTGCAAGTAAAAGCCGTAGTTTGTACGGGCCCCGCAGGGCCTGAACCCAAGGAAAAATGTCCGGCGTGCCCGGCAAATAAAATTGATTTATGAATATAAGATTAAAAGTTTTAATTGCTTGTTTAACGGTTGGTCTTGTCAGCGCGAATGCGTCTGCGGCGTCTATTGATTCAAACGCCGGTACCAGCGCGAGCGCGTTCTTAAAGATTAACGCCGGCTCCCCCAGAGCCCAGGCCTTAGGCAACGCCTATGTGTCCATCGCCGACGGCCCGGAAGCGCTTTTCTGGAACCCCGCCGGGGCGGCTTCGGCCACCACGCGCGAGCTTCAGTTCTCGTATTTGGATTATTTGCAGGGTTACAAAGCCCGCACGCTGGCGTATTTGCAGCCTATCGGCAAAACGATTATCGGCGTAACGGTAAACTATATGGATATGGACGGGTTTGATTTCCGCGGCGAATACGGCGAACAGCAGCCGGAAGTGGGCGTACCCGTGCAGAACTTTGTGGGCAGTCTGTCCGTGGCGCGCGGTTTCTTTGACCAGAAACTGCAAATCGGCGGTACGGCCAAGTATATCAGCGAAAAGCTGGATACGGATCATTACGACAACGTCGGTTTTGACGTAGGCGCAAAACTGCGCCTGGTCAACTGGCTGGGGCTGGGCGGCGCGCTGGTCAATATCGGCGACAAAGAAGAAATGCCGCGCGGCCTGCGCCTGGGGGCGGACTTGAACACCCGCTACTTTACGCTTTCCGGCGAATATATGAAATACCGCGACGACAAAGCCCGCTACGGCGTGGGGTTGGAAATCCATATCCCCGAAGACCTGTTGCAGGTGGCCCGCTTTGATTTGCGCGTAGGTTACTATACCCGCGAAAACACCGGCACGAACGAGAAAGATTCGTGGGTGGGCGATTTGGGCCTGGCGGAAACGTCTAAAGTTTCCTTCGGCTTCGGCATTTACAGCTCGGAACTGTTCGGTTACGGCGCGTCTATTGACTACGCGGTAACGCCGTTCGGCGCGCTGGGCACGTCGCAGCAGATTGCGCTGGCGATTCAATTTTAATGTATGATAAACGGAGACGGAAAGAAAAAATTACTTAATAAAAAAGGCCAGACCGCGGTGGAATATATCGTAACGGCGGCGGGGCTCTTTACGGCGATTATTTCTTTTTACGTACTCTATTCCCATTTGGTGCCGCAGCAGTTTGACCAGGGAGCGAAAGTGATTTTGTCGGAATACGACGCAGGAAGATAGTTTTAAAAAAATCAGGAGGACTTATATGAAGTTTATCGTTGCTTTGCAGAACAAAATGGACGCCTTGAAAGCGCAGGCTTTGGGGTGTCTGAAGAAAAAAGAAGGCCAGAACACGATTGAATACGTGCTGATGCTCGTAGTGGTCGTGGGCGTGGCCGGTTTGGCCGGCGTGCTGATTAAGGAATTTATGCCTGATTTGTTTGCACAGGTTAAAGGCAAAATCACTGGCAGCATGAACGAAATGTAATTTGAGGCCGTATGAACAAATTTCGTAGGAAGTGTGGCGGGCAGGTTACCGCGGAGCTGATGCTGATTTTGCCGGTGTTCATGTTGATGATTTTTTTCGTCCTTGAATACGGCAACATCGCCTACCACACGATTATCGCCAACCACGCTTCCTATGAGTTTGCCCGTATCGGTTCGCTGGTGGCCGTTAAAAAGCCCAGCGGCCGGCCGGACAGAACGATTATCACGCAGAAGATTAACCAGGCCAAGCAGAAGGTGTTTGGCTCCAAAGCGGGCGGCATCGGCGTAAGCGTAAAAGTGGAAACCACCGGCACCGACCCGATGTATAAAAGACACCGTCACGAGGACGTTGTCGTAACGGTAAACTATCCCGTGCGGCTCATTTTTCCGGGCACCAGCTTTGTGCTGGCCAGCGAGCCCCGCCGGGAGGGTATCCGCCGGATTAAGGCCGTTACCCGGATGCCGGTTGAAAAAGCCTATCTGAGTTCGGATAGCAAATAGATTTGACTTGTTAAATTTAAAAGCTGTTTTTAAGGAGACTAAATGAAAAAAGGAATCTTTCTTCCGTTGGTGGTGGCCATTTTGGCGGCCATCGTATACGCGATGATTGTCAGCAGCGCGGAGAAAAAGCTCAACGCGTCCAAGAACATCAAACAGGTGTTCGTGCCCGTGCGCGATATTAAAGAGCGCGAAGTAATCAAGCGCGACTTTATCAAACCCGTGCCGGTGCCGGCCGCGTATTTGCAGAAGGATGCTTTCACCTACACGACGGACGCCGATTTTAAGGCGATTGAAAACGCCGTGGCGCGCATCCAGATTCCCAAAGGCAACCAGATTTCCAAGTATGCCATCACCTCGCTGTCTCCCGAGGCCGGCCTGTCCAGCAAAATCCCGGTGCAAATGAGAGGTTTTATCATCAACGTGCCGATTGCCACCGCCAGCATGATTAAGCCCGATGACAACATTGACGTGCTTCTTACCTTTGAAGCCGTCATGAAAAGCGGCACCCGCCAGAAAGTAACCGTAACGCTCCTGCAGAACGTAAAAGTGCTGGGCGTCGGGTCGGACCTGGGGCAGGGACTGGACGCCAAGGCCGCCAACGCGATGAAGAGCAAAGAAGAAGACGCCGCGGCGTATTCGGACAGTTCGGCCCTGTCTTTGGCGCTTTCCCCGCGCGACGCGCAGTATTTGGCGCTTGCGCAGTCGGAAGGCGACGTTTCCGTCATTCTGCGCTCGCACGGCGACGTAACCAACTACTTGATGGAAATCGCGACCTTTGAGAAATTATTTCAATAACGAACAGGACAAATATGACGAATAAAAAGTTTATAGCTAACGTATCACTCGCGGTATTACTTTTAAGCGTGCTGCTGCCGTCCTGCGCCTTTGCCAAAAAGACGCGGCTGGTGGCCGTCAGCGCCGACGTGGTGGAAATCAGCGGTACCATGCAGAGCGTAAAGGGCTTCTCGTGGAACCAGCTCTTTGATTTTGAAGAAGCGACCATTCCCGGCATTTTGTCCCTGGGCGAATTTGAACGCAAAACGGCCGTTACCACGCGTCTTCGCTTGATGGAGACGGAAGGCCGCGCGCAGGTGCTTTCCAACCCCAAAATCGTAACTTCTTCGGGCAACAGCGCGAAGATTACGGTCGGCGGTAAAATCCCGATACCGATTGTAAACAACCAGGGCGTGGGCTCGCAGCTGGAAGAGTACGGCATTCTGCTTAACGTGCTGCCCACGATTATTCCCGAACGCAACAACATCATTGATTTGCAGGTGCAGCTGTCCGTCTCTACGGTGGACTATTCCAGAACCGTCGTTATCGGTACGGCCACCGCGCCCTCTTTCACCAACCGCGACGTGGAAACCCACGTGGAAATCAACAGCGGCGAAACGCTGGTCATCGGCGGGCTGAAAAGCAGCGCGCGCAACGTGTCCGAAGACCGCGTGCCCTTCCTGGGCCGCATTCCGCTTATCGGGCTTTTGTTTAAAAACAAAGACGTAACGGAAGAACAGCGCTCTTTGTTCCTGTTCATTACGGTTGAAATTGTGGAATAATTTTTATGGCAGAAGAAAACGAACCCCAAAGATCCGAAGCTAAAATCATCGCGTTTTCCGGCCCGAAAGAAGGCGCCGGAAAGACGACCTTGGTGCTGAACCTGGCCTTGGGCTGGGCGGGCATCCAAAAGCGTCCGGTGCTGATTGTACCGCTGGACCCTTTGGCGCGCCAGGAGCACAGCTTTTATCTGGATATTAAAAAGCCGGTCAGCGTATCGGATATTTTAAGAACGCTGGGCAATACCTCTATTGCCGTGGTGGGGGGGCTTCTGCGCGGTAAAATTTCCATGTCCCAGTGGGGCGTGGGCGTGCTGCCGCTGGGCAATACCCGCGCGCAGGTAGCTTCCATCAGCCCGAAAATTTTGATTCCCATTTTGTCCCGCCTTTCCCAGACGTTTGACATCTTTCTGGACGTGGATTCCAGCTTCCCGATGCAGGCGTTTTCGTTTGACATCGCCGACAAGGTGTTCTGGGTTTCCCAGGCCACCCGCACGCATTTAAATTCCACCGTACAGCTTTTTAACGATTATAAAGAACAGCGCTACCCGATGGACCGCGTCAGCGTTATCTGCAACGCGTATGATACGCCCGGCTCCATTCCCTACGAAGAAGTGGAACGCTTTTATTCTTCCCTGGGCCGCGAAATTGACGTGTTCCTGCCCTGGGACGAAGACGTGATGGCCACCTCCAACCGCAAGGAAGTGGAAATCATCACAAATCCGCAGTCCGAATGGGTCAAGGGGCTGCGCCTGGTGCTGGCGAAAATACGCGATTTAAAATCGGCCCCCAAAGACTGGGTCGCCTCCGTGTCGGATGAAGAATTTACCCAGGCCGCCAAAGAAATTTGGAGCCCGGTGCTGTTTGACGACGGTAAAACCGGCACGACGGCGGACCACGTGGCCGCCCCCGGACAGGAAGACGAAAGCGCCAAAACGAAAATGTCTTTCTGGGATGATTTAAAACAGAAAATCCACAAAGAAGTGGTGCACACGCTGGAAATTGAACACATTGTGGTGAGCGACGAAAGCTCCGCCAGCGAACAGACGCGCAAACGCGTGGCCGCCATTGTGGACGATATTTTGCAGAAACAGCCGAACCTGCAGTTCTCGCGCGACCAGCGCACGCGCTTCTCGTCCGAACTGCTGGACGAAATTTTGGGTTTGGGTCCGCTGGAAGTCTTAATGCGCGACCCGGCCGTTACCGAAATCATGGTCAACGCCTTTGACAAGATTTTTATTGAACAAAAAGGTAAATTGACCTTAACCAAATACAAATTCCGCAACAACGAACAAGTGGTGCAGGTAATTAAACGCATCGTGGCGCCGCTGGGCCGCCGTATTGACGAATCCGTCCCGCTCGTGGACGCCCGTTTGAAAGACGGTTCCCGCGTAAACGCCATCATCGCGCCGCTGGCGGTGTCCGGGCCTACGCTCACCATCCGCCGCTTCTCGGCCAAGCCGTTCGGGCCGGAAGATTACTACCGTTTCGGCACCATCAGCCCGGAGTGTATGGCGTTTATTGAAAAATGCGTGCGCATCCGCAAAAACATTATTGTCTGCGGCGGTACCGGTACCGGTAAAACCACGTTTTTAAACGCCATTTCCGGCTATATTTCCAATAACGAGCGTATCATTACGGTGGAAGATACCGCGGAACTTCGTTTGCAGCAGCCGCACTGGGTGTCTTTGGAAAGCCGTCCGCCAAACGTGGAAGGCAAAGGCGCCGTAACGATTCAGGACCTCGTAAAAAACTGCTTGCGTATGCGTCCCGACCGCATTGTGGTCGGTGAGTGCCGCGGCGGCGAAGCGCTGGACATGTTGCAGGCCATGAACACCGGTCACGAAGGTTCGCTGACCACCATTCACGCCAACACGCCGCGCGACGGCCTGTCCCGCTTGGAAGCCATGTGCATGCAGACGGGGGCCGATTTGCCGATTTTCGCCATCCGCGAAATGATTTCTTCGGCCGTTAACATGATTGTGCAGCTGTCCCGTTTTTCGGACGGTTCCAGAAAGGTAACTTATATTACCGAAATGCACGGCCAGAAAGACGGCGAAATCCAATCCACCGACCTGTTCCGCTACGTGCAGACGGGCGTGGACGAAAATGGCAAAGTGCAGGGTATGTTCGCCCCTACGGGCCATCTTCCCACGTTCTTTGACGATTTTGCGGCCAAAGGCCAGCCGGTGGATAAAGACGTTTTCCTGAAGGGCGCCGTTCCGCTTGACGCCAACGGCGAGCCCGATTTAAAAGCCGTACAGCGTATGCAGCAGGCGGCGGGGAATACCACTCCTCCCGCTCCGCCCGCCGCGGCTTTAAGCGAGAATGCGGAGCCGAATATGTCGGCGAATATCCCGGGAAGCCTTTCCGTGTTCGCAAATATTATATAAAGGGAGAGAAGTATATACACTCCCGAAAGAAACGGGATAAGCTTCACCGTCACGTCGGAGATCCGCCTGAGAGAGCCGAGCGTCACCGCAAGCGAAAGCACGCACATGACCGCTCCGACCGCGATCGGCGGGATGTGCTCGGAATACACCGCGGC
>ERZ779737.876-NODE-876-length-25579-cov-4.978765_pt1 | contig 25579 bp, 26 predicted proteins | sample MGYA00511889_ERZ779737 | MGnify/ENA primary metagenome ERZ779737 (study PRJEB29588, sample SAMEA2163575) | human gut metagenome | biome: human gut; feature: human-associated habitat; material: faeces | place: Denmark | collected 2008/2010 ... | reverse complement strand
ATCCGTTTGACAGAGCAGATAATTTCAGGTATAATAAAGTTGTATTTAGATGGTGCGGGCAAAAGAATGTGTCCGTTTCTGTTTAGAGCGTTCGAACGGGAAAAAGAAAAATCCAAAGAATAGAGTACACGCCCATTGTTTGCGTAGCAGGAGGCAATGAATGATAGACGGAAAAATCACGCGATATGATTGCAGTTGGTTTTATCTCGGAAAAAGCCATTTTTGCCCCGGATGTAAAACCGTGTTGGAGAGAAAGAAGAGAGAGGTCATTGTTAATTCCGAATCTGAAGAAGCAAAGAATTATGATTTCTCTTGTGCAGACACATACTTACGGGGAAATGTTAAGTTCGTAACATTTTATTTTGAATGTCCAAGCTGCGGGGCGGTCTATGAGATCGGCGAGCTGAAAAAACTTGAGAAAAAGCAAAGAGATAAATAATTTTATTATTTGCACCACATAGGCAAGCACCGTGTCGGGACGGATGAATGCAGACTTGCCTCAGACATTTCCGGCAAGAAAAATGCCGTGAGTGCCCGAAAACACTTACTCCTCAAAGACAGAAACGGGAAAATATAAATGGAATTATACCGCTTGAGAGAACCGGGTATGGACGATATAGCGATGATGAAGGAATTTCGTAAAGACTATTGGATCAATCTGGAAAATAATTTTTATGAAACGACTTTTTTACATGGAATCGATTTGAAACCGAATATTCAATTTTAAAAGGCGATGGATTTTTTGTTCCCGATACAAACACCATAGTTTTGCCGTCTGTGGACGAAGATACGATCATTGCAGCATTGAAAAAATGGATGACACAACTATAAAAGCACTGAAGCCGTGCGAGCAGGTCGGAAATACGCTTTTTCTCAATCTTTCAGACGGTGAAAAACGCTTGTATTCGGAAAATGGCTGGCGTGTGTCGTACCAAACAGACGATCTGTCATTTGTTTGCCATATATAATGTTGAATAATGGCGGTCATCAAATATAAATGCGGTCGTAATATAGCTCATCCTTTACCGCCGACCGGGGAGGAAGGCTATATTGTTGAGAGCAGGAAACAATTCCCGGACTTTCTGCGGTATGGCGGCGGTGGCATTTATTTCATCATATCTGATAGAGTGTTGAATGCTTTGGGGGAGAATGGCGTAACAGGATTCGATCAAGCAGTTGAAGTACCTGTCTACCGAAAGTACAGACGTGAGCTTATCAGACAGGATGCGGTCTATTATTCTGTAAATATAACCGGGGCGATCGATTTCGATCTGAAAGCAATGGCGTTAAAAAAGAAGAACCGTTGTCCGAGTTGTGGTCAATTTGACTGGAGCAGACAAAGACTTTATCTTATAAAAACGGTTTAATACATGGGATGGAAGTGACTTGTGCCGCATAGACTCCTTCCCCGGTCATATTGTATGCACAGAAAAAGTAAAAGGCGTCATTGGAAAATACCGGTTTAAAGGATCAGAGTTGCGAGCAGGGGACAGGATCTTCGGTATTTCATAGTATTGTTTAGCCTTGTAAAATGAAAGGATTCGATTTTTATGAGATCGTATGTATGGCATCGAAATTTCGTGAATCGGAAATATGCGGAGAAACGGACCGGTAAGAAAATATGAAAAAACGCATCGGTGAATGCGATGGCTTCGTTTTGAAAATCAACTGCAAGGATCATGTGCTCATAAGAAAAAGTCCCGATTGCAGATTTTATTATGATGATGTATTCGCGGAAGTCATTGCTGACAAGAGATATACCATCGCGGAGGATTCCTATGAATATGGGGTATATCCCGAATTATCAGGGGCATTAATGCAAATCAGGACGGCTGCTGTTAATGATGTTGTTGATTCTATTGGTGCTCCGTGCGACAAGGGCGGGCTGCTGTTGCTTTTCAAAAAGCTGGATGACACCAATATAGCACTGTACATAAAAACTCCGCGTAAAAAAACGGTATACTCCGCCACGATCCTTATTTCGGATCTGCTGAGATGGAGTGACATTTTGGAGACTTTATATTTGAAAAAAACGTTTCAATAAAATATGAGGACGCAGGAGCCGGGGGATCGATTCTGGAGTATATATCCGTAATACAGATATTTGCCGAGTAAAGCTACCTTAAAGATCGGCAGACAAATCATTTAACATAGGAGCGTATTATGTGCCGTAACTGTTTTAAGTATGCCGAATATTTATCTGAGTTCGACAGGGCTGTGCTTGACATCATTTTTACTTCTGAGCTGCCGTATCTTGACTTGCTGTATAAGCAGATATCCGTTGCCGCGGTAAGCGACAGCGACTGTGTTTCAAGCTATTTTATTGATTTGTGTGTGAAAGAAACGGTCCTGCCTATTCCGACATCGGTTTCGGTGCCCGTATCGATTGAAATATGCCCTGACTGTGAGCCGGTTTCGGCGGATCGTGAGATCTCCGAGCATTTCCGGCAGACCGGGACTGCCCGGTGGCTTGAAACGGGGGAACAGTCCCCGGAATTTACATTGCCGCAAGGATATGCCGACTATTGCGGGATCAATATGCATTTTAAAGACGGTATCATAAATGAGATCTAAGTGGTTAATTTTGCGGGACTGCCGATAAACTTCAACCATATAATTTCCGGTTCGTCGAGCCGGAAGCGCTTGTATAGGTATAATGATAAGAATTGGTTTGATGCGGTCGCTTTTATTGAATTGAAATCTCCGACCTCTCAGTAATAGGTTGCGGGATATTGTTACGCTAATGACCGGCATTTTGATCTCCCACAAAATGGAGAATCATGTCCACATGAATATATACGGTAAAGATCTGGCGTCCAGTTCGCACACTTGAAGGACAAGTAAGGAGATAGATCATGATTCATAAAAAAGTCGTGCGTGATTTTCATGTCTGGTGTGCCAAGTCAAAGATCAGAATTTCGGGAATAGGCATAGGGACAGGCTCAGCACATCGGTTCGGCAAAAAATTGTCTGAGCGGGATGTGAACAGGATCCTGTCAGAAGTGTTTGGAGAAAAGTTCGATAGTCAAGCCCTGAGGCATTATTATTCAGAGGCTGTTCGTGGCAGAGATAATCCATATTTTTTGCGCGCCGGTTTTTTGGACAAAGACCATGCCGTACGCGTTGATAACGATGGAAATATCCTTTTATACTACTATCAGGACAGACCGCGCCTCGGACTCCCGTGGGACTATCCCGGACTTATCACGTGTATCGGAAAAATCGGCGAAAACGAAAGTCAGGCTGAAGTATTGACGAATATAAAAAAATTATCCGCGCTTGATTTTCTTTTGAAATATTATATTGGCGCCGGAACGGGGGTGCACAGCACCTCCCCAATGTCCGACGGCTATATGGTAAATGGCTTTTTGAAGGTCCACATCAAAGATCACGTTGTATTCGAATGGACAACCCCGGAAAACGTACATAGGGATGAGTATATATCCGATCAATGGTGGTACACGGCCGAAGAGGTCATGCATGACCTTGAAACCAAAAACTTTTTGAAGTACGGAAAAAAGTATGATGCCTTTTGGCGTTTGTAATTATGGCACTGATACAAGTATTTCCTTTGAAGCAGAAGAGGTGATATAGTGAGTAACTACGATATTAACAGCAATCCTGCTTTGGTTAAGCAAATGATTGAAAATTCAAAAAAGGCTTCTGAAAAATATTTTGCCGAACATCCGGATTCCCTGATCCCGCCGTTTGAGCAGGAACTTCGCGATCTCGGATTTCGATTCGAAATATCCGAACAAATCAAACAGTTTTTGCCTAAGCACAAGAAAACGATTTTGCCCATTGCCATTAAATATTATCGGCTTGCAAGGGAGCTTGAAAAACCAAACGAGCAAAACTATTTTATGAGCTTTCTTTTATCAAAGGCCTTGATGATGTTATTCCTATGCTGCTCAAGGACTATTATTCCGAGAAAACAACGGATTTAACTCGTTGGTTTATATCTGACTGCATTTATCAGATTCGATCCAAGAATTTTGTGAAAGAGTACCTTGATATTGTCTCAAACGGGACGTTTGGGCGAAATCGGCAAATGATCGTTTTGTTGCTTGGAAAATTAAAGGAGGAAAGTGCGATCCCGACTTTAATTGATCTGTTGGAAGACGAAGAGGTCCGCTTGCACGCTATCAGCGCATTAGGTGAATTTAAGCGTGAAGAGTTTCGTTGCTATTTTGAGCGATTTCAAAATTCAACGCACCCCGGTTGGCGCAAGTACGCCCGATCCGCCATAAAAAAGCTTAACGGTTGACTTTGCACGGCTGCAAATATGAATTATATCGGCAAGCATAGCCCTTTGTGGACATGCCGAAAATCATATGTACATACTGATTTTTTATCTCAAAGCAGAGGGATGTGAATCGCTCCGCCGTGCCGGGCGGCATAAGAACGAGCAAGACGGTAAACGGCGCAGAGAATATATCTTTTTTGGGGACTCTCATACTTCACGGGTGAATGGGTGCCCGGCAGCACCGAAAAAACTGCCGGTATACATCTGCGGCATGGCGGAACAGCTGATCTATATTCGGCTGTTCCGCTTTTTTCGACTTTTCTCGGGCAGGCTCTTGAATTTGCCGCGGTTCTGTGGTATACTTATCATGAACGAACGGTCGGTATACACAAAGGAGCACATCAGTATGAAAACAACAGAGCAGCAGCATAACGAGCGGAAGCAGGAGCTTATGGAAAAGTGCTTTGAGTGCTACGCCGAAAACGGACTGACAGGCACCGGGATAAAGGCTCTGGCAGACGCGTGCGGCTGCACAAAAGCCAATCTTTACTCTTATTTTAAAAACCTTGACGAGCTTATCATCGAATCTACGGCATACTGCATGGCAAAGGTCGAGGATGATTTTATGAAAAAGGCGCCGACAGATCCGAAGGACGCCATGCGGTTTATCGAGGAAGTGCCGTATTGGACGGCGCGCGAGCACGGCAAAAAGTACAGGCTCATGTATCAGGTCTACACGCTGCCGAAATATATGGAATACGGCAAGAAGTTTTTTGAGGGCGTAAACGAGCGTTACACCGAATATGCGAAGCAGCTCGAGCCCAAGATCGGCATTCCGTATACCGTTATCACGCCGCTGATATTCATATTCGTCCGTGCGTGCGTGCACTATGCCATGTTCGAGGACGAATATTATTTAAAGTCCCAGATGGAGGTCTTAAAACAGGGAGTCGCCCTGTTTGCAGATAAATACCGCTCACAATACTTGAATGGAGGTAATGGAAAATGAAAAAATGGTTACTTGGAATCACATGTATGCTTATGATGCTGGGGCTTATCTTTTCTGCCGGATGCGGCAGACAGCCGGCAAGTCCGGCATCGGATCGGCTGGAGGTGCGAAACAACGGCACTGCTATCCAGTGGAAATACAGCGATGAAACCGATTGGCACGATCTTGTGGCGCTTGACGAGCTGCGTGGTGCTACCGGAGAAAACGGCAAGGATGGTGCCGACGGCAAAGACGGTGCCGACGGTAAAGACGGCATCAATGGCAGGAACGGAACCGATGGAAAAAACGGCAAGGACGGAATAAACGGTGCAAACGGAAAAGACGGCATTAACGGTCTTGACGGCAAAGACGGCTCTGACGGTATTGACGGCAAAGACGGCGCCGACGGCATTAACGCCAAAAACATAGAGGTGCAGCGAGCCGAAACCCACATACAGTGGCGTTACGAGGGAGACGAATGGCAGAACCTTGTGGCGATAGCCGACATCACAGGCCCCACCGGACAGAACGGTAAGGACGGAGCAAACGGAAAAACGCCGGAATTCCGTGTAAGCGAAAACACCCTGCAGTGGCGTTATGTCGGCGACGAGATCTGGCTGAACCTGTACGAGCTTACCGCATTAAAAGGTGCGGATGGCAGAGACGGCATAGATGGTAAGGATGGTATCGACGGCAAAGACGGTGCCGACGGCAACACCCCGTTCATCGGCGAGAACGGCAACTGGTGGATCGGAGACATCGACACCGGCGTGAAGGCTGCCGGAACAGACGGCACAGACGGTGTAAACGGCGAAAAAGGAGATAAAGGCGATAAAGGAGATAAAGGAGATAAAGGCGACCCCGGTCAGAACGGCGGGTGTTCAGGGTATTTTCACGCCTCAAACGGCGGCACCGGCGCTTCATTCAATCAGCCGCTTCAGCTGTTTGAAGATTGCAATTCCGGAGGGCTTTTTGTGTGGGATCGAGCCAATAGAACCGTAACGCTGAAAGCCGGACATACATACAGTATTTCATTCAGCGGTTCGGTCTGCATTTCTCACGACATGGGTGGATGGTACTCGGTAGTATTGAAGGGCAAACAAGGCATTCTCAAAGATACATTGATCGAAAGGTATATGAACGATGCAGATAATTCACGAGTGTGGATGCCGTTTGCATTCAACCGCATCTACAGTGCCGGCAGTGATATTGTGCTGCAATATGAATTTATCCAGTTGACCCCCGGCACACAGCTGAACGGTGCTGTCTATAATCTTACAATCATTGCTCTTGATTGAGCCGACATATTCGAAAACGGAGGTAACGAAAAATGAAGAAACGAATCTGTGGCATAACCGTTGCGCTTTGCACCGTACTTTGCATTTTATTTACTTTCGGATGCGGCAAGGCGGCAAAAAACAACGCCGCATTGCCGGAGGTGCGGAACAACGGCACGGCGATCCAGTGGAAATACAGCGACGAAACCGACTGGCACGACCTTGTGGCTCTTGACGAGCTGAGGGGTGCTGCCGGAGAAGCCGGTAAAGACGGCATCAACGGTTCTGACGGCAAGGACGGCATTAACGGTGTTGACGGAAAAGACGGAGCCAACGGTAAAGACGGTGCCAACGGCAAAAACGGCATCAACGGTAAAGACGGAATCAACGGCAAAAGTATCGAGGTGCAAAGAGCCGAAGCCCACATACAGTGGCGTTACGAGGGCGACGAGTGGCAGAATCTTGTTGCGATAGCCGATATCACAGGTCCTGCCGGGCAGAAAGGCGCAGACGGAGCAAACGGAAAAACACCGGAGTTCCGCGTGAACGAAAACACCCTGCAGTGGCGCTATGTCGACGATGAAATATGGCTGAACCTGTATGATCTTTCGGTTCTGAAAGGTCTTGACGGCAAGGACGGCGCTGACGGTAAGGATGGTATAAACGGAAAAGACGGAATCGACGGCAGAGACGGAGAAAAGGGCGATAAAGGCGATCCCGGCGAAAAAGGCGATAAGGGCGATCCCGGCGAAAAAGGCGATAAGGGCGATAAAGGTGACAAAGGCGATAAAGGCGACCCCGGTCAGAACAGCGGAAGCTCCGGGTATTTTTACGCAGAGGGGTATGTACCGTCAACCCATCTTTCAGACGGTGCAGTCCCCCTGTACTATCGGGAAAAGCATAACCGCGGCGGTCTTGTTTCGTACAACGGAACAACCCTCAGGCTGAAAAAAGGACATACCTACAATGTGTGTGTAAGCGGCATGGTTAATGCGATGACAAATGATAATAGCGGAAAGCATTCCGTTCGGATGACTGACGGTTACGATGATGACTATTGCAGATATATTACACTGATAGAACAAGACGGCAGGGGATCAAATTCTCTCTGCTTCAACAGAATATATGACCTTACCGGTGCAAAAAACGATCTTGAACTTAAATTTTCGCTGGAGCAAGGTGATTACAAAACCTATCTGCTTTCATTCAGAGGCTCTGTTACAATAACCGCTCTTGACTGAGCCGACATATTCGAAAACGGAGGTAACGAGAAATGAAGAAACGAATACTCAGTATCCTGCTCACCCTGTGTATGGTGCTATGCCTTGTGCCGATAACGGCAAGTGCCATGGAGATTTACATTGACTTAACCATTACAGGGCAAGCACATTTAACGCTCGAGGTTGTGTCGGGCGACAGCATTGACAATATCAAGGAGAAAATTCAGGAAAAAACGGGCTTTTCTCCCGATGCGCAAAGACTGTTTTTGGGCGAAAAAGAGCTTGAGAACGGGCGCACGCTGGCAGATTACAATATTCCGAAGGAAAGCACGCTGCGCTTGCGTCTGCAAAGGACGGTACAGCTTGGCACAGACGCACTGAATAAAACTGTAAACACAGCGAATGCACCGACCGTGTATTTCGGGCAAAACCATGAAAATAAGCCTGCCGCATGGCGTGTGATCGGCTATGACGGAAACGGTGTTGCCGGCACAGCCGGGAATATGACCCTGCTTGCGGCGGGCAATATGGGAGTTGTGCGATTTGACGATGACGGAGTAAACAACGAATACGCACCGAGTGATTTGAAAACCGCAATAGACGCGCTTGCCGGAAAGCTGACGACAGAAGAAAATGCTGCTGTAAAGAAACGGACGCTTACAAGCGGAAGTTATAACGGAGAAAATACCGACTGTGTAGCAGGAGCTCAGGTGGATAACGCTGTATTCTGGCCGCTTTCCACAGCGGAAGCGTTTGCGGTAAATCAGGATCTGCGAATTGCGGATCCCGAGCATCCGAGTTGGGCGTCAAGCTATTGGTGGTTGCGCTCCCCCGGCGACGTTGATTACGCTGCCGCCGCCGTGAGAGGTAATGGTGATGTCTCCTACGATGGGGTAGATGTCATCATCATGTTGTCTGGCGTTCGTCCCGCTTTTAGCTTAAAATCAAGCTCCGTACTCTTTACCTCCGCTGCTGTGGGTGGAAAGCCTGTCGGAGGATTGACCCCGATTTCTGAATACACCGGAAACGAATGGAAGCTGACGTTGAATGACAGCGACCGGAACGGTTTCCTTGTAACGCTCAGATTCTATTCGGAAAACACCGTTCGCTTTGATTACAAGGGGGCGAAAACCGGCGCAAGCGAATATATTTCCGCAATGGTGATCAACGGCGAAACCATAAAATACTATGGCAGACTTAAAAATGTGAGCGAGACGGGCATGGAAAGCGGGAATTTGACACTTACTTTGCCTGTTGCTGTGGATGTGGAAAAAGGCGATCGGCTGTTTGTTTTCAATGAACAATACAACGGCGACCGAAAAACCGATTACGCAAGCAATCTGCTTGAGCTTCCGCTGAAATCGGCAGGCTCAAATACACTAAGGCTTCGTATCAATGCCGAAAGTAACGAGTGGGAAGTTTCCTATGATGAAGGTCAGACATGGCTTTCCCTCGGCGTAAAAGCCACCGGCGCAGACGGACAGGATGGCAAAGACGGAGTTGACGGAAAGGACGGCGCCCCCGGTAAAGACGGCGCCCCCGGCAAAGACGGCGCTCCCGGTAAAGACGGTGCTGACGGTAAAGACGGCACAAACGGAAAAGACGGCATAACGCCCCGGCTTAAAATCGGGGACGATAACCTCTGGTATGTCTCCTATGACGGCGGTCAAAGCTGGACTTCCCTCGGAGTGAGAGCCTCCGGCGATAAGGGCGACCGTGGAGAAAAAGGGGATAAAGGGGACAAAGGCGATAAAGGCGATAAAGGCGCAGACGGTCTGACCCCCTTCATCGGTGAAAACGGCAACTGGTGGATCGGAACGACCGACACCGGTGTGAAAGCGGTGGAGACAGCCGTTCCCGCATGCTACGGAAACATATCGGCATCTGCTCCTGCTTTGATTGTTATCGGTTCTGTTGCAGGAGCTGCGCTGCTTGGTAATCTCGGCTTGATCCTGTACATTGTACTGAAAAAGAAAAAGAGTCTTGTTTGAGGCTGCAAAACGGAGGTAACAGAATATGAAAAAACGAATACTCAGCATCCTGCTCACCATTTTTATGCTGGCATTAACCATTGCACCTATGACAGCCTATGCCGAGTCGGGATCGTCCGGATCAGGCGCGTACGGAGCACTGCTCACACCCGACACAACTCCCCCTGCCGGATGGGCAGAGGATAAAAGCAACCCATACGGCACAAAAAAGGGTCAGCCCTTTGCCATTACCCCGTGGCATGAGCCGATCATTTACAGCTACCGCAACGCCGAGGGACAGGCGGCGCAGGATCATACCAAGGTATACAGCAAGTGGACCTTCGGCATCAACATTGCCGAATGTACACCGAGCGCCCACAAGGTTACTGCGGTCGATAATGTTGCCTTTGCGGTCGGAATCGCTTACGATCCGCTCGGCACGGGCAGAAACGACCACGCCATCTTTGTCGGTCTTTGCGATATGGATAATTCCAAGAACACGGCAAAGATCTGCTACTGGGTACAAAACCTTGTAAACAACAAGCGTTCCGATCTTCAGAAAATTGCCGACGCGCCGATGTGGGCGTGCAAGAAGGACGGGTACGGCGAGCTGGAATATCAGGAATTCCGCCATTATTTCAATGTCACGGCGGGCGACTATGACGGAGACGGCAAGATGACCGCCGTTATCACCTACGCCGGCAATGATGATCTGTGGGGAATCGCCGGAACCGGCATTTCCGGGGAGCAGAGTCTTTCAAGAAAATCGTTTGTCAAATCCAAGGGCAGCGGCAATGCCTATTTCGACGGCTGGAACACGACTCTGTACGAGCGCGACCAGATCACGAAGTCGCTTGTCTCGGCGGATATCGACCGAGACGGCTGCGATGAGCTTATCGTGTACGCAGGCATTGCCGACCCGGATAAGATCGACGGCAGGGACAAGGAGATTTCCGGCGATTCCTTCCGTAAGGCTGTTTCAAAGCTCTCGGTATACAAAGCCGAAAACGGAAACCTCAAAAGAGTGGATCAAAAGTCCCTGATGACCTTAAACCGCGAGGACGAAAAAAAGGACGGCAGCCGTTACTACGATCATATCCGCTACGGAAGCCTTGCCGCGGGAGACATCAACGGCGACGGCTGGCAGGAGATCATTGTTGCAGGATATTACCGCGAGGTAAGGGAAGAAAAGAAAAAAGGCTTTATCTGGGACAAGAAAACCGACGACAAAAACATGGGCTTTGCCGTTTATTACGGGCAGAACAAGTCAATAACGAATGTGCAGAAAACCACCATGAGCGGTTATACCGCAAACGGAACAACGGATCTGGGAGTAAAGCCGAAGCCCGCTATGACAAGCGTTGCGATCAACGGCAGAGGTACGCCGGAGCAGGTATGGATCGCAGGCGGACTGTATGAGGTTCAGCAGAACGGTGCGCTTAATCTTCTGCGCGACACCGCGCGCGAAAAGAATTCAAGCGCGAGATGGTGGTGGTATCAGGATGTCATCGCCGGCAATTTTGACCACAACACGGAAGGCCGCGAGCAGGTGATCGCGCTTGCCGCCGAAAGGCAAAAGGGAAGCGGTTCGGGGCGCAAATTCGACCTGTTCACCGATGTTTTCTACGGCGAGAATTTCGGCAGCGGCACTCTTTCGGTCGCCGGGAAGTATACGGTGACAGCCGAAAAGGACGAGTTTTCCAAGCTGTGCCACGACGCCGACCTTGCATGGGATATGCCGTATAACTGCATACTGCTTGCGGCGGATGTGAACAAAGACGGTCTGTTTGCCAGATATGAAGGCAAGGGCTACGGATATTCCGACGCACAGGTACAGGCAGTGCTTCAGGCGGCGCCGTACTTTTCGGAGCTCGGCGACTATGACCTCGACTTCTCCGACGGTTCGACCACTTATACCTTCTCCTCCGGCTATTCGGATACGAGATCCTCGTCGCACAATACTTCCTTCGGCGCATCCATAGTCGTTCAGGGAGATCTGAAGGTGTGGAGATACGAGGCGTCGCTCGGATATACCATGGACTTTACCAAGAGCACGGAGGACACCCTTTCAAAGGAATACAGCGTCTCCTTCAATGCCGGCGGCAATGATTCGGTGGTGCTGTACCGTGTGCCGGCAACGACCTATTATTACTCGATCTATGACCCTCAAAAGGGCGATTTTGACCTCAGCGAGAAGAATACCATCGCATTGATGATCCCCGGTCAGCCGGTTTACACCATGCTTGACCGTGAATATTACGAAGAGTTTGCGGTGCTGTATAACGAAACCTACAAGGCGGAAATCGCGGCGGGAAAAGCAAAGGCTCTGCCGATACTGGACAGTCATGTTTTGCCCGAGAACGCCGAGGGCGACCCGTTTGCCTATTGGTCGAATCCGGGCTCAACCGACCGTTCGGTCACGCAATTTGAGTCGCTGAGCAAGCAAAAATACGAGCTCGGCTTCGGTGCGAGCAGTATCACAAACGACTGGACGATAACCTCCGAGCACGCCGACGGCATTGAAATAGCGCACGGGTTCTCCGCCTCCATGAAAAGTACATGGGGTGTGGATGCTTTCAATATGGGATTTGCGATAGATTTCAGTTACAGCAATGCCACGGGAACGGTCTACACCACGACCGAGAGCAGCGGCGCCAGCGGTACGGTCAACAATATCGACCGCCGTTCGCTTCGCTCCTCCTACGGGATCGGCTATGATGTTTCCGGTCAATACGGTTTTACATGGGATTTCGGTATGCGCACATGGACGGCAGGCGATCAGAAGATCCCCGTGTTCGGCTATGTGCTGACAAATCTTCGTGCCGCACCGCCCATACCTACGCTGACCGGTGTGTCCGTAACGGATAATCAGACCGCAAAAATCACCTGGGAGGCGCCGGACGAAGACATAAGGCGTCCCTTTGCCGGATATCATGTCTGGATGCGCACGGATGACGGGGAATTTGAGCGCGTGACCGAAACGCCGCTCTCTTCGGAAGAGCTTTCATATACATACTCCTCTCTTAAAACGGATACCACCTATACCTTTGCGGTCACTTCCGTGGGCAGCAACGGAACGGTATCGGCGCTGTCCAACACCAAAACCTTCTCCACATTTGCGGGCACCTACGGCAGGGAGATCGAATTCCGCAACAACGGAAGCAGCATCCAATGGCGATATTCGGGAGAGGGCGACGACGCCTACCGCGATCTTGTCTCACTTGCGGCACTGACGGGAAGCGACGGTGCGGACGGAAAGCAGATCGAGCTGCGGGTATATAACGGATTTGTGCAGTGGAGATACAACGGCGACCCCGGCTGGAACGATCTGATCGCCTTGTCGGATCTGAAGGGCGATAAGGGTGATAAAGGCGACAAAGGTGATAAAGGTGACCCCGGAGAGACGGGCGCACCCGGACAGAACGGAAAAGACGGCGCAACACCGCAGCTTAAAATAGGAGATGATAACTTCTGGTATGTCTCCTATGACGGCGGACAAACCTGGAGCTCTCTCGGCATAAAAGCCACCGGAGTGAAGGGCGATCCCGGAGAAACCGGACAACAGGGCGACAAAGGCGACCCCGGTACGGCAGGTAAGGACGGCAAGGACGGATCGAGCGGTGCTGACGGAAAAGACGGAAAAGACGGTAAGGACGGTAAGGACGGTAAGGATGGTGTCGGTATCGCCAAAGCGGAGATCAATGCGGACGGCGAGCTCGTGCTCACCTACACCGACGGAAGAACGGTAAATGTCGGTAAGGTCGTCGGCGCGGACGGCAAGGACGGTCAGGCACCCTTCATCGGCGAAAACGGCAACTGGTGGATCGGCGAGAAAGATACCGGTGTGAAAGCGTCGGATGCAGCCGATCCCGCGGGCTCCGCAAACACATCCGCGACCTCGCCTGTTTTGATCATCATCGGTGCGGCTGCGGGGCTGGCGCTGCTCGGCAACCTCGGCTTGATTCTGTACATTGCACTGAAAAAGAAAAAGAGTCTTGTTTAAGGCCGAGAAAGTGAGAAAATGATATGAAAAAACGAATACTCGGCATTTTGCTCACTCTTTGTATTGTGATCTGCCTTGCGCCGACAGGCGTGTTCGCCGACGGTGAAACGGTAAAAAATGTCGCAACGGCGCAGGAACTGATCGACGCGCTGGCGGACGGTGCAAACGGCACCGTCCGACTGGCGGCGGATATTGACATAGCCGGATCGCTCAACATATTCCGCACCGTTACGCTCGATCTGAACGGTCATGTGCTGAAAATGACCGGCAGCGGCAGCGTCATAATCCTTGATGACAACAGCGGGACAAATACAGGCGACCTGACGCTCGTTGACAGTGACCCGACAGCTGAGCATAAATTCAAGGTCAACGGTGCGGAACCGTGGACGCCTGACGATAACGGCACCGAGGTCGTTTGCGGCGGTATTATCACCGGCGGCACGGGCACCCGTATTTTCAACAGCAACTTTGCGGAAGGCGGAGGCGTGAACGTCGGTAACGGCGTGTTCACTATGACCGGCGGCAATATTGTAGGCTGCACGGCATATTACGGCGGCGGGGACGAAAAATATCTTGCGGATAAGTATCTCCCGTTTGAGATAACAGACTCAAAAGATGCGGACGCGTGCGACAGGATCCTCAGCGGCATATGGTACAGCGACAATGGCGTTCGCATAGCCGACCCAGGCAGCTCGGGACTTCCGGATATCGAGAATTTTTTGGTGCGGATCATGGATAATGGGCTTATCCGGTGTGTGCGGATCGCATTCGATCCGGCGCACGGATATGTGCCGTCCGAATATCCACGCTTCGACATCGCCGCGAATGAGTTTTGCAAAACGCTTATGTCGGTTCCATGTCACGGCGCGGTGCCCGACGGGGAGTTGAATATAAGAAAAACAGGTGGATAAATACGTGCTGCTTTTATGGATACCCGTATCATGACGAACCGATCGCAGCATATGATTTGGAAAAAAACAATAATGTAAACGAGGTGGATCATTATGGTGTTGGCTTTATTTATATTATTATTTGTGATAATTGCGCTTGTCGCGTGCAAGTATATATATTTTGTGATCAAGCGATCTCGGCTGCTTTTTAAGCTGAAAAAAGCAAATGCAAAAGTGACCGGAACACACAAATTTTGGTTTTTAGGAACAAGAGGCGGCGAAAAGTGCGATTTTTATGTTGAAACAGAAAAAGAAATATTGTCCGTCAAGCTGTTTAATTGCGACGATCATCGTTTTTCAAAATTGGTGCTTACCGATGACAGGCATTTCTTTTTCAGAAAACGCGCCGTTTTTGTTTCGATGTCGCCCGGTGCGTCGGATGTATATGTTGACGGACGTCGGATGTCCCGCCCGGATTATGATTTCAATTACAGACCCCACGTCGAGTGGAAAGACAAAGCGATGAAAAATGTTCTTCTTGTCAATCCGACCTGCCGTGAAATTATCAGAAAACCGGAACGCGGGGACGAGATCATTCTCGGAGCCGGAGATGTCATAAATAATATGACAGTCATGTCACTGTCATCGCTGATAAAATATATAAACTCACAGACATGACTTTCATAATTATGATGAACGACTCGTAAATTTCGACCGGTATTCGCCGCAGCTCGGCGGGCAGGAGCCGAGCTGCGCCGTGACCGACGGTGTAAGCTTTTCGGCTGTTTAAGACAGCAAAACGCATGACATATTTTAAAAGGAGAAATCATATTTGAAGGATAATTGCAAAAACGAATATACATTCGGATATCTTTATGATCTGTGGCTCTTCTCTGTCGGAGCGAAGCTTGCCGATGCGGTCGGCTTTAAATCAGATATGCTGAGCTGCCGCGTGGCTGAATACACCGGGATGTCAGATTTTGCATTCCCGATTTGCGACGGCAGAGGAGTGTTCATTGACATTACGTCAAGTCAGAACGAAGTTGGCGGAACGGTCTTCATAAAAAAGAGCGAAAAGAATGAACCGCCGTACTTCGCTCCGCCGTGGCTCGGAGCGGCCGACAGAGCGGACGTTCACTATGTGGATGTGGATGGCAGCTATAAAGAAGCCGTGCTCGGTGCCGTCCGTGCGGCTGTTGAAATGTCACCGGTCGGAAAGGCGTGTATGCTGATCCGCCGTCAATGCCGCGAAAGAAAAAACATTATCGGAATGCTGACGCTCGAAGAGATCGAAAAGCTCTTTGCCGATGACGCGGTGCTCGGAAATACCGTTTACGTGATCTATGACAGACCGGATTGCCTGCGCGATCTGCCGCCGTCCGAATATGGCAGCGAACCGAGTGAGCAGCATTGAGTAGGCGTGGCAGTCTGCCGAAAGTCCGAAAAAGCCGTTATCTCCGTGATAGCGGCTTTCTTCTTTTGACTGATCGCAAAAACGGAGGGGGCAGCTTTGACGGTATCGGGCAAAGCGGAGAAATTCACATTTTAGGGACAGTTCGTTTCTTGACTAATCGGGCGCACGGTGGTATAATGTGGGGCAATGGGGGAGTCCGTTTTGCTGTGTATGCCGCGGAGAGGGAACTCCCGATCACCGATCTGTATATAAAAAATCATATAAGGAGAACCAACAACTATGGAAGATTTCAAGTTTTCAACGCTCGAGTACAAGCGTCCCGATCTTGAGGCGCGCCGTGCGCAACTTGCCGCATGGAAGGATGCCGTCGAGCACGCAGAGAGTTATGCCGCGCTGCGCGGTCTGCTTTTTGAGATGGACCGCGTGAACTGCGAGCTGTTCACGCAGTATTCGATCGCGCACATCCGTCACACACTGGACACCCGCGACGAATTTTACGAGTCTGAGATCAATTATCTTCAGGACACGATGCCCACGCTCGGCGGCGCAGAGGTCGCACTCAGCGAGGCTATCGCCGAAAGCCCTTACCGTCCCGACATCGAGCGCGAGTTCGGCAAGCAGTTTTTTGTCTCCATGGATCTGCAGAAAAAGCTGTTCTGCGAGGCGAACGTTCCGCTGCGCCAGCAGGAGGCCCGCCTGACCAATGAGTATCAGAAGATCATGGCTACCGCCGAGATCCACTTCGACGGCAAGACCCTGAACCTCTACGGCGTGCAGAAGTATTTCGAGCATCCCGACCGTGCGGTCCGTGCTGCTGCCGTCAAGGCATACTCGGAATTCTATGAAGCGAACGAGCCGCGTCTGGAGGAGATCTGGAGCGAGCTTATCCGCATCCGCAACGAGATGGGTAAAAACCTCGGCTATGAGAACTATATCCCCGTCGGCTACCTTGAGCAGGGACGCACCGACTACGGCGAAAAAGAGGTCGCATCCTTCCGCGAGCAGGTGCGCAAATTCCTGGTGCCGCTGTGCGAAAAGCTCTATGACGCGCAGGCAAAGCGCCTCGGCATCGACCATGTGATGTGGTATGACGAAAAGATGGTGTTCCCCGACGGCAACGCCGAGCCCGCGGGCGACGACGCATTTATGGTCAAAACAGCGCAGAAGATGTACCACGAGATCAGCCCCGAGACCGGCGAGTTCATCGACTTCATGATAGACCATGAGCTGATGGATCTGCAAAACAAGCCGGGCAAGGCGTCCACCGGCTATATGACGAGCCTGCCCAGCCTCAAGGCGCCCTTTGTGTTCTCCTGCTTCAATCACACGATATTTGATATGCAGGTGCTGACACACGAGCTCGGTCATGCCTTTGCCGGCTATATGGCAATGCGCAGCCAGCCGATCTCCGACTATTACAGCGAGACCACCGACATTGCCGAGATCCACTCAATGTCAATGGAGCAGTTTGCTTATCCTTATGCCGAGTGGTTCTTCGGAGATCAGGCAGACAAATTCCGCTTTGCGCATCTGCAGGAGGCGCTGACCTTTGTGCCCTTCGGCGTGGCAGTGGACGAGTTCCAGCACATATGCTATGCTCATCCCGAGCTGACGCCCAAGGAGCGGACATACCGGTGGCATCTGCTTGAAGAGAAGTATATGCCGTGGCGCCGCTATGAGAACGATCCCTTCATGGAGCGCGGCGGCTACTGGTATCACAAGCTGCACATCTACCTCTACCCCTTCTACTATATCAACTACACCCTCACCACCATGGGCGCGATGGAGTTCAAGAAGAAGTACGCCGAGAACAGGGACGCGGCGTGGCAGGACTATCTCAAGCTCTGCAAGACCGGCCGCAGCTACCTTGAAACGCTGCGCTATGCGAATCTTGCAAACCCGTTTGAGGCGGGCTCCGTCGAGCGCGCCTGCGGCTATGCGGAGAAGATACTGCTCGATGAGATAGCAAAGCAGGCGAAGTGATCTCCGCGGCTTGCCCGGGCGCTGCCCGGCGTAATAGCAGGTAAATAATATCCGAAAAGTCGGGAACCGTTGTCACGGTTCCCGGCTTTTCCCGTTATATATGGTGAGGAGCGTCCGATCCCGCAAAAAACGCCGCCGATGCCTCACGGGAAAGCGGTTGCTTGACAGAACGGTCAATATCTGATATAATGAAAATGCAGCAGCGGTGACGATATATTGTCCGCTGCGCTCAGGGTTATCCGCAAATCGCATCTTAAATTTCATGCCCCGCCCCTTTTTTGAAAATGATAAAAAGGAGATATCGGATTGAAAAGATTGAGTCAGGTGATCCTCGGTAAAGAAAGCCCGTCAAAGGCAGCAGGAAAAAGCGTTACGGTAGCCATGTTTTTGATGTCTGCCATATTTGTGATTCTCGGCTTTATGACGTCATATCGGTGGCTTGCGGTGCTTGCCATTTTGCCCGTCGTTCCGGTCGTTTACATAACAGTTCACGATAACACTGAATACAGAGTCATATGTGAATCATTTATGCGGCTCGACGACAGTGACAGGCAGACCGTAATACGTCAGGCGAAAAAATACATTGAGACGCAAAGCACCGAATTTGGAGTGCTTACAGATATCGGGATGCTGGACGGAGACTTTTTTATTTGTTGGTCGGATGTGCAGAGTATAAAGGTTTCGACACGAAGGTATACTTCACTGAGCTTTTTGTCAGATAACCTTCCCGAGCCCGGGCTTATTACTGTCTGCGGGGCGGTTGAATCGAATGACAAAAAACATAGTGTCGTTCATACTATGGTGATACGCCCCGAGAGGGACATGACGGATGAGATAGAAAGATTTACGGATTTTGCTTTGAAACACAATTCGAGAATATTCGTAAGCAACGATTATTATTTCGGTTCCGCGTGAGCGGTGGCATGGACGGAGTGCATCCTGCCGCATATACGGTCGGTGATAAGGCAAGTGCCGGTTCACCGACCGTTTTTTGACCGCGCTGTATTTATAATTACGCGTCGGATCTTTTTTGCCTCTTGACAACCGACCGTTAGGTAGGTATAATATATGTATGAGCAGCGCTCAATAAAGTATCCGGAGGTCGTGCTATGGAAAAGGGAAATACAAAACAGGAAATACTGGACGCGGCGCTTGAGTTGTTTTCGACTCAGGGATATGAGGCGACCTCGGTCGCGCAGATCGCCGCGGCTGTCGGCATCCGCAAGGCGTCGCTTTACAGTCATTTTGCAAGCAAGCAGGAGATACTTGACGAGCTGGTGCGCGGTGGGTTGGTGCGGTACCGTGAGCGTTCCATATTTTCGCGTGCGGATTGGGATGACCCCGCATTTACGTCCGGCATGCGTGATATCACGCCGGATACCGCCGTGCGGATGGTCCTGGGACAGGTGCGATATATCCTGCACGACCCGCAGATAAGCCGTTCGCGCAGGATGCTGACGATCGAGCAGTTCAGAAATCCCGAGCTGAGCGAGTTACAGACACAGCAGAACTATACAGATGTAATGCGGTATTTTACGGGGCTCGTCGGGTTCCTTGTCGGTCGCGGAAAGCTCGGAGGGGGCGACCAGGAGATAATGGCGGCGCAGTTGTGCCTTCCGGTTTCGGTCTGGATAAACCTATGCGACCGTGAACCGGCGCGCGAGGAGGAGATCATGGGATTGATCGAGCGGCATATACGGCAATTTTTCGCAATATACGGTGCGGGTGCGCATGATTGAGCGCGTGCGGTCGGAAGAACGGAGGCACGTTATGGAAATAAGACCGCTTGACAGAGAAAAATATGCCGGGCGCAAATTTACCGCCAGATACAGAACGTCCGGTTATTACGATATCCGTGCGACGGCGGACGGCTTTCGGATAAGCTATACAGCCTTGAGTGCGGCAGTCGAAAAATCGTTTGACGATGAATTTTTCGGCGAGTGGCTCGAGGCTCCGGTGGCATTCGGTGCATTTTGCGGAGAAGAACTGCTCGGGTATGTTGAGGGCTCGCCCGAAAGCTGGACCAGCCGCTTTCGCATAAGCAACATCTGCGTATTCGACGCGTCAAGGCGCGGCGCCGGAGTCGGTACCGCTCTGATGGAAGTCATAATAAATGAAGCGCGCTCCGCAGGCGCGCGAATGATAGTTCTTGAAACGCAGTCGTGCAACGAAAAGGCGATCGCGTTTTATAAAAAGAACGGGTTTGAAATGATCGGCTTTGACCTGTATTCTTACTCCAACAACGACCCCGGACGGCATGAGGTAAGGATAGAAATGGGCAGAAAGCTGAAATGAGCCGACACGTGGATCGCGGTCCGTACCGCAGCGCGGCACGACCGCAATATACTGCACGCTTCCGACTACCTATCGGTAGTTAGGCGTAAGATCGACGGGAGATCATTACATGAAAAAGAATGTACATTCGGCGACATACGGCAGTGACGTGCGGTCACGCCCCGCCGCGCCTGAGGACAGGACGATAAAAAGGCGCGGGCTGCTTTGCCCGCTTTCCATGCTTGCGTGCGGGCTCTTGCTCGGTGCGGCGGCACGGCTGTTCGATATTTTCTGCCCGACGCTCGGCGAGATATTCTCACAGTGTCGGTATGGATCCTGCTCGGAACGCTGATAGCGATATACAGCCCGACGATGAAAGACGCCGCGCTGAACATTCTGCCGTTCTGTCTAGGAATGCTGTTCACGTATTACGCGGCGGCAATGCTCACACACGGAGTATACGGGTGGTCGTTTATCATCGGTTGGACGGTATTTGCCCTGCTTTCGCCGCTTATGGCGTGTTTGACGCATATAACGAAACGGCGCGGCGTTATCCCAAAGGTCATCGGGACGGGAATAGTGCTCGTTTCGGTCGCGTCGGGCGTTTTATTGTTCGATCGGTTGCGCATTTACGATATTATCATCGACGGTTTTCTGGTCTATTTCATTTTCTTTGCAAAGACCTGCCGTCAACTACCGCGAAACGAAAACAGGGAGGATATATCATAAATACGGTTTTTGATTTTATCATAGCGGCAGCGCCGTTGGAAGGAGCGTTCCGAAAAAGCCGTGCGAAGATAAAAAGCAATGATAACGAAAGCCGAGGCGTGTCTCGGCGCGAGCGATCGGAAAGTATGATTATCACAATATAAAAGGAAATTTTTTATGTCAAAAAGAGTACGTCAATACATAGGCATTCTGGCGGCGGTAGTCGCTTATTATATCGTCCATGAGGGGGCGCATCTGCTTTATGCCCTGTCTGCCGGGGCGTTCAAAAAGATTAACTTTATCGGGCTCGGTGCGTAGGTGGATGTGTATGCCGAGCGCATAGCGGATACTCAGCCCGCCGAGGCATAAAAAACGCTTCTGCCGCCCAAACGGCAGTGAAAGTCTAAAAATTATTTTGAAAAAATCGCGGATCGGTGTCACATTTCCCGATTTTGTCCGTTATGTATAGTAAGGCGGCATTTTATTCCGATGCGACATACCGCCGAATACCGAAGCAATACTTTCTTTTTCCCTAAAGAAGTTTGCACCCCCGCCGCCATGCCGTATGCACAGCGACGGGGGAATGTTTTATTGACGAAAAAGCCTGACACTAAAAAAGATATCCGGTATGATGCAGGCGCGGTGCATAAACGGTCACATTCGGCTTTACCGACCGCAAAGGTGTATAAAATGGATAAGATGATATTTTTCAAAAACAACAATTTAAAAACCGACTATTGCCGCGGACAGGTGTATTATGATTTTTTAGACTATGCTTTTTCCCGTGCGGACTATTTTATGTTGGTTTACGTTAATTACTACGGTAAAGGGTATACGGCTGCACAAAAGCATTTTAAAAATGCATTAAATGCTTTTAAAGTTAAAAGTCGTACAAACCCAAGTTGGGCAGGTACGCCGAGAACGTATTGCCCTAATTCCACATACAAGATTGTGTTTTATTGCACCAATCCCGCCGCAAAGGAGATCCTTAAAGAAGTGGATCATTTAAGTGCATGGTCTCGTCCGTCATATCCGGAGGATCTGTCATTCTTCATAGGTAATCAGTGCTGGGCATATTCGGTCGGTCACGAGAATATCCAAGGCATAATTCATGCCAACAAGCAGGATATAGAATTTGCCGTAAGTCACGGACTTGCCGATTATTCCGATGCCGAGCCGTATAACAGTTATTATGATCTTTATGATGAGGTGCTGGTCAAAAATAAGTCGGATGAGTTTTGAAATGCGTCGGATGACGTTGCGGGCATAAGCGCAGCGGTTTTCTCAAAAAATATAGGATAAAATCAAAAAAGGTATTGACACGTGACTGTGCGGTAACTATAATATTAGTTACCGCACGGTCACTGCTTTTTTCGGAGGAAATTATGATCGGAGAAACAAAAACGAAAATTTCGGAGGTCGCCCTGCGCCTGTTCTCGCAGAACGGGTACCCCGGCACTTCCATGAGCGATATCGCGGCGCAGCTCGGCATCACCAAGCCGGCGCTCTACAAGCATTACGGGAGCAAGCGCGAGATATTTGACAGCATCCTCAAACGCATGAGCGACATGGATTATGAGCGCGCAGCGGAATACGAAATGCCCGAAGCGGAGCCGGACGGTTTTGCCGAAGCGTATATGAACACGCCGGTCGAAAAGATACGCGCGTACAGCATTGCGCAGTTCCGCCACTGGACGGAGGAGGAGTTCCCGTCGCAGTTTCGCAGGATGCTGACGGTCGAGCAGTACCGCGACGCGGAGATGGCGCGGCTGTATCAGAACTATCTTGCCTCGGGTCCTGTGGAATACATGGCGGCGATCTTTCGCAAAATGACCGTCTCGGATGCCGACGCCATGCAGTTGGCACTTGAATTTTACGGTCCGATGTATCTTTTATACAGCGTTTACGACGGTGCGGAGGACAAGGAGGCGGTGTATGCGCTGCTCGGCAGCCACATCGACCGCTTTATCTCCCGTATGGAGCAGCGCGGGGATGCAGCCAAAAACGCTATCGGAGAGTGAGCGGCGCACATGCCGCAGATGAACAAGGGCGGAAAATTTATTTTCGGCGAATCGGTCATACGCCCCGAAGGGCTCGTGCGGTTTCCGCCGCAGGCGGTGGAGGAATACCGCATTGCCTCGGAGGGCAGTGTATATCTGTTTACCGGAAGCAGGAGCACGGGCGGATTTTGCGTGACGCGGCGCGGGCTGCTTTTGCCGTCAAAGCTCGGGCATATTCTGGCGGAAACGCGGGGGCTTGCGGATCACACGGTTCCCGCGGGCGACTTTATACCGTACAAGGGGCGTGCCTACTGTTGGCTGCCGATCTCCGAGACGGGCGAGATCAGACTTACGGGTGAGATGATGGCGTTTTTGCAGCTTTCACCCGGAATGCCGCTGCTCTCCATCCGCAGCAGCGACATTGCCTTTACCATGGGGCAAAAGGACCGCTCACGGAAAAGGCAAAGCGATTTGCGGGAGGGCTGCCGAGGTTCTGAGCCGGAACGCAGGGGATGCCGTGACGGAGCTGTGCGTTTTTGACCGTTGCGCCGGTGCAGGCAAAAAATTCGTCCGTATTTATACTTGACATTTGCATGGGACAGGTCTATAATATAACTAACGAACATTAGTTAGCGAGGAGACACCATGAAGCAGGAAGATACAAAGCAGAAAATAATCGAAAAAGCGCTTGAGCTGTTTGCGGAGCGCGGGTATGATTCGGTCAGCGTAGGTGAGATAGCCGAGGCTGTCGGGATCAGGGCGCCGTCGCTTTATAACCACTATCCGAGCAAGCAGGCGATATTCGGTGCGATAGTGGATTCCGCAGCGGCGCGATATGAGGCAGACACGGGGAAGATAAACATCCATGTGCAGGATTCCGCGCGGGATGTTCCCGCGTTTACGGAGATAACCGCCGACGTTCTTTTTGAAAAACTGAAGCAGATATTCGAATATTCCCTGCATAACGTGACTATCTGCCGCTTTCGCCGGATGATGACGATCGAGCAGTTCCGCTCTCCGCAGCTTGCGGAGCTTTACACGGCACGTTATGTTGACCGCCTTATCGCATATCATGCGGGTATATTCCGCGCGCTTATCGCGTCGGGCGAGATACGCGCCTACGCGGCGGATGCCGATGCCATTGCCATGATGTATGTCGCGCCGGTCATGACGCTTATCGGCGTGTGCGACAGGCAGCCCGAAAAGGAGGGCGAATGCCTTGAAAAACTCAGAGACCATGTGCGGCTGTTTTTCGGCATGGTCCACGGCGACGGTATGATGGGAGGAAAAAACAAATGAAAAAAACGTTGGTGCAAAAGCTGGGGCTGCTCGGCATAGTCAGCTTTCTTTCGTATGCGTCGGCGGTGGTGTTTGCTCCGCTTGCTTACCCGGGTTATGATCGGATGGCGCAGGCGGTCAGCGACCTCAGCGCCGCAAACGCTCCGTCGTTGGCACTGTGGAATCAGCTCAGCGCGCTCTATAATGTATGCGAGGTCGTGTGCGCAACGGTCGTATGCATCGGCATCCGGGGGCAGAAAACAAAGCTGCTGCGCGCGGGGATCTATCTTTTTGCCGTCATGGAGTGGATCTCGGCAGTCGGCTACCGTATGTTCCCGCTCTCCGACAGCGGTTATGCCGGCGCGTTTCAGGACGTTATGCACATGGTCGTTACGGCTTTGGTGGTGCTGCTGTCTATCGTGTCGCTGACCGTTATCATCATCGCGGGGGCAAAAAGGGAGGGCAGAGATTGCCGGTCATACGGCATCTGCGCCGCCGTTGCGCTCTGCATGATGCTCGTCGGCGCGATGGGGATGAAGATAGTTCCGGCTGCATATTTCGGTGTGGTCGAGCGCTTCAGCGTGTTTGCGGCAACGGGATTCAACGCGGCGCTCGGAATCCACCTCTTTATCTCGAAAACAAATAAAGGAGCATTTCAGGATGAAAAACAGGATATATCCGCGTCCGCATGACAAGCAGACGGTCTACCTGAAGAATGTGGTCACGACCCCGAACATCGAAGTCGGCGACTACACGATCTACAACGATTTTGTGCACGATCCGTGCGATTTTGAAAAGAACAATGTTCTGTATCACTATCCCGTTAACGGCGACAGGCTGATGATAGGCAAATTCTGCTCGATCGCCTGCGGAGCAAAATTTTTGTTCACAAGCGGGAATCATTCGCTTAAGTCGCTGTCTGATTACGCTTTTCCCATCTTCTTTGACGAGTGGGGGCTTGATGCGAAAAATATCCGCGACGCGTGGGACAACAAGGGCGATACGGTGATCGGAAACGACGTGTGGATCGGATATGAGGCGGTCATCATGTCCGGCGTGACGGTCGGCGACGGTGCGATAATAGGCACCCGCGCAGTCGTTACCAAGGATGTGCCGCCGTATACCATAGTCGGCGGTGTTCCCGCCAAGCCCATCCGCCGACGCTTTGACGACGCAACGGTCGATAAGCTGGAGACGCTGCGCTGGTGGGATTGGGATCATGAAAAAATAAAGCGCAATATCCCCGCCATTCAGTCGGGAGATATTGCTGAACTGGAGCGTGCGGAATAAATGCATAAACAAAAGGATCGTAAAATATCGGCGGCGGT
>ERZ779737.873-NODE-873-length-25600-cov-2.784576_pt1 | contig 25600 bp, 25 predicted proteins | sample MGYA00511889_ERZ779737 | MGnify/ENA primary metagenome ERZ779737 (study PRJEB29588, sample SAMEA2163575) | human gut metagenome | biome: human gut; feature: human-associated habitat; material: faeces | place: Denmark | collected 2008/2010 ... | reverse complement strand
AAATACTGTTACATCGTAACCCTTCTTTGCAAGGTCGCCTGCACAGGTAAGACCTGCAGGACCTGAACCGACGATAGCAACCTTGTGACCGTTTGACTCAGGCTTATTAACCTTAACATCTGTCTGAGCGTTGTGCCAGTCGGCAACAAATCTCTCAAGTCTGCCGATTCCGACAGGCTCAGTCTTAATACCTCTTACGCACTTTGACTCACACTGTGACTCCTGCGGACAAACACGGCCGCAAACAGCAGGAAGTGAGCTTGACTGCGAAATTACATCATAAGCGCCTGCAAAGTTGCCCTGGGCAACCTCTTTGATAAAATCAGGGATTGCGATATGTACGGGACAACCGTTTACGCAAGGTCTGTGCTTACAATTTAGGCAACGCTGTGCCTCCTCAATTGCAACTTCTTCCGTGTAGCCTGTTGCTACCTCAAGAAAGTTTTTATTTCTTACATTAGGATCCTGTGATGGCATAGGAGCCTTTTTTGGTGACATATTTGGCATGATTACTCAACCTCCTTCTTGAACAGATTACATGTTTCCTCGTATGCATGACGCTCAAACGGCTTGTACATTGCGCCACGCTTCATAGCCTCGTCAAAATCAACCTTAAAGCCGTCAAAATCGGGACCGTCAACACAGGCAAACTTTGTCTGTCCGTCAACTGTAAGACGACAGCCGCCGCACATACCTGTGCCGTCAATCATAATAGGGTTCATGGAAACTGTTGTGGGAATATTGTAAGGCTTTGTTGTTTTAACAACAAACTTCATCATGATAAGCGGACCAATTGTAATAACGAGGTCATAGTCCTCGCCTGCCTTAATCATCTCTTCGAGAGGAGCTGTAACAACGCCCTTTTGACCGTATGAACCGTCATCTGTCATAAGAATAAACTTGTCTGAGCAAGCCTTGAATTCATCTTCAAGAATAACAAGATCCTTGTTTCTGAAGCCGACAATTGAGTGAACCTCACAGCCGATTTCGTGGAGCTTTTCGGCAACCGGAAGTGCAATTGCACAGCCAACGCCGCCGCCTACAACGCAAACCTTTTTAAGACCGTCTGTATGTGTGGGAACACCGAGAGGGCCTACAAAATCGTGAATATAATCGCCTTCGTTAAGGTGATTGAGCTTTTCTGTCGTTGCACCGACAATCTGGAAGATAATACGAACTGTGCCGGCCTCTCTGTCATAGCCTGCAACCGTAAGCGGAATACGCTCACCGTTCTCGTCAACACGGAGAATGATGAACTGTCCGGGCTCTGCCTTTTTTGCAATAAGCGGAGCGTCAATCTCCATAAGTGTAACGGTTGGATTCAGAGATTTTTTCTTAACTATCTTGTACATTCTCTTTTACCTCTTTTCCTTTCTGCGAGTGCCTCGCACCCTATTCGTGCAGACAGTCTTACTTTTCAAAAACTTTTAATGTCCGAGCATAACTTTGCAAGAATTTTATGCTAAAGCACAACTCGGCAAAATTTGACAGTTTTCAAAAACAAGAATCTCACAATTGATATTTTCCTATAAAATAAAAATCGGAATATGCCTAATGTATTCCGAACACCTTGTCGAATTAATTTTAGCACAATTATATCTGCGTTTCAAGTGAATTTTGATGATTTTTACATATAATTCTTGCCATTTCACCAAACAAACAGCCGATTCTGCCGTTATTTTTTTCACAACCCCCCAAAAAGCACAATTCAATCAATTTTTTAAACCAAAGAATAATTTTTGCACATATGAAAACCCTAAAAAAAGAATACAAACGAAAGGGACGGTCATATGTCGGGAAACAAAAGAAAGGTTGTACTTGTGGGAACGGGAATGGTCGGAATGAGCTTTGCCTATGCGGCACTCAATCAAAATGTGTGCGATGAGCTCATTATGATTGACCTCAACGAAAAGCGTGCCGAGGGCGAGGCAATGGATTTGAACCACGGGCTAGCATTTTCGCATTCAAGCATGAAAATCCGCTGCGGAGGTTACGGTGAATGTGCCGACGCCGACATTGTTGTAATCTGCGCAGGTGCCAATCAAAAGCCCACCGAAAGCAGACTTCAGCTTTTGCAGAAAAACGCAGTTGTATTTTCTTCAATTGTGCCAAAGGTTGTGCAAAGCGGTTTTGAGGGAATTTTCCTTGTTGCGACAAACCCCGTTGACATTATGACACGGGTGACCTATGAACTTTCTGGATTCAATGCGTCAAAAATTATCGGCACGGGAACTACCCTTGACACGGCACGGCTCAGATATCTTCTCGGCGAATATTTTGAGGTTGACCCACGCAACATTCACGCATATGTAATAGGCGAACACGGAGACAGCGAATTTGTTCCGTGGAGTCAGGCACTCCTTGCCGCCAAACCGCTAAAGGATGTCATGCGTGATAACCCAAAATCGTACTACATGGAGGAGCTTGAACAGATAAGCGATGATGTGCGTTGTGCCGCCCACAAAATCATTGAGGCAAAGGGCGCAACCTACTACGGCATTGGTATGTCAATCGTTCGTATCGTCCGTGCAATTCTTCAAGATGAAAACAGCGTTCTGACAGTATCGGTTCGTCTGCGTGGCGAATACGGCGGCAAGAAAGATGTGTTCATCGGCAACCCGTGCATAGTAAGCGCAAACGGTGCAAAACGCATTCTGGAACTTAAATTAACCGAACAGGAATTGCAAAAGTTAGATAACTCCTGCACAATTCTGAATGATAACTTTAAGAAATTGAAATTATAAAAAACCTGTATTATCCGCCCTACGAAACAGCAACGACTTTCAATTTATAATCCGTCAGAACGGCAAAAAGCCTAAATCTTCAAGCAAAATCTTGAGTCCAAGCAAAATCAATACGGCACCGCCTAAAAATTCTGCCTTTGACTTATACTTTGCACCGAATACATTGCCTATTCTGATGCCGACAGCCGAAAGTATGAATGTTGTTGTGCCTATAATTGCGATTGCAGGTACGATATCAACATCAATACACGCAAACGAAACGCCTACCGCAAGGGCGTCAATACTTGTTGCAACGGCAAGGGGCAGCATTGTCTTGACCGAAAACGAATCGTCAAGCTGTTCTTCCTCACCGAAAGCTTCTCTTATCATATTTGCACCGATAAGTGCAAGCAGGATGAATGCAATCCAATGGTCAATGCTTGTGATGAGCCACTCAAACTGCTTTCCGAGAAGATAACCGATAAGCGGCATAAGTGCCTGAAATCCGCCAAACCACAATCCGACAGTAATTGCGTGTTTAGGTCTTAACTTACGCACGGAGAGCCCCTTGCAAATTGAAACCGCAAATGCATCCATAGACAAGCCGATGCCGAACAGCAGTAATTCCACAAAACTCATAATATTATCCTCCGTTATATTTTAGTCGGCGGTGAAAGGAAACAGAACACCGTTTGCCGGCTGTTACTTAATCAAAATGATATTCAGCTGTTTCAATCAGTTTGAAATGGCTCTTTTTAAATTCAATAATTCCTGCTTTTTTCAGTTCACCGAGTGCTCTTGAAAGTGACGCTCTGTCAACCGCAAGATAGTTTGCAAGCTCGTCACGGGAAAACGGCAGATCAACCTCACAGCTATGCTCACGCTTGCAATGGATTTGAAGAAGGTGCATAAATTTGCCCTTGATACTTCGCTTTGAAAGGCAGGCAAGGTGTTCCGAAATCTGCAAAAACACCTGTCTTTGTGACGCAAGCATATTGACGAGAATTTTCTGCTGAATCGAAGCAAGCGAATCCTCGGTTATAAACATCGACTCCGGCGGAATGAAAAGAATTTCGCAGTCCTCTCCTGCCATAATCTCAACAAGCGTATTGTAATAGTCAAACATCGCATAAAGCGTTCCGCTTGACTCGCCGCTGCGAATTGTTTTGAGCAGACTTTTGTTGCCGTTGTAGTCCACAGAATAAAGGTATGCAGTTCCCGAAAACACAAGACCCGTCATATGGCTGAACTTGTTTTCAACCCTTGCCGTACTGCCACGGTTCAGCGACATATAGTACGGCTGTGCATATTGAATAAACATAAAAATCTCGTGATCCGTCAGCCCCGAAAACAACAGCTGATCTCTCAGCTTTGGCAAATGGTCACGAGTAAAAACTTCTACATACTTTCTCATTTAATCCTCCCTCATACCGTGGGGCGTGGGTTGTAACGGCATTATTTGTACAATTCATAATATCCGACCCTGCTGAATTGCAAACGCATCATCCGTCTTTCAAAACGAAAACGGCCGAACCCTGATTAAGCCCTAAAACTTTCTTGGCGATTTTCTTATTCTTATACCGCATAACAAAATCTTTCAATGCCGTACCGCTGTGATAGCCGAAAATTACGCACACCTCACGGACATCGGGCGAAATATTTTTCAGCCGAGCGGTAAGCACCTTTTGTGCGCTGTAAACAGTTTCGCCGTGCAAATCAATCGTTACGGAATAAGACATGGTTGTATCCCTCTGTTCAATTCATTTAAAACATTCAAATTAGATTATATCACAGGAAATTGCAAATGCAACCGTTTTAACCTTTCAACAGGAAATAAAAAAATTTGTTATAAATTTTTGAATAAATGCATAAAAGAATACATTTTTTCACCTTTTAAACCCTTTAAATGGAGGTGTAATTTATGATTATTTATAACAAACGAAAACCTAAAGCCTTTGACGGGACAAACTGCATTGGAGTCACAGGCGAAAACCTTGCCGAAACGCAGGAGTTTTTGATTAACGGAATAACTGACATCACGGCTGACTACCGCATTCATCTGCGTTTTGCAGACGGAAGCGTCAACTCAATAATTCCGGACAGCACTACTGTTGACAGGTTGGGGACAAAAATCGTATGGAAAGTCAAGAAAAATGATATTTTTATGCACGGCTATTTTGAACTTCAGCTTGAAGGCAGGGGCGAAAACGGCAGTATTTTTCAGACGCAGATTGTTACCCTTTATGCCGATGAAAGCATTCCGATTGAGGACAGGGAGTATCTCAATCCGAACTCAGAAACATTAAGATTGCGTGAGGAGATGCTGAAAACTCTTACCGAAGCTAAAAACCAGCAAGCAAAAATTGACGAAAACCGCAAAATTATTGAACAGAGCAATTTGTCGCTGAAAGAAAACATTTCAAACAAGCTTGAAAACAGACAGCAGATTGTAAATCAGTCGGAAAATTATCCAAGCATCAAGTATCTTGAAGCCTACTATCTGCCGGCAAGCAAGTCATACGGACGCGACGAGCTTGACGGAATGTTTGCCGCAAAGGCTGACAGGGCAACCACTCTTGACGGCTACGGTATTACGGACGGAATTAAAGATTCAGCAGGCACGGTCAGAGCTGTCAACTTGGCAGATGATGTCATAAATAAATTTGGCGAAAAAGTAGACAGTAGCGAATTATTTGATGTTACTAAGAGTATAAATTTAGCTAATTTGGCAGATTATTCACAATACCAAAACGGTGTAACTATTACTGTTAGTAAAAACAAAATCAGTTTAAGCGGTACATCTACGGCGGCTATCAACGCATTTTTACCACTCAAAACACCGATAGCATTACAAGCTAATAAACCTTACTGCCTGTCGTTACAGGATTTTACAACTAACAACACAGGATGTGTGTTTTATCCTGCACACGGTCAAACGGTTATCGACTCAAAATGGTTACTATCTGAGGTGAGTGCGCTTAAAAATGCAGCAGCTACATACACTCCCACACAGGATATCGTCATTGACCATATTAAAATTGCCATTGCTGCAAATAGATTAACAGACAATAGCTGTTACTTGCAGATTGAGCAAAACAATCAAAAGACTGCATATGTTGATCCTGAAAAGATTGTTCAAAAGATTAAACCTGTATTGTATCAAGCTCCCGACTACACAATGCACTATTTATATGTTTCTAACGATTACGGTGAAGATACAGAGGGATTCGGAAAAACAAAATTTAACTCTATCTTGTCAGCTAATAACAGCATTTCAGACAACAGCTATCATAATCGCTATACGATTGTCGTAATGGCAGGTACATACACAGATTTGCAAGATAAATATGCAGGAATGTCAGATGTCGGCTTAGTAGGATATCGTGGCGTAATGACTAAGGATTATGTTTACTATGAATCCGAAAATATTTATAATCCTGCCGCAACAGTCATCAAATGGGACGGAGCAACAGGATTTGATAAATCTACATTAAAATCTGAGGACATAATCAAAAAGTGTCCATTCCACCTTGATTTGAATGTTCATACGCACATCAGAGGATTTACATTTGATTGCAAAAACATTAGATACGGTTTACATCTTGAAAGCGGCGGCACAGGCTATGCAACTGAATGGACGGTATCTAATTGTATCTTCAAGTGGGGCGGTCGTGCTGATTGTGTGGATTATGCGAATAAGACAACAGTGCCAGTCTTTGGCTGCGGACACAGTTTTGGCGAAGTCGGCTTGATTGAAAACTGTAAAATCATACCTACGCATTGCACTATTGGTTATCAAAGTCACGATAATGCCGATAACAGCGATTTCGGCTTACCTATTAAAGTTGGCGCAAAAATCACTATTAAGGATTGTGATTTCGGCGGTACAGAAATACAGGCACGCACGCTTAAAGGAGCGTATGCGGACACGCCAAATGTACTAACAATTGATAATTGTATCAATATATCAGCTATCAATAAGATGTATGCTGCTCCAGCCGACCATTGTGACTGGGAGGTAATTGATTGTACTGACTTATCAAACGAGGTTCTCGGAAACAAAGCTGATAAGGCAACAACACTTGCAGGGTACGGCATTTCAGACGCATATACTAAAAATGCTGTTGATACTTCACTGGCAAATAAAGCTAACCTCGTTAATAGCTCGAATATTTTTGATTTCGATGCTTGGGCAAAAGGATTACAGGGGCTTACTAATCCAGTTTACAGAGGTACTCTTGACAAAGTGGATTATAACGAAAAATCATTTGCTATAACAACTACTGAACCCAATGGATACACAAACGGATGGAATCCGTCAGCACCGCAATCTATGAGACCGCAATCTATGAGAATAGCAGTAAAGCCAAATACAAAATATTTATTCTCGTGGTTACCATCTTCCACCACTTGTGGAGCGTATGTCTTTTTAAACGGAATTAATACAGACGCAACTCGCTTTGAACTTAGAAAGGGTTTTGGTTCATTTACGACAGCAGAGGATACCACTTATATTGCGATTCGGTTTGATTATTACGGAACAGGATTCTTCAAAGTGTCCAAAATTATGATTGCTGAAAAAGAATCAATCTATTTGCCGAATGAAGTTGCGGAAGGTGTCACAGAGGTTGCGAACGAGGTTTTGGCATTTGAAAAGACAACCCAAACTTCACTTGCGACTAAATACGATTCGTCAAATGTTGAGGTCGGCAAGGGTGAACTTACTCCTGCACAGGCTATTTATGACGGCTGTGAGGGCAGTTTTAACTATTCAAAAATCGGTAAAACCGTGACGGTAGCACTAAACATCACAACCCTTGTTGCAGGTAAAAACTATGTACAGTTCGCAGGACTGCCATTCAATGCTATGACTGCAAGCGGATTGTCAAGCATTGCGGTGTATACAACTGCCAACAAGCTTGTTAATATTCGCCTTGACGGCTCATGGCTGTACATAAACAGTCCCGATACGACATTTGCAGAAGGCGAAAAAATCAATGTAATAGTTACATACATAATAGGCTAAGGAGGCAAAAATTATGGAATTAAAAGAAAAAATCACACTTGATATGCTGACAAAAGACAGCGTATCGGTACTCAGACAGCAGTTTATAAACTATAACGGTGTTGATATGCAGGTTGGTGAAAACATCCGCAACGCATATTCAAATAATGAAGATGACAGAGCTTCGCTTAAAAGCATCTTATCGGACGAATACTACAATGCCGTTATGGCAGTCTGGCAGTGTAATTAACAATGACAGTCGGCAAGAGTTTCGCAATGGCGAGAATATATTTGTCATAACGGAACTTTTTTAATTGAAAACTGAAAGCGGAAAATTGAAAATTGCGGTCGGCGGTGTGCCGCCGCATTCTATTCGAGAAGGCAGTCAGATAAAAAAATTGCATCAGATACCCAAGTAAGGTTCTGATGCAATTTTTGTTTGTGCCAAACTTTGTCAGTAGCTGCGAACCGTGTTCGCCATATAAATAAACAGTAAATTTCATATTAACAAAACAGTCGGGAAGACATTGCATTTTATTTTGCAAACTGTCTTCCCGACATTAATTTTTAATTTTCAATTTTCAATTTTACATTAATTAAACCTTTCGCTCGGGCATAATATGTTTTTTGATATTCACAAACTGTCTTCACGAATTGGGTACGGCGGCTCGCCGTTTACGGTTTTTCGCCTGTCAAAAACTCAACGCTTCTCTCAATCGAATCCTTGGAAGTGCCCCAGTCCTTGCCTTGATTGCGGTAATCAAACATTGAGCAAAAGTATGTTATATCCTCTTTGAGTGACAAAAGATAATTCTTTGTAAGTACCGCCGTTTCGGCGTAGAACTGCGGCAAAAGCTTTGACGGCAGCTTGCCCTTTTGAGCTGCGGCATTCATTATAAAATCGTAGTGTTTAAGGCAGATGAACGGCTGTTCGTTGTACAGCTTATAAAACTCCTCTCCCTTTGCCCACTCAACAAAAATCGTGTCGCAAAAATGGTGCATATCCCACTCTATTCTGTCGCAGACATAGCAGGAATTAAGCCGCTTTTTTATGACTTCCAACTGCTTTTTATCAGGCTTTCCCTTCAATTTTTTCGGCATATCGTTATCAATAATTTCCTGAAGGTGGCTTTCAAGAATGAGAGCGTTCGGGAGCTTCTGCCCTTTTTCAAACATCTGCGAAAAATGGCGGTGACAAAAGCCTTTTTTGTTGGTTTCAATCCTGATATTCGGCTCCATCATCGCGTCGCCCGTAATAAATTTTACATACTGCTCCTCAAGCATACTCTCCATTCGGCAAAACGGACAGCCGCATTTCGGCATAAATATATCGTTAATCGGAATTGTGCAGATAGTTTCTTTCACTTATAATTCTCCTTTTGTTAGCGTAAATGAGGCACAGCTACACTCTGTCGACGGCTCGCCGCTGCTTTTTTCATATTTCTGATATAGGCAAATGTTTTTTCCTCGCCCTCATCTCTCAGCATAACCAATAATTTTTCAAGCAACGCTTCGGTGTTGGGATGCATGCGGTGCTTACCTCTGATTCTGCAAAAATATGTGAACGGATCGCTGTCCTTGTAGTTTTTGCCGTTATAGATTTTGCTTGCGGCTACTCGGTCGCAGAACATTTCGATAACATATTTTATCGGCATTTCAACATTTTCAATTTGCTTTGACTTTGGGTTGTAATCGTTCCAGTACTCGTAATGATGGCGGTTTCTGCCCTTGTGGTGCATCCAAGCCAGAGAGTAGCCGTACCGCTCTCTCTCCTTTTCATTCGGACTTCTTGTTCCCTGAAAATACTTTGCACCAAGAATAAATTCCGTGGGCGAATATTTTGACAAATCGTGCCTTAATCCCTGCCAAAAAATTCCTGCCCTTGCGCAGTTGGCAATTACCTTGTGTCTGTGGCGGGTTATTGTTCTGAAATGTTTAATCGGATGTGCCATAATTATCACCATAAATTATTTTAATCAATAGTTCGGAAATTACAAAAACATTTTCCGACTGACATTTTACCACATTTTCAGCCAATTTAAAATAGTACTTGCAAGATTACACTAAAAAAGTTATAATAGGAAAAGGTTAAATTTTTGTAACCATTTTTTGTAAAGGGCATAAGGATAGAAAATATATGAAAAAGAAGATTTTCCTTTTTTTCCTTTGTGTTGTACTTATCGCAACCAGCATATTATGCGGCACAATGGGTATAATCAGAAATGATTCTAAATCACATAAAAAAACACAAACGGCGGATACAGCCGCAACAGAAAATCCGACATTACCAAGCACATTAGATTCGCTCACATTAAAAGTCGGCGAAACAAAGCTTATTGAGCTGTCATCCGAAAAAGCAGAATCTGTTACAAAATGGACAAGCTCGGACATTAAAACCGTGACTGTTGATGACGGCGGAAGGGTTGATGCATTAAAAGAAGGCACGGCACTTGTTTCGGCAATCCTAAAGGACAAATCCAAAGCCGAATTTCAGATAACAGTTACGAAGTCAACGGTAAAAAAACAGCAGAGCTATTCAACCTGCATAACGGCAAATACAGACAAGCTCGAGCAAAACAAGCGCAACAAGGCAAAAAATCTGTATGAAATCAAGGTGAACCGCACGGCAAACTGCGTGACTGTCTACACATACGACAAAAACGGCAAGTACACAATTCCTGTCAGAGCGATGGTTTGTTCAACGGGGTTGAACAACGCAACAATCACAGGCGACTACACAATCGGAATAAAGACCGAATGGCTGTTCCTTGTGGGCGATGTTTTCGGCAGGTACATCAGCGGAATTTCAGGCGATTACCTCTTTCACTCTGTTCCCTACTACACCTTAAACGAACAGGATTTAGAGGTTGACGAGTTCAACAAGCTCGGTGAGCAGGCGTCGCAGGGCTGCGTAAGGCTTGCGGTTTCGGACGCAAAGTGGATTTATGACAATTGCCCCACAGGTACGGCGGTCAATATTTATGACGATGCCGAAACGGCAGGACCTCTCGGAAAGCCTGACGCGATAAAAATTACGGATTTCAATAACAAATGGGATCCGACAGACAGCAGTAAAAAGTGTCCGTATGCCACAGCCGCCCCGACAATCAGCGGTGCGAACGATTGCGCAATAAAAAGCGGCGGAGAATTTTATGCTCTGACAGGGGTAACGGCGGTTGACACCTGCGGCAATGATATAACCTCAGATATTGAGGTTGTGGGTAATGTAGTAACCGCACGCAAGGGCAAATATAAGGTGACCTATTCAGTTACCGATGTGCTTAAAAGAACTTCAAGCGTTACAATTACGGTTACGGTACAATAAACAGCAACATAAATCAAGAGCATTATTGCCAAATATGGCAGTAATGCTCTTTGTCGGTTAATTACGCATTTTTGCTGATAGCGAACACACCTAAAAACCTCTGTCTTAATGGTTATCACATTCAAATTTCATTGCAATTTGCAATATTACAAAATTTGATAAATGCCGCAAAGCCGCCCATACAAAACACAAAAAGGCTGTGAAGAAGTGAAGTTTAAAACTTCGTTCTTCACAGCCTCTGATTTACTGTACTAATCCTGAGAATCAGCCTTGGCTTTCTCAATAATTTTTTGAGCAACATTTGCAGGGGTGTCCTCATAGCGAACAAACGCAAATTCAAACGAACCTCTGCCCTGTGTTACCTGACGAATGTAGGTTGCAAAGTCATCCATTTCTGCCATAGGAACTTCTGCCTCAACAATCTGCGTGCCGTTTTCACCCGGCTGCATACCGAGTACACGACCTCTGCGCTTGTTGACCTCGCCCATTACATCGCCCATATTTGCATCCGGAACATTGGCTTTAAGGCTTCCGATCGGCTCAAGAAGCGTGGGAGAAGCATTTGGAATACCGTTCTTATAAGCCAGAGAAGCCGCTGTTTTGAATGACATCTCGGAGGAATCAACGGGATGATATGAACCGTCATAGAGAGTAGCCTTGATGCCTACCATCGGATAGCCTGCAAGAACGCCCTTCTTGATTGAGTCCTGAAGTCCCTTTTCAACAGCGGGGAAGAAATTCTTCGGAACTGCCCCGCCGACAACTCTTTCGGCAAATACAAGACCGTCCGAATCACACGGCTCAAATTCAATCCACACATCACCGAACTGACCGTGGCCGCCCGACTGCTTTTTATATCTGCCCTGTGCGGAAACCTTTTTGCGGATAGTTTCTCTGTATGCAATCTTTGGCTTTTTGAGGACTGCGTCAACATTATATTTTGTTTTAAGTCTTGAAATTACAACATCAAGATGCTGTTCACCGAGTCCCGAAAGGAGCATTTCATGGGTTTCGTGGTTTGAAACAAGTTTGATTGTCGGATCTTCGTCCGCAAGCTTTGCAATGCCCTGAGCAACCTTATCCTCGTCACCCTTCTTTGCCGGATACACAGCCATTGTATATGATGATGACGGATAGTCGATTCCGTCAAGAACAACCTTTCTGAGAGGCGAACAGAGTGTGTCGCCTGTCTTTGTTGATGCAAGCTTCGGGATTGCGCCGATGTCGCCTGCACCAATGTACGGAACATCCGTCTGCTTTTTTCCGCTTACGGAAAGCACCTTTGTTATCCTCTCCTGTGCGCCTGTGCGCATATTGATGAGAGGAGCGTCCGAGCTTACCTTGCCCGAAACAACCTTTACATATGAAAGTCTGCCGATGAACGGGTCTGCAACCGTCTTGAATACGATTGCGGCAGCCGCACCGCTGTCATTAACCGAAACATCAACGGGTTCACCGTCAAGGTCAACACCGATTTCACCGCTCTTGTCAGCCGCTGACGGAGCAAGCCATGTAAGACTGTTCAAAAGCTGATCAATTGCGAATGTATTATGAGCGTCGCCACAGAATACGGGGCAGATTGTGCCGTCCTTAACACCCTGACTTACACCGAGAATGATTTCTTCGGGAGTAAACTCCTCACCCATAATAAACTTGTCAAGAAGTTCCTCGCTTGTTTCGGCAACAGCCTCCTTGATAGCCTCGCGCAAGCCCTCAAGCCTGTCGCCCATATCGGGAAGCGCAGTCTGTTTTACACTGCCGTCTGTGCCGTACTCATAAGCCTTGTAATCAAACAAATTAACATAAGTGTTTGCCTGACCGTCAACAATGTACGGAACAACAACAGGACAAACAGATGGACCGAATGTAGCCTTCAAGCTCTCGAATACACGATAGAAACGGGCGCTTTCGTCACAAAGACCGTTTACAAAGAACACCTTTGTAAGCCCTGCCTTTGTTGCCGCCTCAACTGCTTTTTCGGTACCTACACAGACACCGTCCTTGCCCGAAACAACGATGAGCGCTGTATCAGCCGCTCTCATGCCCTCTGCAACACCGCCTGCAAAATCAAAAAGACCGGGGGTGTCGATTAGGTTGATTTTTGTATTTTTCCATTCAATCGGTGCAACCGCCGTCATAATTGAAGTCTGTCTTTTGATCTCCTCGCTGTCAAAATCAAGGACTGTGTTGCCGTCTGCAACCTTACCGAGTCTTTCGCTCATCTTTGAGAGATAGAGTATTGACTCCGCAACCGAGGTTTTGCCGCTGCCGCTGTGTCCTGCGAGGGCAATATTAAGAATTTTTTTAGCGTCGTATTGTTTCAAAAGTGAAATCCCCTTTCGTAAAATTTCTATTCTAATCAAGCTTATTTCGACAAAATTAAACAATAGTGTCAATTAATACGGAATTATTATAGCATATTTGTATAAAATAAACAACCGAATTATGGCAAAATAAAAAAATTCACCCTTTGCCCAAATGGACAAGGGGTGAATTGTGCAACTTGCTTTTTTATTTTATGTTAAGCCGAAAAATATACAGATTTTCGCAAGTTCAATTGTGCATTTTAACGATTGATTCCCTAAAAAATCAGTTTTCGACAAAAGAAAAGGCTCTCAAAACGAGAGCCTTGAAAACTTGATTATTCGAGAACCGCACCCTGTGCGCCTGATGTAACAAGCTTTGCATAACGAGCAAGGTAGCCTGTTGTAATCTTGGGCTGACGGGGTTTCCACTCTGCCTTACGCTTTGCAAGCTCTTCGTCGGAAACGAGGAGATTGATTGTGTTTGCAGGAATGTCGATTTCAATCATATCGCCCTCTTTAACAAGTGCGATCGGACCGCCGACTGCTGCCTCGGGAGATACATGACCGATAGCCGCACCTCTTGTTGCGCCTGAGAAACGACCGTCTGTGATAAGAGCAACACAGTTGCCGAGACCGCTGCCCATAATAGCGGAAGTCGGGTTGAGCATTTCTCTCATGCCCGGACCGCCCTTAGGACCTTCGTATCTGATAACAACAACCTCACCGGGATTGATTTTGCCGTCATAAATTGCACTGAGAGCGTCCTCTTCGCAGTCAAACACTCTTGCCGCACCCTTGTGGTGCATCATTTCCTCTGCAACGGCACTTCTCTTAACAACAGAACCGTCAGGAGCAAGGTTACCCTTGAGAACAGCAATACCGCCTGTCTTGCTGTATGGATTTGTAACAGGGCGAATGATGTCCGTGTCCTTGATTTCACAACCCTTAATGTTCTCGCCTACAGTCTTGCCTGTTGCCGTGATAAGGTCTGTGTCAAGAAGTCCAACCTTTGTAAGCTCGTTCATTACGGCATAAACACCGCCTGCTTCGTTAAGATCCTCCATATATGTGTGACCTGCAGGAGCAAGGTGACAAAGGTTAGGAGTCTTTTTGCTGATTTCATTGGCAATGTCAAGGTTAAGCTTAACACCTGCCTCTTTTGCGATTGCAGGAAGGTGGAGCATTGTATTTGTTGAACAGCCGAGAGCCATATCAACAGTAAGAGCATTCATAAATGCTTTTTCCGTGAGAATGTCACGAGGACGGATATCCTTTTCAAGGAGTTCCATAACCTTCATGCCGGCGTGCTTTGCAAGCTTGATTCTGTCTGAGTAAACAGCAGGAATTGTACCGTTGCCCTGAAGTCCCATACCGATTGCCTCGGTAAGACAGTTCATACTGTTGGCGGTGTACATACCCGAACATGAACCACATGACGGACAAGCCTTGTTTTCAAACTCGGCAAGCTCTTCGGCAGTAATCTTGTTTGCCGTGTAAGCGCCGACTGCCTCAAACATACTCGAAAGACTTGTCTTTTTGCCCTTAACATGACCTGCAAGCATAGGACCGCCGCTTACAAAAACTGTCGGAACATTGATTCTTGCGGCAGCCATAAGCATACCCGGAACATTCTTGTCGCAGTTAGGAACCATTACAAGTGCATCAAACGCATGAGCCTTTGCCATAGCCTCTGTTGAGTCTGCGATAAGCTCACGGGTTACGAGAGAATACTTCATTCCCTCATGTCCCATAGCAATACCGTCACAAACAGCGATTGCAGGGAATACAATCGGAACACCGCCTGCAAGAGCAACGCCCTGCTTAACGGCGTCAACAATCTTATCTATATTCATATGTCCCGGAACGATATCGTTCTTGGAACTTACAATACCGATAAAAGGTTTCTTAATTTCTTCTTCGGTAAGACCGAGAGCATTCAAAAGCGAACGCTGAGGTGCGGTACTTACGCCGTCCTTTATAACTGAACTTTTCATTGTAAACACCCTTTCCATAATTATCAAATCGGAACAAAATTCACATACAAGCCCTTCAATTGTTCCATAATAAAACACAGTGAAAATTTCTGTATCGTTGATCTTAATTTTAGCACATCGGCTGTTCAAAATCAAGTAGAGAACCTATATTGCCAAAATCATTTATTGCGGCTCAATCGTTGATTATTCTGCCCTTTTCAACATTGGGCATAATAAAGTTATCCCTTGAATATTCCCACAGCTTTTTTGAGCCGTCAGCAGTGTTTTTGTTGCGGTTAAGGATACTGTGCAGATGAACAATATGCTCAACCCACGCCTTGCCGTCGGTTGCATCATTGAGCATGGCGGGCTGAATGTTATCCATTGTGTGAGCAAACTTTGCTTCGGCTGTTTCACCGCTTTCAAATTCAAGCCACAGATTCATCATCTTTTCGCCCTGATCTTCCGGAAGAAGTCCGAAAATTCTTTTTGCGGCTTTCATTTCACGCTCTGCCTGAGTTTTCTTAGCCTCTTCATCATAGGCATATGTATCGCCTGCGTCAATCTCGACAATATCGTGAATCAGGAGCATTGTCATTGTTTTAAGCACATCAATTTCCGAATTTGCATATTCGGAAAGCATAACGGTCATTATCGCCATATGCCATGCGTGCTCGGCATCGTTTTCCTTTTTCCGAGCGTCGGAAAGGTAGGTTTGACGGATGATGAATTTTTCCTTATCAATTTCCTTTATAAAATCAAATTGCTTTTCAATTCTTGATTTCTCCATAATGTTCCCTCTTAAAATTCAGGCCTGCACATTGGCATAGTGCAGGCTTTATGTGATTATTTATTTACTACAGGAAGTTTGGTTTTATCGTATTCATCCAGTCTGTTGCCGTAAAGGTAATAGTTCGTTTCTTTTACAACAACAGGCGAAAGCACAACTACGGCAATAAGGTTGGGAATTGACATAAGTGCATTGAAGATGTCCGCCATTGTCCAAACAAGGTCGAGCTTGATAACAGGTCCGATGAGAAGAATAAATACAAAAATCAGCTTGTAAGGAATCATACCGCCTCTGCCGAAAAGATATTCAACGCAGCGTTCACCGTAGTATGACCAGCCGAGAATTGTTGAATATGCAAAAGCGGCAATACCGATAACAAGAATCGGTGTACCGATTACGGGAATCTGCTGGAATGCTTTGTATGTAAGGTCACCGCCGTCGGAAACATCAATTGCAGGATTTTTGATAATTGAGCTTACAAGCACAAGACCTGTCATAAGACAAACAACGACTGTGTCCCAGAAAGTACCCGTTGAAGAAATCATAGCCTGACGAACAGGGTTTCTTGTTTGAGCGGCAGAGGCAACTATCGGAGCAGAACCCATACCGGATTCGTTACTGAAAAGACCTCTTGCAATACCGTAACGAGCGGCAAGCATAAGGCTTGAACCGAGGAAACCGCCTGCAACGGACTTGAGAGAAAATGCGTCCTGAAAAATCATTTCAAATGTCTTACCGAGAACATCAAAGTTCATGCCGAGTATAATAAGACAGCCGAGAACATAGAAAACAGCCATAAACGGTACAAGAAGTTCGCAAACTCTTGAGATTGACTTGATACCTCCGAAAATTACAACGGCTGTAATTGCGGCAACAAGAACACCTACAATAATCGAAATAACCGAAGCGTCCTGACCGAAAAGATTCACCGTACCAAGGTCAAAGGTGTTGTTCATAATGTTTGAAATTGCATTAACCTGAACACCCGAACCGATGCCGAAGGATGCAAGCAATGCAAAAAGTGCAAAAAGAACGGCTAAAATTTTGCCGAGAGTTTTAAACTTAAATCCTCTTTCAAGGGCATACATGGCGCCGCCGAGCATTCTGCCGTCAGAGGTCTTCACACGATACTTTACACCGATGAGTGACTCGGAATACTTCGTTGCGATACCGAAAACACCGGTGAGCCAGCACCAGAGAACCGCACCGGGTCCGCCGAGTGCAATCGCAGTACCTACGCCTATGATATTACCCGTGCCGATTGTTGAGGCAAGCGCTGTTGCAAGAGCCTGAAACGGGCTGATGTCACCGTCTGAATCGGGATCCTTTGTCACCGAAAGTTTGATTGCCTTAAAAGTTTTTCTCTGTACAAATTTTGTGCGAATTGTGAGGAAAATGTGAGTTCCGAGAAGAAGGATAATCATAAACCAACCCCACAGGAAGTCATTGAAGCTATTCATCACAGCTGAAATCGCATCCCACATATTGTACGCCTCCTTGTTTTAGTATAATCCTACCCTGTTTAATATACAAAAGCAAAACCTGCTTTATGTCCGTTAATGTTTTTTACAAAAATCGTTTTACATCAATAAGGTTGTCTGCAACTCCGTAAAGAAGGGGAATTGCCTCTGCACTCGGACGGTCAAGGTCGGGAACCATAACCGTTTTACACCCTGCCGAGCTTGCCGACTTTATGCCGTTGAGCGAGTCCTCAAGTGCAATGCAGTTTTCGGGAGCAAGCCCGAGTTTTTCTGCGGCATAAAGATAAATGTCGGGTTCGGGCTTTCCTTTTGCAACCATTGACGCGCAAACTATTTCATCAAAATAATCGTAAAGACCGAGAGCCGAAAGATATTTTTTCGTTCTCTCCGGAGCGGTTGCGGTTGCAAGGGCAACCCTGTAGCCGTTCTGCTTTAAAAAGCCGAGAAATTCAGCAGCACCGGGCTTTGATTCAATGCCGTTTTCCGAGATGAACTTATCCATAAGCTCAATTCTTTTATCGTGAACCTTGCAGTAGTCAAAATCCTCCCCGAAAAAGCCCTTTAATTTTGCAATTGCAAACGGGCGAGCCATTGAACGAATACTGAGTGCGTGGTGCGTTTCCATAGGATAACCGTAAAAAAGAGCCGCCTCACACCAAAAACGGACATACAGCTTTTCTGTGTCAAGAATGACACCGTCCATATCGGAAATAATACCTTTTATATCAGGATTCATATTTTACCTCCCGATTTTTTTAGATTCATATTTACAAACGCAATTCCGAGTGAAATCAGAATAAGCGAGATGAGCGTTTCGATTCTGAAAACATTTTCACCGAGCATAAGTCCCGACAAAACTGTTCCGAACACGGGAACAAGCAGATTGAAAACGGAAATTCTGCTTGCATCATGAAACTTGAGAAGTGCTGTCCACAGCGAAAATGCCGCCGCTGATACGAACGCAAGCCAGAGCAACACGGAAACACTTTCAACATTTATCAAACCAATACTGCCACCGCAACATATGCCCGACACAAGCAATATAAAACCGCCTGTTAAAAGCTGAAAAGCGGTTACAGGAAACGGATCTCGTCCTGTTGTGACTTTTTTCGCAACGATGTTGCCTGCCGCCGCAGATATTGTTGAAAAGAGAATCATCATATCGCCGAACCAAGTGTCCGTGCTGACAGTTCCGCCGAAATTGATTGCGATAATTCCGCCGAATCCGAGAATACAACCGATAATCTTCATCGGCGTGAGCCTGTCGTTTTTGAAAAACAACGGCACGAAAAGTACGGTAAAGAACGACGCACAAGCCGTTATTATAGAGGTGTTCGTTCCGCTTGTAAAACCGATTCCGATGTATGTAAAAATATACTGCAATCCTGTCTGCACCACTCCGAGTGAACAGACGGGCAGTATATCTTTTTTTGAAAGCGTCGGCGGTTTTCTTTTTGATATCCACAAAAAGAGAAACACCATAAATCCCGCCAACATAAAGCGCATTCCTGCAAAAATCAGCTTTGAGCCGATATCCGACTCCTCAATCTCAAAAGCAGAGTAGCCGACCTTTATAAACGGAAAAGCCGTTCCCCACAAAAGTGTGCAGAAAATTGCTGTTAAATATGCTATTTTTTTATTTTGTAACAGTTTCATTTTATTCATCCGGAAAAATTAACAATATCAGGTATATTGTAACACAAAAGTCAGAAAAAGAAAACCTTACAATTTCAAAAATTTGTTTATTCCGTAAACAGAATTTGCACCGTCACAACAGGCAGTTATAATTTGTCGCAGATTTTTTGTGCGTATATCTCCTGCAACAAAAATTCCCGACACGGATGTCTGACAGGTTTCATCAGCAATCACATATCCGTTGTCATCAGTTTTTACAAAGCCCTTGACACATTCGGTTCTCGGTTCAAGACCTACCGCAACAAAAACTCCGTCAGTTTTCAGAATTTTCTCATTGTCAAGCGTAACCGATTTAACCTTTTCGTCACCGTCAATTTTCATAACATTGGTGTTGTAAAGAATTTTGACATTGCCAGATTTTTCAAGCTTTTGCACAAGCACTCTGTCGGCTTTTAATGCGTCGCCCCTGCAAATAAGAAAAACCCGTTTGCATATATGAGAAAGATAGGTCGCCTCGGTAACGGCGGTGTTTCCTCCGCCGATTACCGCCACTGTTTTGTCTTTGAAAAAATACCCGTCACACACGGCACAATAGCTTACTCCTCTGCCTTCAAACTTATTTTCACCGTCAATTCCCAATTTTTTGTGGGTTGCGCCCATGCAGAGAATAACAGATTTTGTCTTGACCTCGCTGTCGGAACATTCAAGGATAAAACCGTCATAATTTTTTCTTATGCCGACAAGGGATTGTCTGACAAAATTTGCACCGAATGACTTTGCGTGTGAATAAAAGTGCTGGATGAGGTCAAAGCCTGCAATATCGCTGAAACCCGTGTAGTTTTCAACTGCATCCGTGAGGGCAATTGAACTGCCCTCGGGTGATGCAGGATCAAGCACAATGCAATCAAGTCCGCTCCGAGAGGCATAAAGCGCCGCCGTAAGTCCTGCCGCACCTCCGCCGACAATTACAAGATCATACAAGGCTCTCACCCATCTTTTCTGAGATTGCGGAAATTATTCTTTCCTTTGTCTGAACTATGGCGTCAGGCAGACACATCCTTCCGTCCTTAAAAAATAAAAGCGCAGGGATTCCCGAAATGCCGTAACGCTCCGTAAGCTCGGGATTTTCGTCAACATTTATCTTGACGGTTTCAAAACAATTGCTGTACTCACTGTGAATTTCTTCAATTGTCGGAGCAAGCATTCTGCACGGTGAACACCATATTGCGTAAAAATCCGCAAGAACAGGCTTTCCTGATTTAATTAAATCTTCAAATTCGTTTTTCTGTATATTTTCGGTCACAATTACCACTCCGTAAATTATTTTTGATTATTGTTCCCTATTTGCGGAGAATTATGAAAACGAAATTTTATCGGCCTCGGCACTGTTGCAATATCTGTCCGATAATTAAAAATCGGTATAAAAATAAAAACACCATCTGCGAAAAGGCAAATGGTGTTTTGGCGCGCCGGAAGAGACTCGAACTCCCGACCTTCTGATTCGTAGTCAGACACTCTATCCAGCTGAGCTACCAGCGCATCTTATTCAGTTCACAGGCGGTTGGCGGAGCGCCTAACCTCAAGTGCTCATTTATTATAGCATACGGCAGCGGAAAGTCAAGGATTTTTTTTGATTTTTCTAAAGAAAATTGGTTTTGAACGATAGAACGATAAACTATTTTGCAACGAGCCGCACATGGGCGTTGCGGTGCAAAAGGGTGCCGGGCAGGGGATCCTGCGCGGTGATGGTGCCATCGGTCAGATTGGAGGGGGTCAGAGTGGGCAGCAGCTCCACAATGGCAAGGCGGCGGCGCGCTTCGGCGATCGACATGCCCAGCAGGGACGGCACCTGGCGGAACGGGTCTGGTACGGCACGGGCAACGGTAAGGGTAATACAGTCCCCGGCTTCCAGTGCGGTGCCGGCGGCAGGAGATTGCAGAATAACGGTATCGGCCTGCAGGGTGGGATCGTTGCGGATATAATCGACGGAAACGGTAAAACCGGCGTCCCGCAGGGTCTGGATGGCATCGGAACGGTTCTGGCTTTTCAGATCCGGTACGGTGATGGTGTTTGGCCCTTTGCTGACGGACAGTATGAGTTTTTGCCCCTGTTTGACGGTGCTGCCCGCGGTGGGCTTTTGGGCGATGACGATGCCTTCCGCTTGGGCAGAGTAGCGGGTATCCCACACGATGGAAAGCTGGGCGGCGCTCTGTTCAACCTGAGCCTGCTGCCAGTCCATGCCAGACAAATCGGGGACGATGACTTCCCGCCGGATGGAAAACATGGGGTTGGTGCTTTGGGACAAAATGACAGTGATGGCAATGCCAGCTGCCACAACAGAAAGCAGCGCCAGGCAGGCGAGAACCCGCAGCGGGGTAAGGAAAAGTGAATGGTGAGAAGCAGGCATGGAGGTTACCTCGCTTAATACAGTTTATGAAAGATACATATTGTATAAATGATAATAAAAATACATATGGCAAACAAGAAGAATCCGGCGGAGAACGGGCAGGACCTTTTACAGATAGGAATCTTGTCTCTTTGGGTTCAGTATAGCACGCGGAACATGGGGATGCCAAGTGCGAAGAGAAAATCAGACAAAACGCAAATAGGTTTGTTCATCGGGGGTGAGGTGTTTCATTTTGGCGGGGACTATGATATAATAAAAACAAAAATATGTACAAATAAAAGTGTGCAATGTGTCGAAAAAAGGTGTCTTTCTCTTAATAGAGTATGTAGGGGTGGATAACGTTTCTCGAAGGTGTATCTGAAAACAAAGAAAATGACGGATATTTCGCAAACACAAGCAGGATTTTGCGTTTGTAGAAACAGACGATATTTTCGACGTTTCAGATACACCCTAATAATTCAACGAATGAAAGTCATTCGCTGGGCTGCTCACAGGGTAAATGGTATCGGGCGCACAATGCGCCCCTGCAAAAATTTTTTTGACAGTCTGAAATTGCGGTACTTTCTGTATTTTATATGCAGCGGTTTGTGTTGGCCCTGTTCTGAACAGGGACGGTAAAACCGTTGGCTGGTTGGATGGTACGGTTAACATATAAGCAAAGTAAAAATACAAAATAAGGCGGGAACCATATGAAAATTGCAGTTGCGGGTACAGGCTATGTGGGTCTGTCAATTTCGTGCCTGATTGCACAGCACCACACGGTTTGTGCGGTGGATCTGATCAAAAGCAAGGTAGACAGCATCAACAACAGGAAGTCCCCTATTCAGGATGAATACATTGAAAAATACCTGGCGGAAAAGGACCTGGATCTGACCGCCACGCTGGACGGGGAAACGGCTTACCGCGATGCGGATTTTGTTGTGATTGCGGCGCCGACCAATTATGACAGCAAGACCCAGCACTTTGATACCTCTGCGGTGGAATCTGTCATCGACCTGGTCATGAAGGTGAACCCCAATGCGGTTATGGTAATCAAATCTACCATTCCGGTTGGCTACACGGAGCAGATCCGCAAGAAAACCGGCAGCAAGAACATTATGTTCAGCCCGGAGTTTTTGCGGGAAAGCAAAGCGCTGTATGACAACCTGTACCCTTCCCGCATTATTGTGGGCACCGACCCCAACGACCCGCGCCTGGTAGAAGCCGCCCATACATTTGCCGGGCTTTTGCAGGAGGGGGCCATCAAGCAGGATGTGGATACCCTGTACATGGGCTTTACCGAAGCCGAGGCGGTCAAGCTGTTTGCCAATACCTATCTGGCGCTGCGCGTGGCCTATTTTAACGAACTGGATACTTATGCCGAAAGCAAGGGCCTGAACACCAGAGATATCATTGATGGCGTTTGCCTGGATCCGCGCATTGGCAGCCATTACAACAACCCCAGCTTTGGTTACGGTGGCTACTGCTTGCCCAAAGATACGAAGCAGCTGCTGGCCAATTATGCCGATGTACCGGAAAATCTGATTGGTGCAATCGTGGAAAGCAACCGCACCCGCAAGGATTTTATTGCGGACCGTGTGCTGCGCATGGCCGGGTACTATGATTACGGTGAGGAGTGCGACTATAATGCCGCACAGGAAAAGCCGGTGACCATCGGGGTATACCGCCTGACGATGAAGAGCAACAGCGATAACTTCCGCCAGAGCTCCATCCAGGGCGTGATGAAGCGCGTAAAGGCAAAGGGGGCAACGGTGATCATCTATGAGCCGACGCTGAACGATGGGGAAACGTTCTTTGGCAGCAAAGTGGTGAACGACTTGGAACAGTTCAAGGCAATGTCCCAGGCAATCATTGCCAACCGGTACGACAGCGTGCTGGACGATGTGAAAGAAAAGGTATACACCCGCGACATTTTCCGCCGGGACTAAAAAGCAATAAACAAGACATGGGGCATTGCAAAGCGCATGCCCCATATTTTAACGAGGAAGCAAAATGATAGGGTTGGGAACGATCATCAACGTGGATGCAGAAAAAACGCGGCAGTATTATCAGGCCATGGGGCCGGGGGAACTTTGCAGCTGCAATGACTGCAAAAATTATTGTGCACGGGTCAAAGCAGCCTACCCGGCGGCAGCGAAATACCTGGCGGGGCTTGGTGTGGAGATTGAAAAGCCGCTGGAAACATCCCCACTGGAACCCGGTGCGGACGGAATGATGGAATACCGCGCCTGCCAATATGTTGTGCTGGGCAGCTGCGAGGAAAACTACCGCCATACAGTTGGCGGGGTGGAAGTGTGTAAGGCAAGGTTTTACCCTGAAACGGGTGTGAAAGAGGAACATTTTGTGCTGGAACTTTCGCCAATCCGGCTGAAAGGGTGGCAGGAATAGGAGAGCTGGGGCTGCGAAACGCTGAGTTATAAATGGCAGAAAGAACAGGAGGAGCAGGCAATGAATATCACGGTATATCTTGGCGCAAAAGAGGGCAATGACCCGGCGCTGAAACGGGCAGTGCAGGAACTGGGGCAATGGATTGGCCAAAGCGGGAACGCGCTGGTGTATGGCGGCTCCAAAACCGGGCTGATGGGCGAAATTGCCAAAAGCGTTCTGGATGCGGGCGGAACCGTGACCGGCGTGGAGACCACCCTGTTTATGCAGGATGACCTGCAATATGACGGTCTGACGGAGTTGATCGTGACGGAAACCATCACCGAGCGCAAGACCGAGATGATCAGGCGGGGCGATGCGTTTATTGCGTTCCCCGGCGGAACGGGTACGCTGGAGGAGATCGCCGAAGTCATGTCCAAGGTATCGCTCAAGCAGCTGGATGCTCCCTGCATTTTGTACAACCTGAATGGCTATTATAACGGTCTGAAAACCCTGCTGGATCATATGATCGAAACCGGGCTTTCGACAAAAGAGCGGCAGGAAGAAATCTGGTTTGCGGAGAACCTGGAGCAGATCAAGCAGATTCTGAAAGCATAAAAACGCCGAAATATCACCATACGCCGCACAGCACTTGACAATACCGCTGCGGCGGGGTAATATATTGATACCAAATGCAGTGCGGGGGAGTTCCGCGGGCAGACGTTCTTTCCAGAGAGCCGGGGCAGCTGAAAACCGGCAGGGCGTGCCCGGCGGTTTGTCGCCCCCAAGCAGGGCAGGCGAACCGCCGTGTGCGCAGTAATCTGCTTCGTTTCGCCCCCGTTACCGGGCGGTCAAGTGGCTTACCTTTATATAAAATATATATAAAGCGGCAGGCAATTTGGGTGGTACCGCGGTACTGAACATGTTTTGGAACATCGTCAGGCCGTCCCATGTTTACAACATCATGGGGCGGCCTGATTTTTTATTTCCGTCCCGCACATCAAGGAGGGCCATCATGGCAAAAGAACTCGCCAAGCAGTATGATCCCAAAGGCACAGAGGATCGAATTTACCAGGAATGGTGCGATAAGGGCTATTTCCACACCCAGATCGACCGCAGCAAAAAGCCGTTCACCATCGTAATGCCGCCGCCGAATGTTACCGGCCAGCTGCACATGGGCCACGCCATGGACGAAACCTGGCAGGATATCCTGACCCGCTACAACGCGGACTACTATCGCTTCTGATCCGCCACCCGGAGCGGATCAGGACCTCCTTATTTAACCGGCTCGACATGCAGCACCACATGGGTCGCCGCTCCAAACTCCTGTCGCAACCGGTTCTCGATCTCACGGGTCAGCTCATGAGCGTCGTAGACCGTCATCCGGCCATCTACCCGGATATGCGCCTCGATGGCGAAGCGGTTACCGATACGCCGCGTGCGCAGGTGATGCGGATTACGAACCTCTGGCGATTCGGAAATAATCTCCAGGATCTGTGCCTCGGTCTCTTTCGGCAAGGAGACCTCCAACAGGTCTTGTACCGCAGGCAGCATCAGCCGCAGTGAGACACGGACGATAAACAGGCTGACA
>ERZ779737.870-NODE-870-length-25628-cov-3.926563_pt1 | contig 25628 bp, 20 predicted proteins | sample MGYA00511889_ERZ779737 | MGnify/ENA primary metagenome ERZ779737 (study PRJEB29588, sample SAMEA2163575) | human gut metagenome | biome: human gut; feature: human-associated habitat; material: faeces | place: Denmark | collected 2008/2010 ... | reverse complement strand
GCCAGCGGCTTCTGCGCGCAGTAGCCGGAGGAGGCCTGGTCAAACGGAATGAAGTTTTCTTTATTAAAGCGCGCGCCGCGCACCGGCAGGGAGGCGGTGTTCATCAAATCCACGGGCAGGCGGGGGCTCAAATAGCTTTCCAGCACGCCCAGGCCGCCGGAAAAATCCACCGCCGGGCAGTAGCCTTCGTTGGAAACGGTAAACGTATAATCCTGGCCTAGGCGATTGCCGTAAATGTCCTGCAAATCTTTATCCAGCGTAACCGTTACGTTTTGGCCGGGTTTCAAATCCAAAAACGCCAGCGGCGTGCGGAAGTACGCTTCCCCGGTTTTGGAATTGACGTAATCGGCCCCCAGGGCGTCCTGTTCCTGCTCGGAAAGTTTGCGCACGGCGGAAGCGGGTTCCACGCGCGCGGAAGAGGCCAGCTCGCGCAGGCGGACCGGGGTGGAAAAATCCACCGACGGAGCATAAGGCAGGCAGCCTTCTTTTACTTCGCTGATAACAGATAAATCCGGGTAGGTGTAAAAGCTGGTCTGGTAGGGGGCGCTCATCCCCAGCGGGCCGGCAGTGCCTTTAAGGCCCTGGGCCAGCGTCAGGGTGTAGCGGGTGCCTTTTTGCAGGGTTTCCAGGGCATTGACAGCGATAATGCGATCTTTTTGATAGTAGGAGAAATCTTTGTCAAACTCCAGCTGGCTGATAGGGCGGATGACGAGCGGAACGGTTTTTTTGACGTCCGGACGTTTGTTTTTGGACAGGCCGATCTTCTCGCTTAACGTCGGTTCCGGCGCGGCCAGATACGACAGTTCCACATAATTGGAAATTTCTTCCATATTCACCGGCGTGCTGAACACGACGTAAAGCGTGGGATAGAGGTTAATCCAGTGCTCGTTGTTGGACGGGCGGACGGAACGCACCTGCGGCGCGGGAGTGGTGAAAGAGAAAGAGTAATCCTGCGCGAGCTTCTGCCCGGAAACGGCGGATTTAAAGCCGGCCGCCAAACGCACGGAAAAACGGGTGGCTTCCGGCCAGTCCGAAGACGGCTCAAACACCAGCGTCTGCGTGCCGCTGTAGCGGCAGGAGCCGGGCACCGCAGGAGAGACGGCAATCGGGCAGTTTTTAGAGGCAAATTCGCTTGCTTCCCCCAGCTTGGCCACCGGCTGGTTAAACGTAATGTTCACCGCCTGGCGGCCCGTGTAGTTAAGCTGGCCTTTGGGGGTGGCGGACAATACTTTTAAAGCGGGCGCGGCAAACAGCGCCCCCGCGGGCAGCAAAAACGCCGCCGCCAGCGCGAACATACGCGCAAAAAAACGGTTCTGTGTCATACTCTTTTCCTCCCTGCAAGATACAACCATTGTAGCATTATTTTTAGTCGGTAAAAAATGCTTTCGGCAAACGCGTTTTTTTGCTTTTTGCCCAAGGGGTGTTTCTTTGTTTTCCTTCCGCAGCGGTATTTGATAAAATATATATAATTTGCAATAAAGCCGCCTGCCGGACGGGCGGTTTTTTTGCCTAAGGAACGATTTATGGCAAAAGCCGTATCCATACACGATAAAAACCCGTTTAAGGCCAAGGCGCTCTCGCAGCTGCTGATTAAATTTTCCGCCCCCGCCGTAGCCGGGATGTTCGTCAACGCGTTATACAACATCATTTCCCGCATTTACGTGGGGCAGGACGTGGGCGCGGACGGACTGGCGGGCATTACCATTTTGTTTCCGCTGGGGCTTTTATATATGGGTTTCAGCGCGCTTATCGGCGTAGGCTCCAACGCGCTGTTTTCCATCCGCCTGGGTGAAAAGAAAGAGGACGAAGCCCAGCTTATTTTAGGCAACGCCTTTGTGCTCCTGACGCTGGCCTCAGGCGTTATTACGCTGTTTACTTATCTGTTTTTGGACCCCCTCCTGGGCTTTTTGGGCGCGGACGCCGACGTACTGCCCTATGCGCGCGGCTATGCGCTGGTGGTACTGCCCGGCTACTTTTTATTTGGCATCAGCTTAGGCCTTAACAACTTTATCCGCTCCTCCGGCCACCCCAAAACGGCAATGGCCACCCAGTTTATCGGGGCGATTATCAATATGGCGGTGGGGCCGCTGTTTATTTTCGTGTTTCACTGGGGTATCCGGGGCGCGGCGGCGGCCACCGTCAGCGGGCAGGCCGTTTCGTTTATTTGGGTGATACTCTTTTTTACCGGACAGCGGAGCTTTTACCGCCTGAGATGGAAATTTTTTAAACTCAAAAAATATATCGCGCTGGACAGCATGGCTATCGGCTTCTCGCAGTTTGCGTTTCAGATAGCCTCCAGCACGCTGAACATTATTTTGAACCATTCGCTGTTAAAATACGGCGGCAACCTGGCTATTTCGGCGGTGGGGATTGCGGTAAGCGTCAATACGCTGGTGATGATGCCGCTTATCGGGCTTTCGCAGGGCGCGCAGCCGCTTATCGGCTACAACCACGGCGCGCGCAAATACAAAACCGCCATCCAAACGCTTAAAATGGCTATGCGCTGGGGCGTGGTGATTACCTGCGTGGGATTTGTGGGGATTGAAATTTTCGCGCGACCCATCGCCGCCGTATTTAATTCCGAGAATACGGCCCTGGTGGACCTCTCGGCGCGCGTCATCCGCATTTTCAACCTGCTCCTGCCGATTGTGCCCTTACAGGTGCTGACCACCAGCTTCTTCCAGGCCATCAATAAACCCATGCAGGCCGCTTTTTTAAGCTTGTCCCGCCAGGTACTGCTCGTGATTCCGCTGGTGCTGATTCTGCCGCTTTTCTGGGGGCTTACGGGCGTATTCCTCGCCCCGGTGTTTGCGGACGCCATTTCCACCGTCATCGCTTTTAAAATGATTAAAAGTTTTTTTGACAAGCACAAACAAAACTTCTTTTTCAGCAAAAAGCACTGCCCGGCCGCGCCCGCCGCTTAACCCAATAAAAACCGCCCCCAAACAACAGGGGGCGGGTAAAGCTAGAACAAACAGCCTGATAATCAAGATGCACTCGGTTTTTTATAACCACTCGGCCAAGAATTTGCAGTCTGCTCCGTTTTTTTATAAGGCAGTTCAGCCGCCGTTTCTACGCCATGATACTCCAGGCAGAACTGTTCATCATCCTTCGCAGTCTTGGCGCCAGCGGCGCTAGGGACACAATACGGCTGGTCATTAGAATCATATAACCGTTCTAATGTATAGCCATATTGCCCAGAACCCTTACGCGCAGCAATAACACCAGAAGAATTTCCAGATACCGGGCTGGTTCCGTTCAAAGTAATTTCGAACCCATTAGAACCTGCACAACCCGCAACCTGAGTGCCTTTGGTGCAGTAGAAAGCCGCCGTCGTAGCATTGGAGGGAGCCACGTCAAGGCTGGTCCAGTTGGCCGCATATTTACCCGTTTTCATCTTGTATCTCTGCTGGGCGTTTACCACGGTGCCGATTAACGTATCCGCTTCCGCCGTGCGGCTTCTTTCCACCGCTTTAAAATAAGCGGGCATGGCCATCGCGGCCAAAATGCCGATGATTAACACAACCACCAGCAACTCAATCAGGGTGAAACCCTTTCTATTAGTCATAAGCTTTATCTCCTTTTTTCTTTGGGGTCCGGGAAAGGATACTGTAGGAGTTTTTATATAACCTTTCCCGGGCCTTATTGGCACTGTATCAAAAAAAAAAAACGAGTCAAGCCTTTTTTCATCCCCGACGGAGAAAAACACAAAAAAACCCCGTTTCAAGCAACAGAAACAGGGCTTTCATTTTACTCACCGATATTTTTTACAAATCCATTTCCACCGCAATGGGACAATGGTCCGACCCCATCACATCCGTTAAAATATCCGCCGACTTTAATTTGCCCGCAGACGCGGCGTCCACCATAAAATAATCAATCCGCCAGCCTACATTACGCTCCCGCGCGCGGGTTTTGTAATCCCACCAGGTGTAGTGGCCGCCGTCTTTTTCAAACGCGCGGTACGCGTCGGCGTATCCTTCGGTAAAAAAACGCGTCAGCCACGCGCGTTCTTCGGGCAGGAAACCCGTCACGTCCTCGTTTTGTTTGGGGCGGGCCAGGTCCAGCTCCGTATGCGCGGTGTTTACGTCCCCGCACGCAATAACGGTTTTGCCCGTTTTAAACAGTTCTTTGCTTTTCTCTAAAAAGCGTTCGTAAAAACGCAGTTTAAACGCAATACGCTCCTCCCCCATGCCGCCGTTGGGAAAATAAATGTTTAAAAAATAATAATTGGGGTATTCCAATATAATCGTGCGGCCCTCGCGGTCAAACTCCTCCACGCCGAGCCCATAGGTTACGGCCAGAGGCTCTTCCCTGCAAAAACACGCCACGCCGCTGTAGCCTTTGCGCTCGGCACAGCAATAATACGCATAGCGGCCGGGCGGGTTTTTCAGCGCGTCTGAAAGCTGGTCCGGGCAGGCTTTGGTTTCCTGTACGGCCAGTATGTCCGCCCCGCAGGAAGCCAAAAAATCCGCAAAGCCTTTTTTCTCCACGGCGCGGATGCCGTTGACGTTCCACGAGATAAATTTTTTAACCATATTTCCCCCAATACAAAGTGGTATAATATTATTATAAATTAAATACGCCGTTTCCCCTCAAATTTGTTTTAGGAGTCCGTACCATGATTAAACAAGGAAAATGCTTTTTTACCTCCGAATCCGTCTCCAAGGGACATCCGGACAAAGTTTGCGACCAAATTTCCGACGCTATTTTAGACGAAATTTTAAAGAAAGACAAAACCGCGCGCGTAGCCTGCGAAACGTATATCACGAGGGGCCTGGTAATCGTGGGCGGAGAAATTACCACCCGCACCTGGGTGGATGTGGAACAAATCGCGCGCGACGTAATCAAAAACATCGGCTACGACGACGCCAAATACGGTTTTAACTACAAAACCTGCGCGGTGATTAACGTCATCGGCAAGCAGTCGCCCGACATCAGCCAGGGCGTAGATGTGGGCGGCGCGGGCGACCAGGGCCTAATGGTGGGCTACGCGGTGGACGAAACGATGGAATATATGCCGCTGTCGCTCGTGTTGTCGCACGAGATTTTAAAGAACCTGGAAAAAGCCCGCCGCTCCAAAGTGCTGCCCTACCTGGGCCCGGACGCCAAAAGCCAGGTAACCGTGGAATACGTGGACGGCAAGCCCGAACGCGTGGACACCATTGTGGTTTCCACCCAGCACACCGAAGAAATTTTGGACCGCACCGGCAATAAAATTACCGAAAAATCCAAAAAAGAAATTGAAGCCGCGGCCATTATTCCCGCCGTCAAAAAATGGATTGATAAGGACACCAAAATTTACATCAACCCGACGGGCAAATTCGTCATCGGCGGCCCGCAGTCCGACACCGGGCTCACGGGACGCAAAATTATCGTAGACACCTACGGCGGACGCTGCCCGCACGGCGGCGGCGCTTTCTCGGGCAAGGACCCGACCAAAGTGGACCGCTCGGCCGCTTATATGGCGCGCTACATCGCCAAAAACATCGTGGCCGCCAAACTGGCCAAAGAATGTACGGTGCAAATCGCCTACGCCATCGGCCGCGACGAACCCGTGGGTTTTTACGTAGACACCGACGGCACCGGCGTACTGCCGGACGAAAAACTCGCTTCCATCGCGCGCAAGCTGTTCCCGCTTACGCCGCGCGGCATTATTGAGTATTTCAAATTAAGAAACCCCGTCTATCTCCCCACCGCCGCCTACGGCCATTTCGGCCGCAAGGAATTTGCCTGGGAAGCGACGGACAAAGTAAGCGCGCTGCAAAAAGCCGCCAAATAATCTAAAGCCCCGTTTGCGTGGGGCTTTTTACTATAACCCAAAACAGGGCTTCCCGTACGCTTGCGGCGGTGTTAGAATAAGAAGAGAGCAAGGAGGATTTTATGAAAAAAGTGTGTATGGTAATTACGGACGGATTTGAAGAAATTGAAGCGGTGGGCACGTTTGCCATTTTGCGCCGCGGCGGGCTGGAGGTGGACGTGTATTCCCTGTTGGATAAAGACGCGCAGGGCCGCTTTGGCCTTACCTGCACGAAACTGCATCCGTTTTCCGCCTTAAAAGCGGAGGAGTACGACGTACTGGTCCTGCCCGGAGGCCCGCAGTATAAGGCGCTGGAAGCCAGCCCGGATGTGCAGAAGCTTATCAAACAGTTTATGGACGAAGGGAAAATCGTGGCCGCCATTTGCGCGGGGCCGACCATTTTGGGCCGCGCGGGCTACTTAAAGGGCCGCCGCTATACCTGTTTTACGGCGATGAATGAAGATTTTGGCGGGACGTATCAGGAAGATTACGCCGTGCAAGACGGCAACGTGATTACCGGCAAAAGCGCGGCCGCCGCGATTGATTTTGCGTTTGCCGTACTGGAAGCCGCCGCCGGCAAAGAAACGGCCGATAAAACCAAGAAAGAAATTTATTATAAAAACTGCTAGCTGCGTATAGCGCAAATTGAGAACGCCCCGGACTTATATCCGGGGCGTTTTTAGTTTAATTAATAATCCACCGGTCCCCGCTGGCATTACCGCTGCTGAGCGCGCGGCAAATGTCCGTGCCTTTGGTGGTATATCCTTTACAATACACCCCCGGCGAATCCGGCAAAATATACATAAAATAGACCCCGCCAAACGGCAGCCGGTTGGCCAATGCAATACTCCCGCCTACACTCTGCGCCTGGGTGCCAAACTGGTAATTTTTACTCTGTTTTCGCCGCCAGCCGTTAAACACAATATCCTGCCCCGGGATTTCTACGTCCAAATCGTCCAGATGCTCGGCATAGTTGCCGGTAGCCATATAATATACTTTGTTCGCTTCGGCGATGCTTTTTAAAATAATCATCGCTTCCGCCGCGCGGGATTTTTCTACCGATTTTTCATACTGCGGCAAGGCAACCGCCGCCAAAATACCAATAATTAAAACCACCACCAACAGCTCTATAAGCGTAAATCCGAGGCTTTTCTGCACGGGATATATCCCCCTATTTATATAAGTTGATATTCCCAATTTATCAAAAAAAAAAAACGCGTCAAGGCCCTTAAAAAGCGGCAGACAAAAACGTCGTCATATTCGAATGTCTTTGTCAGGTATCCGGCTGTTACAAAACGGCGAGGTTGCCGACTACAACACTCGGTAATGACGTAGGTTTTGGAAGGGAATGACGCAAGCTCCAAAGTTATCATTCCCGAAGGTAGTAGTCGGGAATCTACTCCATTTTAATAACGACAGATCCCCAAACCCTGCGGGCCGCCAAACACTCGGGGATGACAGAATAAGAGAGAATAAACGCGAATGAGCGGTAGTGGAAACTACTTCAAGTAGTAGCTAGTAGAGAGAGGGCTACGCCCGTATTGAGAAAACCCCCCGGCTACGCCGGGGGATTGTTATTGCTAAACAAAAACGGGACGAAAAAATTTTTCCGTCCCGTCCGTATCAAACTCGTTTAAATTAAAAGCGCAGCGACAGCGACGCTTCCGCCCCCAACCCGTAATACGCGTAGTTGGCCGCGAGGCTAAGGTCCATATAAGACGGCAGTTTAAAGTTGAACCCCGCCGTGGCGCGCGCGGTGGCGGCGTGCTCGCGTTCCCCTTCCAAAGCAGGGACCAGAGACGCCTGGTTGATATTGAGCGTCGTGTAATCCACCCCGCCGCCGATATACGGCACAAAGTATTTAAATTTCATAGACAGCACCAAACTGGCGTTATAATGCGTGGCCGAAAAATCGCGCGCGCTTGCGCTGTGCGCGGACACCACCAGCATCGGCTGGAAAGAGCCCAGCATTTCGTTCGGGCGCGTAATGCCCCAGCGCAATCCGCCGCCGGCAATGGTTAACCCCTGGTAACTGCTGGCGCGGATAAATCCGTCAATGCGGAACGGCATCCCGATATCGGCCTGCAGCCACGGATAGACGACGGAACCCACTTCGTCCCGGTCGCCCAAAGCGGTATGCTGTTTGGTGGCGCGGTCTTCGCCGTTGCCCTGGCTCATCTTAAATACCATGCTGGCGCGCGGCCCGATTTGAAATCCGCCCCAGCCCAGCACGCGGCCCGTGGTGTACGTGCCGGAGCCGATTAAGCCGCCCAAGTCTTTGGTGAAGGCGCGGACGTTTTCGCGCGTAACATTATCGCCGAAATCGTCCCAAATGTTGCGCGCGGACGCACCCGTGGACAAAACCAGCAGGGCCGCCAGCGTGAAAATGGTTGTTTTTACGTTCATCGGTAACCTCGTAATCTAATAATCGTCCAAATCGTGCGGGCTTACGATAAAACGACTTCGTCGCCCTTTTTCACCCGTCCGGCCAAACTGCCGCCCGGGAGCTCCAGCGTGTAGCGCGCGCCGCGCACAAAGCGGCCGAAACGCCAGGGTTTCATCCGCTCCGCCACATATAACACGACCCCGTTTTTATCAAAAAATACGGCGTCAATTGCAAAGCGCATAAAACACGTGTGAATCTGCGGGCAGGGGTCCAGCAGCAGGCCTGTGCCTTCCTGCATTCCGCGGCGGAACATCAGGCCTTTTAAACGCGTAAAATACGTGTCTGCCACTTCCACGTCCCGGGCCAGCGTTTCCCCCGTGCGCTTTAAAATGCACTTCATTTTTCCTCCGTCCGGGCGGATGCCTCTTGTGCGGCGGACTGGGCGGCCGCGCGGGATAATAAATCCTGCACATCCCGTTTTAACCGTTGGTCTAAAAATACAAAATGCTCCGGCTCTTTTACGCCGTAGCCGTCTTTATTCTGAAAAATCAAAAACGTTACCAGCCACCGCCCGCCGAAAGACACGTCCGCTATCCACATTCCTTTGCGGGTTTTGGCGGCGCGGATTTCGCTCACTTCGGGCTCGGCCGACGCCGCTTCCTGACGGCAGCGGGCCGGACAGCTTTTTAACAGCTCAAACGTTTCCCTGTCCAGCACGCGCAGGTTGGCGTATTTGCCGCGCGAGAGCGGAAGCACCGGGCGCGAATCCTGCACGGACACGGAATCTATTTTAAAAAAAGAACCATACTGCAAATCAAAAGCGCACAGCCCGCCGGCCGCAGCCATACAGCACGCCGCCAGAGCCGTGCGCTTTAGCCAAAACATTTAGGCCGCCACGCGTTCCACGTAGCTGCCGTTGCGGGTGTCCACCAGCACGGTGTCGCCTTCGTTGATAAACAGCGGCACTTTGATAACGGCGCCGGTTTCCAGCGTGGCTTCTTTGGTGGTGTTGGCCACGGTGTCGCCTTTTACGCCGGGCACGGTGGAAGCGATTTTCAGGGGTACTTTAATCGGCAGTTCAACGTTGAACAGCTTGTCGTTGATGTAAATGCCCACCGCGTCCATATTATCCTTTAAGTATTTGGTCAAATCGCCCAGTTTTTTTACTTCCACTTCCACCTGGTCGTAGGTTTCGGTGTTCATAAACGTGGCCCTATCGCCGGTGGTGTAGAGATACTGGAACGGGCGTTTTTCCACTTCCACTTCTTTAAATTTATCTTCGGGGCGGTAGGCGGTTTCAATCAGGCCGCCGGTGTTGATGTTGCGCAGTTTTACGCGCACCACGGCGCGGGCCTGGCTTTTGCGGTGATGCTGGAATTCAATAATTTCCACCAACTGTCCGTTTTCGTCTTCAAAAATAAGACCTTCGCGAAATTGTGTCGTGCTAAGCATGGTTATACCTCATTTTCGGGCCGCAGCCCGGAATTATTTCTGCGTCAATTTTTTGGAACCGGTCTTGGTGACTAAAAAACTGTCTTCCAAGCGGATGCCCCAGCGTCCGTCAAAATAGATGCCGGGCTCCACGGTAACCACATAATTTTCTTCCAATATATCCGGCGAACCGGAACGCAAAATTGGGCGGTCGTGTTCCTGCAGACCAATGCCGTGCCCGGTAGTGTGGAAAAATTCTTTTCCGTACCCGGCGGCTTCAATCACACCGCGCGCCGCGGCGTCCACCGCGCCGGCGCTTACGCCAGCGCGCAGGGCTTTTACGCCGGCCGTGCGGGCTTTGTCTACAATGTTCCAAATTTTCGTATATTCGGCGGGCTCTTTTTTGCCGTGCCACCAGCTGCGCGTCATATCGGACGTGTAGCCTTCGTAGTAGCAGCCGAAGTCCATCAGCACCGCGTCTTCCGCTTTTAATTTGCGGGTTTTGGACGGGGTATGATGCGCGTCGGCGGTGTTCTCGCCGAAGCAAACGATGTTAAAGGGGATAGAGTCCGCGCCGCGTTTGTGCATGGCAAGCGCCATTAAAATGCGTACGTCCTCTTCGGTCATACCGGTTTTAATCTGCGGTTTGACTTCTTCAAAAGACTGCCAGGCGATTTGGCAGGCTTTTCTGAGTTTGGCCGCTTCGTCGGCGTATTTGGCCATACGCATTTCGCTTATAAGCCCGCTGGCCTGCTTCAGGCCGGCTTTAAGCAGCCGCTGGCCGTTTTGCAAATCCATAAACGCCGGGTCAAACGCCGCCTGTTTTAAACCGAGTTTTTTTATTTTTTCCAGCGCGCCGTCCAGCATACCGCCGTAGGGCACGATTTCGGTTTTTAAAAAATCTTTGGACGGAACCATCTTGCTGGCGATAAGCCGCTTGGTCAGGCAGTAGCCTTTTTTGGGCGTAATCAGGAATACGGCCTCTCCGTCGTACAAATCAATGCCGGACAGGTAGCGCTGTTCCAGATGCGCGGCGGTTAAATAGCCGTCCAGGCCGGCTTTTTTAAGCACCCGGCGGAAATCGGACATTCTTTGGGAAGCTAAACTTTTTATTGCCATAGGTTTATTTCTTCGTTAAAATTTTTGCGCCGGTTTTGGAAACGGCCATCGTGTCTTCCAGCCGCACGCCGAACTTGCCGGGCAGGTAAATGCCGGGCTCCACCGTTACGATATTGCCTTCCGCCAATACGGAGGAGGACTGCTGGCTGTTGTAGGGCTCTTCGTGGATTTCAATCCCCACGCCGTGGCCCGTGCCGTGCATATAGTATTCGCCGTAGCCCGCCGCGCTGATAATGCCGCGCGAGGTGGCGTCCACCTTTTTGCAGGGTACGCCAACGCCCACGGCTTTGATGCCTTGTTTGCGGGCTTTATCAACGATGTTCCAAATCTTCGTGTATTCGGCGGGTTCTTTTTTGCCGTGCCACCAGCTGCGGGTAATATCCGAGCAATAGCCTTTGTAAATACAGCCGAAATCCATCAGCACGGCGTCTTCGGCTTTTAATTTGCGCGCGCTGGTTTCGTGGTGCGGGTTGGCGGCGTTTTCGCCGAACGCCACAATCGTATAGAACGACGTGGTGGTGGCGCCGTGGGCGCGCATAAATTTTTCCATTTCCGCGGCCACTTCAAATTCGGTCATTCCGGTTTTGACGCGGGGCTTGATATATTCGTACGTCAGGTACGCGATGCGGTTGGATTCGCGCAGGATTTTTAATTCCGCCGCGTCTTTGGTTTCGCGCAGCGTGGTGATAAAGCTGCCGGCTTCCACAAATCCGCTTGCGCGCAGCAAGCCGCCGGAGACATAGGTTTCTTTGGCCGCGTCAAACCCGGGGCGCGCCAGGCCCAGCTTGCGGGCTTTGGCAATGGCGGAAACGATGCGGTTTTCGTCGCCGATTACTTCCATTTGCGGCGCAAATTTGCCAAACGGCTCCACGTACAGTTCGCGCGTAAAGCAGGTAACGCCTTTTTTGTGCACCAGAAAAACGGCCTCATTCGGATAAAAGAAGAAATTGGTCAAATAAAATTGGTCCAGGTTATTGGTAACGATAAACCCGTCCAGCTTGTTCTTGCGCAGCAGCTTTCTAAGCGCCGCGAATCTTTCGTTTGTATAATTTTTTTGAGCCATTTTTTCACCGCCTTGGTAAACGTCTATACAGATATGATACAATTTTAGTCCCCCGCGTACAATCATTAGTTTCCGCGCGCGTAGAGGAGATTTGCGGCCAAACCGGGCCGGAATATAATATAATAATTTAGGTATGGCACACAGTCCGTTACTAAAAACCGCGCTGTTACTGTTTGCGTTTGCGGCCGCCCCGCTGGGGTGGGCGGGAGTGTTTACGTCGCAGGACAGCGCGTTTACGCTGGATATGCCGGCAGGCTGGACGCAGGTAAAAAACGCCCCTAAGGACAGCGTGCTCTCTCTCCAAAAAGGCTCCTCGCGCATAGACGTTAAAAGCGTGGCCTGCACCACCGAAACCTGTATTGAGAAAAAAATCACCGCCGACTTGGCCGACGTCAAAAGCAAAAAAATGCAGGTGGTGGGCAATTCCTACACGGGCGAAGAAGTAAAGCGCATTGAATTCTCCACCGGAGACCCTTTTTTCTACATCAGTTTTTTTACCCCTAAAAACGATTTCGGCGCGGGCTACTTTTTAATTGACGGCAAAGCCTACTCCATCCTGGCCAAAGACCTGACCTACGCAGAAACGGATTTGATTTTTTCGTTCATCTCCCCGGTGGAAAAATCCGCCCCCGTCGCGCTTGAAATGAATTTAAACGACCCTCGCGCCTACGACATCGCGGCCCTGCCCGCCGTGCACGAAGAAATGCTGGACGTAACAATAGAAGCTCCGGCCGTCCAGGAGCCGCCCGCCGCGGCCGCCGAACCGGAAAAACCCGCCCAAACCTCCGCCCCGTCCGCTTTAAAAAAGAAGCTTGCCAGGCTTAAAGTCCGCACGCTGTTATCCAAAAATATGCCGCCATACGTGCGCCAGCTGGGCAGAGGGTTTGACGTACTCGTCGGGCTGATGTTTCTGTTTGCCGTCCTGCTGGGGGCCGCCGGATGCGTACGCCCGTTTCTGCGCCGCCGCCCGGAAAATCTTCCCGCCAACCCCAACTCGCTTTATCCCATTAAATTCGTGCGCCTGTACGGTACGCCGTCGCTTATTTTCCGCGCCAAAGACAACCAGGGTAATGTGTTGGTGTCGCTTTCTTCGCGCTGGGACAGTCTGTTTTTATTTTCCGGGCTTTTATTAATTGCGCTGGCGTTTATCGTAATGGCCGCCGCCGGGCTTGGGGAAAATTCCGGCCTCCTGCCGCTTTCGGCATTTGCCTACAACACGATTTACTCCGCCTGCTCGCTCGTGATTCCGCTGGGCGCGGTGATTTTTTTCTGCGGTATTGTCTGGTCCCAGCTTGTTCTGCGCGAAATTACGCTGTTTGACCGCAAAGGCAAAAAAGCCGCCATCATTCTGCAAAAAGGCTTCGGGCTGACGCACGAGCGGTATGAAATTTACTTTGCCCGTTCCAAAGACGTACTGGTCGCTACGCGCAAACGTTTTTCGCTGCGCCGCAGCTGGCAGCTGTTCACGCGCGAAGGCAACGCCCTGGCCTCTCTTACGGAAAGAAACGCCTGGCGCGCCGTGGCGCGCAAAGCGTGCGGGCACCTGTGGGGACTCCTGCGCGCGGACTACGATATTGACGGACAGATGGACAGCAAAGGCGTGATTGACAACGCCCATACGGCGTTTGACCGCTTTGTCTGCAATATAGACAAGCCGCAGGCCTTAAACGCGCGCGACCTGCTGGCGGCAGCCCTCTTAATCAACATCCGCGACAAAGACAAATGGTACCCCTGGTTTAACTAATTTAAAACCGCATTACCCAGCACCCCGCCTGCCGGCGGGGTTTTTGGTTGAATACCATGCGCGGGTCCGAAACATTTTTGATATCCTATTATTATGAAACGCTTTTTATCCCTCGCTTTTCTTTTATTTCCCTTTTGCGCGCAGGCGGCTTCCGTGCAGGACTATGTCCGCGCGCGTTTAAATAACCCCGTGCTTAACGGTGCGTGGTGGGGCGGCCTGGCCGCCTACGCAGACGGCACCCGGCAGGAAATTTTTTCCGTCAGCCCGGATATGCGTCTGGCCCCGGCCTCCACGTTAAAGCTCCTCACAAGCGCGGCCGCGCTGGAAACGTTCGGCCCGCACCACCGTTTTCAAACCCGTTTATATGCGGACCGACAGCCGGACGCCCAAGGCGTGCTGAAGGGCAGTTTGTATCTGCGCGGCGGCGGAGACCCGACGCTGGGCTCCAAACGCGTAACCGGCGGCGAAACCTGGCAGGCCGTTGCGCAGAAATGGGCCAAAGCCGTGAAGCAGGCCGGCATTACGCGCGTGGAAGGAAACATCTATGCGGACGTATCGGCCTTTGAAGGGCCGTCCATTCCCCCCAAAGTAAATTGGGAAAATATCGGCAACTATTACGCCGCGCCCGCCAGCCCTTTGTGCTTCAACGACAATTCTTTTAAAATCCATTTTAAGCCGCAGCCGTTTTCCGGCAAGCCCGCCGAAGTAGCGTCCACGGACCCGCAGGGGCCGGAACTGGACCTCAAAAGTTTTGTCACCGCCGACGGAAAAAATAAGCGGGACAATGCCTACGCCTACGGCGCGCCCCACCAGTACCAAATGGAAATTTACGGCACCATCCCCACGAATTTTACCGGGTTTACCATCCAGGCCGCCCTGCCGGACCCCGCGCTGTTTGCGGCCGGCGCGCTGCATAACGCCCTGCGCGAAGAGGGTATTGCCGTCGGCGGCCGTGCGCAAACCCTGCAAACGGAGCCCGATTACGCACCGATGAATTTGCTGCACACCTATTCGTCGCCCGAACTGAAAGACATTGTGCTCATCGTCAACAAACGCAGTTTTAACTTATACGCCGAAATGCTGTTAAGACAGCTCGCCCTTCACGCCGGACAGAAAGGAAGCGTGCAAAACGGGCTGGCCGAACTGGAAAAATTCCTGACCAAAAACAAACTGGCGGACCGCGGCGGAGCCGTTTTATACGACGGGAGCGGCCTCTCGCGCGACAATATGCTCACCCCCCGCACGCTGGTAAACACGCTGGCGTTTATGGCCCAAAGCCCCAATTTTAAATACTATTACGAATCGCTCGCCACGCCGGACGACCGCGGCGATTTACTTCTGCTGCGCTACTTTTTAAAACCCAAACACCGGGTGCAGGACGTACGCGTAAAAGGCGGCACGATTGACGGCGTGAAAGCCGTGGCCGGATACGTACACGATACGGACGGCAGGCCGGTGGCGTTTGCGCTGATAGCAAACAACCTGGCCTCTAAAGACGAAACCATCCTGCGCATTCACGAAGACATCATCAAAAAATTACTGGAACTGCCGGAAAAATAAATTCATCAAACCGTAAAAAACGCGGCCTGAAAAGACCGCGTTTAAATAGTTTGTCGGACGGAATCAGACGCTTCCCGTTACGTTAAACGTCTTCCATTTGCCGCGCAAAAAACGCCACAGCATCAGCACGGCCGTAATCGCGGCGTAGAACGTCAGCCAGCTCCATACCCAGAATACGGACAGCTGCAGCTTATACACAATCAGCCACGTACCCGGAATCAGCAGTCCCCACGCGCAGAACAGCATAACGTACATATAAAACTTCGTATCACCCGCCCCGCGGATGGATTCGCCGAAAATTAAGTAAGTGGCGTCAAACAGCACAAAGAAGCTGACCAGTTTCATCAGCGGATACGTTTTGGCCGTAATCGCGGCCGCATCCGGCGAAGAAGGATGAATGAACAATCCCATAAACAGCGGCGCGCCAAAAAAGAACGCCAGCCCGACGGCTCCGGCATATGTATAGCCGATTTTACACGCGTTCTTAACCACTTTAATGCTCAAATCCGGCCTTTTTAACCCCTGGTATTTGCTGACCAAAATCTGAATCCCGATACCCAGCCCCAAAATGACCGTAAACACCACCGGCTGCATGGACATAACGATGTTGCTGGCTTGCAGGGAAATGGTATCAATGTTGCCGATCATAAACGTGAACAGGGTAAACGACAGAATATCCATCAAAAACCCGAATCCGTTGGGCAGGCCAAAACGCAGTAAACGCGAAAATACCGGTTTATAAAAACCCGCCAGGCGGTTGATTTTAAACTCTTTGCGCACTTTGCCCGCAAAAATAAGCGTGCAGAAAATAAGCGTTATGGAACCGCACCCGATGATAGTGGCCCACGCGGCGCCTTCAATGCCCATCGCCGGAAAACCCAGCTTGCCGAAAATCATCACGTAGTCCAGCCCGATGTTTACCAGGTTGCCCACTACGGCCGCCCACATAGGCACTTTGGTCTGCCCCCGGCCGCTGAAAAAGCTCGCCAGCGCATTGTTGATAACGGCCAGTCCGCCGAACAAGTTTAAAATAATAAAGTATTTCAGTTCCAGCGAGCGCACGGCGGCCTCATGCCCAAACGCATTAATAACGGCCGTACCCAAGGGCGTCAGCGCCGCCAGAAGCAGGGCGGATATCACCGCTAAAAAAATACCCTGCCACAGCGAAATGGCCACGGAGGCGTATTTTTTCTTGGCGTAATACTGCGAAATAAACACGCTTGTATAACTGGCCAGCCCCATAAACATGGCGGCAAACGTCATCGCCAGCGCGCCGGCGGGCACGCATGCGGCCAGCGCCTCGTGCGAATACCAGGCTAAAAACATGCGGTCTGCAAATTGCATAACCACCTGTGCGGCCATCGTGATAATAAGGGGATACGACAGATGCCACAGCTCGCTGAGCGAAGCTTGCGGATAAGACTTCTTAACCATTTCACAACACCTATTTCTCTGAGACGGAAACATCCCGCCCCGGGGGACAAAAAAAGCCCCGAACCCAAAGGCTCGGGGCTTTTTAAAAGTCTTTCAAAAATTACAGTTTGACGACTTTAACGGCCTTCGGGCCTTTTTCAGATTCTACGACTTCAAATTCCACTTCCTGACCTTCGGCCAAGGTTTTGAAACCGTCGCCCTGAATTTCCTGATAGTGAACAAAGAGATCTTTAGAACCGTCTTCGGGGGTTACAAAACCGTAACCTTTCTGGTCATTAAACCACTTAACTTTTCCTTTAGGCATTTTACTAGTTACTTCCTTTTATTAATTATCGGGTACTTAAACTTAATAAGTACCTACAATTATTATACTATAAATCAGCGAAAATGGCATAAATCTTTTTATATTTTTTTATCCGGACGGTTCTGCCCAAAAGGGATATAATAATTGTATGAAATTAATGGAAGCCGTGCCCAACGTTTCCGAAGGCCGCCGCCCGGACGTGATTGCAGAAATCGCCCGGCGGGTGCGCGCCGTACCGGGCGCGTCGCTTTTGCACATAGATTCCAACGCGGACGCCAACCGCACCGTTTTTACTGTTGCGGGAAAGCCGCAGGCCGTCCGCCGCGCGGCGTTTGCGCTTCTGCAGGCGGCGGCTGAATATATAGATATGCGCACGCAGCGCGGCGCACATCCGCGCCTGGGCGCCACGGACGTCTGCCCGTTTGTGCCGGTAGCAGGAATGACGCTTACAGAAGCGGCCGAAGAAGCCGAACGGCTGGCACAGGAAGCCGCGCAAAAACTCGGCCTGCCCGTTTATTTATACGAAGCCAACGCCCACACGCCGGAGCGGAAAAACCTGGCGTTCATCCGCCGCGGCGAATATGAAAGCCTGCCGCAAAAACTGGCCGAACTCCCCCCCGATTTGGGGCCGCGCGCATTTTCTCCCGACGTAGCCAAAACGGGCGCAACGGTCATCGGCGCGCGGAATTTTTTAATCGCTTTTAACGTATCTTTAAATACTCGGGAGGTGGCGGCGGCCAAAGAAATAGCGGCGGTCCTGCGCGAGAAAAACGGCGGCCTGCCCGCCGTAAAAGCCATCGGCTGGTTGATGCCGGGCTACGACTGCGCCCAAGTGTCTTTTAACCTGACGGATTACCAAAAAACAGGTCTGGCCGCCGTGCGGGAAGCCGCAAAACAACAAGCCGAAAAACGCGGCCTTGCCGTTACGGGAAGCGAGCTCATCGGCCTCGCGCCCGAAGAAGCCCTGCTAAACGCGGGCCGTTTTTACGCGCCCGGCCTGACGGATAAAACCGCTCTGTTAAAAACCGCCGAACGCGAATTGGGGTTAAACAAAATCCGCCCCTTTGACTTCCGGAAGCGGATTTTGGAATACAGAATGCAGGATTTTTTATAACACCCGGGCCAGACGGACATACGCCTCCGGCGGGATTTGCTCCGCCCGGACGGTCAGCGGCAGGTTCAGCCGCTCCAGCGCGGCGGAAACACTTTCTTTGGCATACCCCGAAAGCACCAGCGAATTAAACGCCGTTTTACGCTTATGCGCAAACGCCGCCAAAACAACTTTCTTAAATTTGTTCCAATCTTTTTCCGACGAAAAAACAGGCTCTTTCAGCCGCTCAAACGCCAGCACCGCGCTTTCTACTTTCGGCGGCGGATTAAAGCATCCTCGGCCCACTTTGCAAATCGGGCTGATATGCGCGCGCAGCTGGCTGCAAACGGATAAAGGCCCGTAAAAATCTTCCCCCGCGTGGGCGCGGATACGCTGCGCCTGCTCCTTTTGGAACATAAACACCGCCGAAAAAAAGTGCGGCCAGGCAAGCACTTTATCCAAAATGTCCGCCGCGTCAATATACGGCAAATTGCTGACAAACGCCGTCGGCACCGCCGGCAGAGAAGCCAACTCAAACGATAAAAAATTTTGCCGGATGACGTTTACGCCCGCCTCTTGGGGCAGGTGTGTTTTTAACCACGCCGTCATTTCCGGATCAATTTCCACGACGGTAAAATTCCTGCACCCGCGCGCGATGAGCCGGACGGTCAGCGCGCCCTTGCCGGGGCCGATTTCCACCAGGTTTTCCGCGCGCAGTAAAAGGGCGGCGTCCACAATTTGTGTAATTACGCCGTCGTTAATTAAAAAATGCTGTCCGTATTTTTGCATAAAAATCAGTCCGCCAACACTTGTAAATTCCGCGCGGCCACTTTGTTTTTGGGGTCAGCCTCCAGCGCGCGCATATAATACGAGCGCGCCGCTTCGTCATCGCCGGCCACGACGGCCGCCGTACCCAGCCCCAGCAAAGGCAACGGGTCGGCAGGCGAAACGGAAACCGCTTCGTTAAACGCGGCCTGCGCGCCGGCCCCGTCTCCGCGCGCCAGTGCGGCCAGGCCTGAGAGCAGGGCGCAGGTATCATCTTTCGGGCACTGCGCTTTATACTCCTGCAAGTCTTCGCTTACGTCGTCCACAAAAGCCAGCCAGGTGCGTCCCATCACCCACAGCCCCATATCGTTGCCCACAATGCGCGGGTCATACACGGCTTTGGGCACGGCGGTATTGTGCTGCGTCAGCGCGGACGGCGCTGCATAATCCATCGTGCGGCCCTGAAGCGAAAGATTCAAATTATATTTTCCGTCCGCCTGCGCCACGGCCTGCTCCAGCCCGGAAATAAATTCATCAATTTGTTCTTTACGCTGTGCGGCATCCCCCTCCGTCAGCATAAACACCCGTTTAAACGCTCGGGAAGCCGTATCCGCGCCGCCCGGCATTCCGTCCGCACGCAGGCGCTGGTACGCTTCTTCAAACGTACTGCCGCGGCGGGCGTTTACTTCGGAGGGTTTGGAAACGGGTTCATATTCAAGCGCCACTTCTATATTGACGGCCTTGGAAGGAGAGACTTTTTCCAAACTGTTTTTGAAATTTTCAATCTGCCGCCGAAACGCATCCGCCGTGCGGCCGCTGGCGCGGTAGACGGCGTTTAACGCCAGTCCGTCCGACTTAAAACGCGTTATGGAGAACGCCTCCTCCATCACTTCCCGCGCTTTTTGCACCTGCCCCTGCCGCACCAGCAGGAACGCGTACCGCAGGCGGGCCACGTGGTCTCCCGGTTTGGTTTTGACGGCTTTTTTATAGTATTTTAACGCGTCTTCCGGGCGGTTTAATTTTTCATAAAGCGCGCCCAGGCTAAGCTGTGCGTCCTCGTAGGCGGAAAACAGCCGCAGGGCTTTTTTAAAAGAAGCTTCGGCCTGCTCGTCGCGCCCCAGGGCTTCGTAGAGCGTGCCCAGCTGGTAATGATAGAGCGGTTCGCGCGGGGCGAGCTCGGCCGAGCGGCGGAAATGCTCCAGCGCTTTGTCCGGCTTGCGCTGGACGGCGTAAGTGGAGCCCAGGTTCATATGGGTATCGGCTTTGTTTGGGTCTAAGAGATTAGCTTTTAAAAAGTATTCCTGCGCCTGGCTCACATCTCCCTTCCAGCCGGAAGCGATGCCCAAAAGCTGGTAGGCCATGGCGCTGTCAGGGTCCAGCCGCAGAGCCTCTTTGTATTCGCTGACGGCGTCGTCCACCTTTCCCGTCCAATATAAAGATGCGCCAAAAAGCAGGTGCGGCAGTGGGTCTTTGGAATTTTTGATGACGGCTTTGGCGAAACTGTTGGAAGCTTCTTTGTAGCGGGCTTGGCTCATCTCCCCCATTCCGCGGCGCATATCGGTAACGGACTGCTCCAGCATAATGCGGTCCCATACGGTTTGGGAATAATCGGTTTTAAGTTCCTGTTTACGGAAAGAAAACGGAAAAAACGCATACGCGCGCGGTCCCCCCGCACCCAGCAAGAGGACGACAAACAACGCCGCCGGAAAAATCCGTTTTTTAGTCATATGTATATGATAAATAAAAAGGGGTGTGCGGGGCAAACGGCAAAGCCAACATCGTGAACGACTGGCCCCTGAAACAAGTTCAGGGGGCTGCTTGAAAGAATACGACAGGCTGAATTCCCGACTACAATTTTCGGGAATGACGAATGCGGAAGACACTTGAGAATAAGCAAAGTGGAGAGGTGTGTCATTCCCAATAATTTTCTATATACAAAGAAGCGCCCCGGGCTTTCGCCCGGGGCGTCTCTTTGATATTTAGTGTTTAGTTGCGACGCGCTACTGCAGCGTCCCCAGACCCGGACGCTCCGCCCGTAACAGACTGAGTTCCGCCAGATCCTCTGCGATCTCCGCCGGCGCCATAGGGTTTAAAATTTAACCCATTCTGGCAAACAGCCTTCACATAGGCTAAGGCGTTCTTCACGGCCATTTCTCCGTTTAAAGAACATTCCTCTTCGTTTGAAGCGGTGTTACTAATCAAAGGACCAAAGGCTCTTTTGTAAGAATTAACCTCTGTACCACAAGCATATTTGGCATTCCGAGCTACTTTCTGCTGGCAGTCAGTAAATGCATTGGAACGGATATCTGCGGCTAACTCTGCCAGCGGATAACTATCTGTCTTGCCACGAATAGATGCTCGGTACTGATTTAATCCACCCAATACTCTGTAATTATTATAGTGATATTTACGGGCTAAGCTGCTAGTAGCAGGACACTCACCAGACTGAATGGCCAGAAAGCGCTTATCACATGTATCAGCACTCCCGTAATACCTAGCAGGGTACAAAACAGCATCCTGGTGGACATAGGCATAAAACGCACCTAATTCATTATGCATATCAGGAACATCCTTGTCTTTAGATGCACGAATGATATTGCGGCCCAATGCACATACAGCACTTTTAGCAACCTGCGGCACAGCTCCTAAAGAGTTCGCAATATGAAGAGCATCCACAAACTCACCCGTTGTTACACCTGCCCCTGGCATTTTAATTGGCAAGTTTGGATTCTTACTATTATATGCTTGTACAACCTCTTTAACAAACCCCGCTGCAGCTTCGGAGAACACCGGATCTTTCCCCAAAGAAGCGCAATAATTATCATCTTTGGCATTAATCAGTTTCGTTGTTCCAAAAGAGCTGCTGGAGCTTTCGTCAGAGGCGGAACGGTCCATATAGTTACTGGGAATCCAGCTTACCATTTTTGCTAAATGCGCAGTTTTCCCGTCAGACTCCTCGCTCACTTCCGGCGGAACACATTTTCCATTTTTCCATTCCCAGCCAGGATGTACTTTCGCACAGCACGCTGGACTTTCTTGCCCGGTCGTGCACTCCGGTTCCGGAGTAACCGGCTGAGAAATAGTCACATCCGAGTCATAGACACAAGTAGCAGAACTGACAATTTCACCGGGCAAAGACTGGCCCACCGCGGTTCTGGACGTTACGTTGCCTTCTTTATCCACGGTATTGTTATACACAGTACCATTATGGCAGCCGCCTTTGGTAACCACACTGCCGTCTACATCAATAGACGGGCACTGGCGGATTTCCCAGTTCAGAACCAGACGTTTGCCCTGTATATCAGCCGGCAACTTATTGGCCAAAACCTGATAGTTGAGGCCGGTATTTTTTGCCGTGCCCAGCGAATTTACCTGGTAACTGTCTTCCTCTCGCCACGTAGCCGTAAACGGTCTGACGTCAGCATGCGGCACCACATAGGCCTGAGGCGTGCTGTTGTTGACAGCCGTGCTGAACGCATTGGCATATTCATTGCCGTCGCTCTGCACTTTGTAGACGATTACAAACTTATCCTGCATCGCTTTATACGCATCGGCATTGCCCTGCATACCGTTGGCAAAGCTCAAATGAGCAAACGGTATATTGGTACTAGTAGCTTGGCCTTCTTGCGCACCCGTGCTATTGGCGGTAGCGTAGAAGTCACAGCTGATGCGGGCCAGCGGATACGCACAGCGCGCACCGGTTACAAAGCCCTTGCCTTCCTTCGCACCTTTCGTAGACAAGGAAAGCTGTGCTGTGGCGTCCGTAGAAGTCTTATACGCATCGCGGATGGCGCCGCCCTGTCTTAAAATGCCCAAGAATTCCGAGTAACTGAGCAAACCGCCGTCGGAAGTTTGCTGGGTAAGCTCGGTCAGCGCTACTTCCACATCTTCCGGTAAATCCCCGCCGCGGATGTTATATACGGCTTTGGCATTGTTACGATCCCGCTGAGCGGAAGCTTTATCTTTTTTATACTGCTTTTTAGCCTTTTGCGAAGCGCCCGCAACTGTTCCGTCTGCCGTACCGCGGGCTTTTTGTACACACTCTTTATAGCCTTTGGAGCTGCTGTCCGGATAAGACTGGACACACGCCTGCAACGCTTTCTCCAAGTCTGCAGCCGCCTCGTTACGCTTGCTGGAAACAGCGGCGTCTCTGGCCTCTTCCGCGTTGGAAAGAGCATCGTTGTAATCTTTTTTATACTTAGGATCAACGCTGCCGTCTTTCAATTTTTTGCTCTTGATGGCTACGCTCTCCACAAACAGCGGAATAAAACCGGCCCGGTCCGCCACTTCGGGGATTTTAGCGTTAAAAGTCGTGCCGGGATGCAGGTAACCGACGACAAGCATCTGTCTCTGCACATCCGGAGCCACCTTATAATACGTATCCAATTTAGTGGTCGGAATCCCCACTACATAGTGGAATACGCTCCAATCGCCTTTACCCGACTGAACAGCTCTGTAAATGCCGTCCATCGCGAAAGTGCTGCAATCGTTGGCTTCCGACAGCGCGCCTTTTTTATCATTGCCGAACCATCTCTTGGCCAGCGCGGCGCCCAAACCATTGCTCAAACAATCGAGGCGCTGGGTAATCGGGCCCATGGAAATCTCATTGGCATTTCCGCCTTTCCATGGATCCTGCACATCTTTGTCAATCTTGTATTTAAAATAAGAACGACACGTTTTTTTATCAAAAGGAATCGTGGGATAGGCTTTTTCCCATTTCGCTTTCGTCAACCCTGCACATTCATCCTCATTACCGGCTCCGGCTGCTGCGCCGAATATCTTGCCCATAGACCAGTCGTCCGTACCGGTAAACAAGCAGGAGAGAACCCCGTTGAGGAAGCCCTGCAACAGTTTGTCTTTCCACTTAATCCAGTCCCATTTACGGTTGAACTCCGCTTCCCATTCCATCTGGGAGCGTTTCTTCATCATGTCCCACCACCAGGGTTCTTTGCCGTTGAAAGCAAACATACGTTTCAAATCGCCGTTGCCGCCGCCGGGGCCGAAGGCTCCGCCGGTCAGACCGCCGATTTTACCGGGTTCAATGGGTTTCATCTGGGCGTCCATCAACGCCTGCATGGCGTTGCCTTTGGACATGGCGTCTCTGGAGCGTCTGGCTTCCGCCGCCGCGCCCTGGCCGAAATAGCTGCGGCTCGGTTTTCCGGCGGCCTGTAAAGGCTGCAGGGAAACCGGTTTCGGGCTCGTGCGCGGAGCTTCCGCTCCCACTTTCCTGGCCGCGGTTTTCAAACCGCCGCCCCACATACCGACGCCCAGCTTGCCGCCGCCGCGGCTATTGAGGCCCGCGGAAGGCAGCGAGTTGATTTTGGTAGCCGCCCGGCGGAAAGCCGCGCGCGTGGCGGGCGCCGCGCTGCGTTTATAAATGTTAGTGTTATTTTCTTCCACAGAAGTGCCGGTGTAGGACTGGTTGTCGTCCAGACCGCTGCGGTCAATATCGTACAGGTGCGAATCGTCGGAGGCTTCTTCGCCCGAGCCGAAACCTTTAATCAAGCTCAAGGGGTCGCGTCCGGCGAGCTGCGCAATCTGTCCTTCCGGATCCCCGGCAACCGTATCAAAACCGTACCGTTCGGGATCGAACATAGATTCCTCACTTCCGGGGGTGACCAAGGGTTCTTCACTCACCGTACCGCTGTATTTGTACAAGAACGGCAGTAACAGCAGCGCCACAATGGCAGCGATGAAGAACGGCGCATCCCGTTTGGTTCTCTCAAAGAGAGTCTTTTTGGGTTTGCCGTCGCTCCCGATTTTGGAGGAAATACGATTAGCGAAAGATTTGGAAGCAGCGGGCTTGCTGTTCTTTATCTTATCGCTAAAGGTAAAACTATCCTTCTTTTTTTCCTCTGGCATAAATGCCTCCTATCAAAATAAAACTGCCTGGATTTGCCCTTTTTCGGGGCCCGGGGAAAGAGACTCCCACCGTCGGAGAAATCAGTCCCGTTTACTGCTTTGCTATAATAAAGAAATTCGTTGTTCAGAGATGGTCGCCCACTCCGTAACAACTTTCTTTACACGCACTTCCTTACTTCTATTATACAATTAAATCCTCTTTTTTCAAGGGGGATTTTAATAAAATTTCGTGCCGCCCCAATCCGCTTCCGGGAAAAAATCCCCCGCGTTCGGGTCCACCGGCTTTCCGTTTACGCTTACGTTAAACGTGCCTTCCACCAGCTTGCTTACTCCTTCCTCGGAACAGCCGCCGCCGCGGCAGTCGTCCCCGTCGTAATCGGCGGCGGATTTAATCTCGCCCAGGCAGGCGGCCTGCTCTTCGGGCGTCGTTAAAGCCTGGCATTTTTCTTTTTCCGCCTGGCAGTACCCCGCATATGCGTCGTAACGGCCCTGTAAATTGTTGGTGGTGCAGGTGCCTTCCCGGCCCGCTTTTACCGCCATTCCGCAGAAAGTGCCCAAATCGGAATAAGCGTTTTTAACCTGTTCGCACTGGTTGCGAAGAGCCGATAAACGGTTGGGAAAGCTGCCGTCCACCTCGTCGCAGGTTTTCGGGAAAGACCCCGCCAGCGTATTAATGCCGTTTTTGGCGGCCTGGAGCTGGTTGGTCAGCGTATCGCCGGAAGAATTTAACGCGCGCTCGCATTCTTTTTCATTCTGCAGGCGCAGTTTAATGTTATCCAAATCCGCCACGACGTCGTCCGGGCTGATGCCGATGCCGGAATAACCGGAAGAATCAAACACTTTTTTGGGCATTTCCGAGCCGTCAAACCCGGCCGAGGCCAGCGTTTTTTTAAGCACCAGCTGCGGCGTGCGCCGCGCGCTCATACCCGTCAGCCAGGCGTAATACATATCGCGCTGGGCTTTGTGGCGGCCGATATCCGCCGCCGGCGCAAGCTGCGCGAGCGTACCGCCCGTCTCCAAACTTTTGGCAATGCCCTCCAGGCCCGCGTCGGCCCGGGTGGCTTTGTCCA
>ERZ779737.869-NODE-869-length-25642-cov-3.132958_pt1 | contig 25642 bp, 15 predicted proteins | sample MGYA00511889_ERZ779737 | MGnify/ENA primary metagenome ERZ779737 (study PRJEB29588, sample SAMEA2163575) | human gut metagenome | biome: human gut; feature: human-associated habitat; material: faeces | place: Denmark | collected 2008/2010 ... | reverse complement strand
CTTCTGGCGCTCGCCATCGCTCAGCTCGGAGATGTTGCGCTGGGCGAGGTGGCCGATGCCGACCTGATGGATGGCTTCATCTACTATCTGCTGATCTGCCGGAGTAAGGGTGCCCCAGAAATTGGTGTAGGGAGACCTGCCGATGCCTACAATCTCCTTGACAGACAGCTGGGGAACATCGATGCGGGAGGTGAGAACCACGCCAATCTGACGGGCTAGCTGCTGCGCCGGATAAGCGGAAAGAGGCTGATCCTGAAGAAGGATTTCGCCATCCAGGGCTGGCTGGAAACCGCAAAGGGTTCTGAGCAGGGTGGATTTGCCCACTCCGTTGGCGCCGATGAGGCAGGTGAGCTCGCCCGGATGCAGGGAGGCAGAAACAGCATTGGCTATCACCCGGAGCTGATGCTTCGGACGATAGCCAATGCTTAGATTCTTGAATGTAATGCAGGATTCCATCAAAAATATTTTTCCTTGTTGTTTTCGGACCTGTGATTGTTCAAGTTTCGCAAATGGGGAAGTTATAGGAAGTTAAAGAAGTTATCGCTTCCCCATATACGAGTTTGTTACTTTGCTGCCAAAACCTCAACCTCTACGAGTGCGCCCTTAGGCAACTTCTCTACGGCTACGGCTGAACGGGCTGGATATGGCTGGCTGAAGAACTCGGCATAAACCTCGTTCATGGCTGCGAAATCGTCCATGCTGTTCAGATAAACGGTAGTCTTCACTACGTGAGAAAGGTCGGTACCGGCTGCCTTCAGGATGTTCTGGGCATTGGTGAGGCTCTGACGAGTCTGCTCCTTGATGCCACCCTCTACGAAGTTGCCTGTTGCAGGGTCGATAGGAATCTGACCTGATGCAAATACGAAACCGTTTACTTCGATCGCCTGGCTATATGGACCGATAGCTGCAGGCGCATTGTCTGTGTGAATTGCGTTCATGATAATTGATGTTTTATAATTAATAATTTACAATTTGACATTATATGATCCAGAGATGGAAGCCCTTCTGTTCCAGGGCACTCTTGATTTCCTTGACGTGTTCCTCGTCGCGGGTCTCCATGGTGACACGGAGTACGCAGGCATTCACCTTGTTGCGGTTGGCAGAACGGTCGTGATGAACTCCCGTGATGTTGCCGCCCAGGCTTGCGATGACGGAGGCTACCTCTACCAGCTCGCCCGGCTTGTCGTCCAGCTCCATCTCGATGGTGCAGAGACGTCCGCTCTTTACCAATCCTCGGTTGATGACACGGTTGAGGATGGTTACGTCGATGTTACCGCCGCTTACTACGCAGATGGTCTTCTTGCCCTTCACCGGTACCTTGTTGTACATCACGGCAGCCACACTGGCTGCTCCGGCACCTTCTGCCACCATCTTCTCGCTCTCGAGGAGCTTCAGGATGGCTGCGCAGATCTCGTCCTCGCTTACGGTGACGATTTCATCCACATAGTTGGAGCAGGTTGCGAAGGTAATCTTTCCCGGTTCCTTCACGGCGATGCCGTCGGCTACGGTTGCCACAGATGGCAGCTTCTCCTGCTTGTGGTCGTGGAGGCTCTGAACCATGCTGGCTGCTCCCTCTGCCTGGACTCCATAGACCTTGACGTTAGGATTGAGCGACTTGATGGCGAAAGCGACTCCCGAAATCAGTCCGCCGCCACCTACCGGCACTACCACAGCTTCTACATCAGGCAGCTGGTCGAGGATTTCCAGTCCGATGGTTCCCTGTCCGGCAATCACCTTTTCGTCATCGAAAGGATGCACGAAGGTGTAGCCGTGCTCATCCTTCAGCTGCAGTGCCTTCTGGTAAGCGTCATCATAGACGCCCGGAACCAGGCAGACCTCTGCACCCAGACGCTTGGTAGCCTCTACCTTGGAGATAGGGGCACCCTCGGGCAGACAGATGAGGCTCTTCACTCCCATGGCGGTAGCGCCGAGAGCCACACCCTGTGCGTGGTTGCCTGCCGAACAGGCAATCACACCCTTCTCCTTCTCTTCCTGAGAGAGTTGGGAAATCTTATAGTATGCACCTCGAATCTTGAACGACCCCGTCTTCTGGAGGCATTCCGGTTTCAGATAAACATCACTATCTGGGTTGATTCTCGGTGTGTGAACCAGCTCAGTTTTTCTAATCACGTGGCTCAGCACGAAGCGGGCCTTGTAGAAATCGTCAAGTTGTAACATAATCGTTGATATGCTTTAATTCTGTTATCTGCCAGGATGATAGTTCCTGAGTGATTTTTGACTGCAAAGGTACTCTAAAAGGAAGAAAACACAAAATATTTCAATTTAATTTTTGTTATTCCCCTCAAGTTTCCTTAGTGGTTGGAGTAAGTATGTGGGAGCGATGGCCTGCTACATGCCGAAGTGCTCCAGCGCCGCAGCTACGCCGTCTTCCTCATTCGAGAGGGTAATGTAGTCGGCATCGGCTCTTACTTCCGGGGCAGCATTCGCCATGGCTACTCCCATGCCTGCAAGCTTGAGCATGCTCAGGTCGTTGTAGCCGTCGCCGAAGGCTATCATATCGGCAGGGGTGAGATTGATCTTCGCGAGGAGTCTTCTCAGCGACTGCGCCTTGTCGATTCCCTTAGGCACCAGTTCGAGGAAGAATGGGGCAGATCGGAAGACATCCATCTTATCGCCCACCACATCCAGCAGTTCCTGTTCAGCCTTGAGCATATCCGATGGGTCGCCCGTCATGAGGAGCTTGGTAGGATGAGGCTCCAGTGCTTCGAGCAGATTCTCTACCTTGCGGATGTTCATCTTGTTGATGCGCGATTCTTCCTTCACATACTGATCGTCTGGCATTTCGGTGATGATTTCATTGCCGGCGTATCCCAGCAGGGCATGGCTCTTCTCTCGTGCGTACTTATATAATACAGGGATTACCTCATCTGGCAGAAACTGGGTAAAGAGTTTCTCGCCGGTCTGGGCATTCACGATGTTGCCACCATTATAGGAGAGGATATAGCCCCCTCGCTTCTGCAGTTCCAGGCATTCTGCCACCGGCTCGATGCCGTAGGTAGGGCGACCGGATGCAAGGATGATGACGGCTCCCTGGCTGGCAGCCTGGAGCAGCGCTTCGCGGGTTTTCGGGGTAACCACCTTCTCGTGGTTGGTCAGGGTGCCATCCAGGTCGAGTGCGATGGCACGGTAAGGAATCTGTCTTGCTTTTTCCATTGTTCTATGTGATTCTTTGTTTTTTATGCGTGCAAAGATACAATAATATTTTGAAAAATGGGACGTAAAGTGTATTTTTGCTAATTTTGTTCCCCAAAAAGGTGGTCATTTGAACGAAATGACTCTGTTTTATCAGTGCTAAATGGTTTTTGAACGATAAGCACCTATCTTTTGTTGTTTGACATACACTCTATTCGAAAATTATTGTTATCTTTGCACCGCAAATCATATAACAATAATAAATTTTAAACCTATCAATATGAAGAGATTAATTTCAGCAGTATTGCTTTCTGCTGCCGTGGCAATGCCAACAATGGCGCAGAAGCAGAAGACATTGGGCAATGGCTATCCATTCACTCAAGTACCATTCACCAGTGTGAAGATTTCACAGAACACTTTCTGGGGTGCCCGTCTGAAGGCTGCCCGAGAGGTAACCGTGCCATTGGCTTTCAGCAAGTGTGAGAGCGAGCACCGTTACAAGAACTTCGAGATGGCTGCCTATACCCTTCAGCATCCTAACCACCCGGGCTTGGATACCAAGGAGTGGGATGTAAGCAAGTTCATGGGCTTCTCTTTCGATGATACCGATGTTTATAAGACCATCGAAGGCGCCAGCTACATCCTCCAGACTTATCCGAACAAGAAGTTGAAGGCTTACATCGACAGCGTGCTCGATGTAGTAGCTGCTGCTCAGGAGCCAGATGGCTATCTCTATACCGCCCGTACCATCAACCCAAAGCATCCACACCAGTGGTCGGGAAATAAGCGTTGGGTCAAGGACGAGGAGGCGAGCCACGAGCTTTACAACCTCGGTCACATGGTAGATGCAGCCTGTGCTCACTATCAGGCTACGGGTAGCACCAAGTTCCTGAACATCGCCAAGCGCTATGCCGATTGTGTGGTAAAGGAGGTGGGACCTAAGCCAGGACAGGTTACCATCGTTCCGGGACATCAGATTGCAGAGATGGCTTTGGCTCGTCTCTATACCCTGACCGGTGAGAAGAAGTATCTGGATGAGGCTAAGTATCTGCTCGACTATCGTGGCAAGACTCATATCCGCAACCCATATTCTCAGAGTCAGGCTCCTATCCTGGAGCAGAAAGAGGCGGTAGGTCATGCGGTTCGTGCCGGATATATGTATGCCGGTATTGCCGATGTGGCTGCCCTGACCAAGGATTCTGCCTATATGAAGGTGATTGACCGCATTTTTGAAAACATCGTTGGCAAGAAATACTATCTTACAGGTGGTGTAGGTGCCCGCCATGCCGGTGAGGCATTCGGTGATAACTATGAGTTGCCAAACATGACTGCCTACAACGAGACCTGTGCAGCCATTTCTATGGTTTACCTCTTCGAGCGCATGTTCCTGCTTCACGGCGAGAGCAAGTATATCGACTGCATGGAGCGTACCTTATATAATGGTGTCATCTCGGGTATGAGCATGGATGGTGGCAGATTCTTCTATCCTAACCCATTGTCTAGCGATGGCAAGTATAAGTTTAATGCCGATGGCAACACCACCCGCCAGCCTTGGTTCGGATGTGCCTGCTGCCCAAGTAACTTGTGCCGCTTCATCCCTTCTGTTCCAGGTTATCTCTATGGCGTGAAGGACAACAATATCTATGTAAATCTCTTTGCCGGCAATACATCTACCATCAAGGTGAATGGCAAGGATGTGGTTCTGGAGGAGACTACCGAGTATCCTTGGAACGGCGATATCAAGATTGCTGTGAAGAAGAGCGGTGTAAAGAATGCCAACCTCCTGGTCCGTATTCCTGGATGGGTTCGCAACCAGGTGGTGCCTAGCGATCTTTACAAGTATAGCGATGCCGAGAAGCCTGCTTATAGTGTAACCGTAAACGGCAAGGCTGTAGAGGCTGACCTCGATGCCAACAAGGGTTATCTGCCTGTCAAGAACATCCAGAAGGGCGATGTCATCCGCATCCACTTCGATATGCCGGTACGTACAGTAGTTGCTAATGGCAAGGTAGCAGATGATAATGGTAAGGTTGCCGTAGAGCGTGGACCTTTGGTATATTGCGCTGAGGCTGTGGATAATCAGAACGAACCTGTGCTCCGTGCCGTCATGGCCAAGAAGCCTGCATTCTCGCTGGTAGATAACTACAGCATCGAGAATACAGAGACCAAGGGCGCTCCAGCCTTCTCGGTAAAGGCTATCCAGACCTCTTCTCAGGTGCTCGACCAGGCTGCTGATGGCACCGTTTCTGTCAAGAACCAGAAGCTCACCCTGATTCCTTACTATGCCTGGAATCATCGTGGTGCCAACCAGATGAATGTCTGGTTCTATCAGAACTTGAATGCTTTGGATAAATAATAAATAGTTTTTTAAATCAAAAAGAGGGTGCGTCATAGACTTATGATACACCCTCTCTATATTTTATTTATAGCAAGGGTGTCATATATATTGGCACCAATAAGGTCTGTCCATCTTTTTTAAAATCTTTCGTATATAATAGGTATCTTTTGTCGATTCTATCAGAGAACTTCAGACAAAACTCATCTAGCGACTTGTGACTGTTATATCCTGACGATTTCACTTCTATCGGATAAATCTTCTTGCCACGAGATAGCAAGAAATCTATCTCGTAGTTCTTGTGGCTTGTTGCATGGGGAAATGTGTAATAGAACAGTTTGTTTCCTGATGCGGTAAGCATTTGGGCAACGAGATTCTCATAGGCATATCCCATATCGCTACTCAGTTTATCGCTCAACAACTTTTCGTAAATGGTGTTCTCTGTGTAGTCTTTATCCCAAAAAGCAAGTGTGACGAATAGACCTGTGTCTCCAACAAACATTTTATAGTAGTCTTCGTCACTGTGTAATGAAAAACCGACATTGGGATCATTTGCGTGGTAGGCGAAATTGACCACCATGCTGTCTTTCATGTCTGCCAAGACTCCCATAAGGTTCTTTCTGCCTGCATCATCTAATACGCTTGCTACCTGGTATCTGGCTGAATTTTTGTTTAATTCGGAAGGAATGTTCTCGAATAACTTGACAGCTCTCCCAGTTTTGTCAATCTTTCTGAAGTCGTCAAGATAAAGTTCTATGATTTCTCGTTTTACGGCATCTGTTTTGCTCAGATTGTTGGTGTCTAAGTACTCGTTTACGGCTTGTGGCATTCCGCCTACGAGCATATATAGACGAAGGTTGCGCATAGCTTCTCGATGCGCTGCTCCCAATGGAACTTTTGCATCGAAAAACTGCTTGAGTAGGGGAAATGTAGCAGTATCGCCCATTGCCCATCGAAATTCCTCGTAGTCCATCGGATAGAGATCCAAACGTGTCTCTTCGCTTGGAATCAAAATGTTTTCTACATTCTTTTTGATGCTGATAAGAGAGCCTGTCTCTATGTAGTCGTATCTTCCGTCTGCTACTAGGTATTTGATGGCTTGCCGGGCTTGTGGGCACATTTGTACTTCATCGAAAATGATGGCTGATTTGCGTGGCTCCAAGATTACTTGGTAGATTGATTGGAGGCGCAAAAATATGTAGTTCAAGTCCATGAGGTTGTCAAACAGCTGTTTCACTTCCTTAGATGCTTGTACGAAATCTATAAGGATATAGCTTTTGTATTCATTTTCTGCGAAAGCTTTGGCTACTGTTGACTTTCCTACACGGCGTGCTCCTTTGAGCAAGAGGGCTGTGCTACCATTTCTCTCTCGCTTCCATTCGAGCATTTTGTCGTATACTTTTCTTTTAAATATTCTTTTTCTCATAACTTGCTGGTTTTGAGCGCAAAGATACATATAAGTTCCAAATTCCCCAAATGTTTTTTGTTAAAATGTTCCAAATCCCCCAAATGTTTTTTGCTAAAATGTTCCAAATCCCCCAAATGTTTGACCCATAAATAATGCTTTTTCGCACCCTCATCTTGTTAATATAGGTTAATCCCATTAAGAAAAACACTTCTTTTCCGTTTATGTTGTAGTTTTGAATAAATAAAGCAAAAGAGAGCTAATGACAGAGAATGAATTCATCCATATCGTTCCGCAGTTGCGGCAGATAACCTTGCAGATCAGTCAAGGTTATGGCGTTGGCAGCGATGAGGCTGAGGATATAGCACAGGATGCGATGCTCAAGCTCTGGGCCATCAAGGATGATATTCAGTCTGCTGCTCATGCCAAAGGTTCGATGGGTTGCATCGCCAAGCATCTTTGCATCGACTTCTTTCGCAAGCGGAAGATGATTTCGATAGATGCCCAGCCTTTCGATAAGTCGCCTAGCCACTATGCGCCGCCCGATGTGGAAGTGGAAAACTCGGAGAACGAGCTGTGGCTGCAAAAACGCCTCAAGACTCTGCCCTCCAACCAATATGAGGTGCTTTATCTGCGACAGGTAGAGAAGAAAAGCTTTGAGGAAATAGCGCAAATCGTGGGCATCACCACAGAATCTGTATCCGTGTTGCTTTCGAGGGCAAGAAAGCAGATGTTGCAGGAAATCAGAAAAAGATGTCGATAGCCCTTATATATAAATAGGTATAATCAATAAAGGAGGAAACTGGATATGAACGAAAAAGAAAAGGACATACGACTGTTGCTCGACCGATTTATGGCTGGTGAGACTTCTTTGGAAGAGGAGGCTCTGCTAGGGGAGTGGTTTCGTCAGCATCCCGATGTGAGCGATGACTTGAAGGAATATCAGCTGATGTTTGGATATTTCGATGAGGGGATGCCCCTCGACTATGAGGCAGAGAATCATGTAGAAGATGCTCATCCGAAGACTAAGGCACGAATGCGTCGCCTATGGTTGCCGATAGGTATGGCTGCATCCATCGCCCTGCTCTTTGTGCTTGCCATTCCTCGGATACGGCAACAGCCTGGGCATCAGGATGATTCGAAGATGACTCAACTCGATGGCAGAACGACTCAGGAGGATGTTGATTCTGCTGTTGTCCACGAGGAGAAATCGACAGATGCCAATCTTTCCATGCCTGAAAAGATAAAAAAGTCGGGTGATTCCGTATCTCCCAAGACAAGGAAGCACAAGCAGAGGCAATATCGTCAGCATCTGTTTGCTCCTGCTCCTCCAAAGCTTTGGATAGCTCAGAATATTGCTACCGATTCTTTGTTGACAGAGCCGGAAAAGCTTGCCGATGAGCATCTCCGGGAGATGGAGGCACAGCAGAACGAAATGTTCTTCAAACTCTATCTCGTCGATGCTCTTCAGACCCAGTCGCTCAATGCCGATATTGCCAGTGCCTCGTTCGAAGGCGAGGAGAATGTGCATGATGAGGACCATGTGAGTGATGACCAGGAGGTTTATTAACAAGAAACAATAAAAAGAAGAAGAATATGAAAACAACTTTTAAATTAGCATTTGTGGCTTGCCTGATGGTGCTCTCTTCGGCTTGCCATGCCCAGAAGCCTATACCGGCTATCGACCAGGCTTTTGATAAATTCGTACAGGATTTATTGCAAGACGACCTCGTTACTTCTTCCACGATGAATACCTATAATATAGGTATGATGAAGGGATTTGAGTTCGCTATTCCTGAGAGAAAGCAGAAAATGGTGGATACCTTTCAAAAGGCTTTATTGAGCAATAGTCGCCTCGCTTATATTAGTTTTACCAAGAAAGCGGGCTCTCTCAGTCTTGAAACGAATCGGGTGGGGTATGGCAAGGATAATTCCATGACTTACGAGTTTGGTACTCATAAAGACCGCAACTATAACCTGCAGTATTTCCGTGACAGCAAAGATTCTACCATGCGATATGTTTATGCCTTGGTATGGTATCAGGGAATGGATCGTTCGGTAAAGGGCAGTGTATATAAGTTCTACTCCAAGGATCCGCAAGCTTATAAGATGTCATTATCTTATAAGATGAATGCTGTTCAAGGTTTGGATTCTCTTGTTTACCTGGGCAACGTCAAGTATAACAGGAATCTGGCTCGCAGTTATGACTTGGAGATGACTCCGCCAAAGGATGCGGCTGAGTTTATGGTGCAACTCAACACGCTCCGTGCTGCCTTTAAGAATGCCAGTGATCAATACGCTTATTTGGGAAATCAGGTAACTCGACGTACCCTCCAGACGGGTGTAGCCAACAAGATAGTCAAGCTCTGTAAGGGCTATGGCAAGTTGCTGAATGCCGATGAGAAGAAATTCTGCGCCACTTCGCTGAATAAGATGAAGAAGGATACAGACGATGAATATCTGCAGAACCTTCTGGAACTGACTGCCAATTCTTTGAGGAAGTAGTAAGTTCTGGAGGTATAAACTGAGGAAAAAGTGAAACTCTCTCTCTTAAAATACCGGTTCGTGGAAACGAGGTAAGAATAAAGCCTTCTATCGTCAGATTGCCGTTGCAATCGATGATAGAAGGCTTCTTATTTAATAACTAAAAATTAATCCCATTCAGGATTCTGCTTCAAGACACCCTGTGACAAGTCGATTTCCTTTAGAGGAATAGCCCACAGGTAATCGCGGTTAGGATTGAACTTGCGAGTCTCTATCAGAATCTTCTTTCCGTCAGGATCGATGCCATAAACAGGCTTGGTAACATCCTTCTCTGTTGTCCTGTAGCTGCGGGTGTCGAAGAGATGGATTCCCTCGAATGCCAATTCCAGACGGCGCTCCAGGCGGATGGCATCGCGCATCTGATCCTTGCTGAGACCCTCTTCCAAACCAGGAAGGTTCACACGCTGGCGAATCTGGTTCACTGCATCATAAACCTTGGCATCTGGAGCAGAAAGGTTCTCATTGCGTGCCTCGGCATAAGTGAGCAGCACCTCTGCATAGCGGATGTAGATGAAGTTGGTCCAGTCGTAATTCTGGATTCCATAGTTGTCTGGATTGATGTACTTGCGCATGCTGTATCCGGTACGGGTATGGCTGCCGTCACCCATATGCTTGTTGTTGAATGTCATCGGACCACAGGTGGTTCCTGGCCAGAAGATAGAGTAAGCCAATCGTGGATCGCGGTTCTCGAATGGCTTGGCCGGGTTGTAGAGTGGAGACTCTGCGATAGACTTACCATCGGTACATGGATAAGCATCCACCATATCCTGGGTAGGTGACAAAGCCTCCCAACCACCAAAGTCGCAAGGTGAGAAGAACAGACCAATCACGCTACCCTCGTTGCCATCCTTTGGATTCTCGACATACTCACGGTCGAAGAGAATCTCGTTGCAGGTTTCTGCTACAGGCTGGAACAGGTCGCCGTAGTTAGGGTACAGACCAAACTTGCCAGTCTGCATCACCTGTTCGGCTGCAGCTTCAGCCACATCATACTTGTGGTTGTAGAAAGCCATACGGGCTTTCAGGGCGTAGCAAGCACCGGCACTAGCCTTGCCATGGTCGGCAGCAGTACGGATTACCGGCAGGTTAGGAGCCGCCTTATCCAGGAGCTTCACAACATATTCGTAGGTCTCTTCAGCAGAACTGCGGGCTGGAAGTGGCTCGTTCAACTGCAGCGGATGATCCAGGATAGGCACGCCGCCCATATACTTCCACAGGTTGTGATAAGCGAAAGCCTCGAGGAACTGCACCTCGGCAGTAAGCTGCGCCTTTGCCTTCTCGCTCATGGAAACTTCTCCGATGTGCTCGTAGAATATCTGGCAGCGGCGGATGGTCTCGTAAGCTGCCTGCCAGAGCTGCAGGAAGTGAGGGTTGCTCGATACGGCTGTACCGGCTGACAAGACTCCCTGCTCTGCACCTACGTGAACCGGGATGGCATTGTCTGTATAGCAGTCGGTCATGATAGTATGGTTCTCCGGCTCTATCAGATAGAGGTAGATACCTGTTGCATATTTGTTTGCATCATCCGCAGTCTTCCAGAAAGATACGTCAGACAGCTGGTCTTTTGGATTTCTCTCCAGGAAGCTATCGTTGCAAGAACTCAATCCCAGACCGCAGGCAAGAATCAGTCCACTCAAAAAATGATATTTCAATTTCATAATCTACTCGTTTTTAAAAGGTTACATTAACTCCGAATGAATAATTTCTTGTAAGAGGATAGTAGTTGCCTGATACTGCCTCTGGATCTACGCCGTCGAAGCTGGTGATGGTAAACAGGTTGTCGATACTACTGTATATTCTCAATCGGCTAATGCCATATTTAGATGTCAGCTGCTTAGGAAGGGTATAACCCACCTGCAGGTTTCTCAACTTGGCATAAGATGCATCCTGAACCCAGAAGCTGGAAGTTACTCGGTTCTGAGAATCCTTCATTGACAAGCGTGGGTAAGCGGCATTCGGATTAGGATTGCTCTCGGTCCAGCGGTTCATGTGAATATCGGTCACCTTACCGCCATTGTAGAATGCATATCTGATTTCTGGCACTGGCATACCCTTTACGTCGGCTGCACCCTGGAGCAAGGCACTCATATCGAAGTTCTTGTACTGAACAGAGAAGTTCAGACCGAAGTTGATCTTTGGGAAGTAAGAACCCAATACCTTACGGTCGCGGCTATCTACTGAGCCGGAATCGTCCAGGTCACGATACTTCAAATCACCAGGCATTGGAGCTCCGGTAGCCTGAGAAACATGATTCTTCACGTCGGCTTCATCCTTGAAGATGCCATCGCATACGTAGCCATAGTAAGCCCACAAAGGATCACCTACCGACTGTCCTGGAGTGTCACCACCCTTCAGGTCGAGAATCTTGGTGGATACACGGCTGAAGTTGGCGCCTACATTGTAGGTCCAGTCACCGATGCGGTTGTTATGACCTACCTGCACCTCGAAACCGGAGTTGCGAACCTTTCCGGCATTCTGCATTGGAGCACCTACACCCAGTGTATAAGGGATAGGCAACTGCAGGAGGATGTCGCGGGTTTCCTTATGGAAATAGTCGAAGCCGAAGGTGAGCTTGTTGCCCAGGAAGGTAGCGTCGATACCGAAGTCGTACTGACTGGTCTTCTCCCAGGTCAAGTCTCTGTTAGCCAGCGTGCTGGCGATGGAAATACCTGGATACAGGGTGTTGCCGAAGCTGTAGTCGTAGCCATACTCGTAGGTGGTCTGGTAAGGATAGTTGGAACTAACGGTATCCTGGTTACCCAGGAGACCCCATGAACCGCGGAGCTTCAGGTTATCTACCCAAGAAACATTAAACCAGGATTCCTCTGAGATTCTCCATCCTACAGAGAATGATGGGAAGGCACCGAAGCGCTTGTTCTTTGGGAAACGGGAAGTTCCGTCATAGCGAAGGTTTGCCTCGAACAGGTAACGGTCATCGTATGAATAGTTCAGACGGCCGAATACGGAACGCAGAGAGTATTCTGTCTCTGTACCGTAAGTGGTCTGAGTGGTCACTTCACCGGCATTGATCTGGTCGAGTGTATTTGAGTTAGGCAGGTTCTTTCGTGATGCCTGCAGATAGCGCATCTGGTTGTAAATCTGAGAGTAACCCAGCAATGCGCCTACGGTATGCTTACCGAAGGTCTTGTTGTAGTCCAGATATGCCTGGAGATTCAGTTCCACCTTCTTGGCGTCATACTCTGTCAGCTGGTTCTGGGTTGTCTTGACAGGAGTATCTGAATCTGCTGTGTAGAAACTCTGGGTATATAAATGGGTAGGATTGTCCAGCAGGTTGAATGTGGTGGCAGCAATACCACGCAACTTCAAGCCGTCGATGATGTCGAGATCCATTCCCAGGCTACCCTGGAAGTTGTTGTTGATCTGCTTGCTGGTTCCGCCGTTTCGGGCAGAAGCTACAGAGTTATGCTCGTTCTTGAACAGGGCATAGTTGCCGTTCTTGAACTGGATAGGAGTAACCGGAGTCTCGCGGAATGCGTAGTGCATCAGGTTGTTGATGCCTTCTGCTGGAGCAGTCATCACGCTGCGATATACTGCCATGTTGGTAGTAACCTTCAGGCGCTTGTTGATGTAAGCCTCCAGGTTGGCACGTACATTGAACTTGTTGTAGTTGGTATTCTCTATCAAACCGTCCTTGTCGTGGTAGTTGATAGCCAGAGAGTAGGTAATCTTGTTGCTACCGCCCTTGATGCTTAGGTGATGGTTGTGGAAGAGTCCGTTCTCGCTCAGCAAGGTACCCAACCAGTCGGAGTTGGCATAATGATCCGGGTCAGAACCATCCTTGAATTTCTTCAGGGCTTCCTGACTGTAAGGCTCGTTCAATCCGTCGTTTCTGTATGCTTCGTTCATCAGGGTTGCATAGTCGTATGAATCGAGGAACTTAGGCATTCGGGTTGCACTCTGCCAACCTACGTATCCGTCGTAGGAAACGATGGCGCGGCCACGTGAACCCTTCTTGGTGGTAATCAGAATCACACCGTTTGCCGCACGCACACCATAGATGGCAGAAGCTGCAGCATCCTTCAGGATAGAGATGTTCTCGATATCGTTAGGATCCACGCTGCTCATGGTAGATTCCACACCGTCGATGACAACCATTGCACTGGCGTTACCCATGGTTCCGAGACCACGTACACGCAGCAGACCGCCGTCAGCACCCGGCTGACCGCTGTTCTGGATAACGGTAACACCCGGCATCTGACCAGCCAGCATGTTGGTTACGTTGGCGCTGGTACGGTTGACCAGCTTATCTGATGAAATGGTGGCAATGGCACCTGTGAGGTTTACTTTCTTCTGGGTACCATAACCTACAACTACGATTTCTTCGATAGCTTCGGTATCTTCCTTCAGTTCGATGTTGTACTCATTGGTAGAGCCTACGGTTACGAGGATGTCTTTGAAACCGATATAGGAAATTTTGAGTTTTACACCCGGACGTGCATTCAGAGTGAAATGACCGTCCAGATCGGTGATGGCAGCATTGGTTGTACCCACTTCGAGCACGGTTGCACCAATCACAGGCACACCACGGCTATCGGTTATGGTACCTGTAATCTGCTTGCCTTTCTGCTGGGTAGCCAGTTCAGTTGCATTAGATGCATTAGAAGGCATAGGAAAAGCGATTCCACCCAAAAAGATCATACACGCACACAGAGAATAGCTTCTGAGAAGCCTTAAATTCTCCTTCTGTTTTTTCTTTTCGTTCTTCATATCATAAAGTTTAGAGTTTTTAGAGCCCCTTTTTATTAGGACTGCAAAATTGTTATATTATAGATAGGTAAAATTTGAACCAGTGAGGGCTGATCATACCAAGTCGTTTAGAGATGTAGGTCTGTCCTTCGTGGTTTTTAATTTTGTTTAAGTGGGGGCAAATATACACAAAACTTTCGTTCTTTTTGCATTTTTATGTAGAAAAAGTCTTTGGATTGTCTATATTTAACGTTTGATAACATTAAAGTGTCAAGGAAACCCACTTATGGCTGATAATTTTGTGGGATGATTGCCGAATATCTTCTTCTAATGGAAATAGTATTTCCTTCACGATCAACATGTTTTTATCATTAGGGAAAATCTTCGTTCAAAAGTGTTGAATGTACGTTCAACGTCGCTGAACGGCGGTTCAACGTCGCTGAACGGAGATTTTCCCTAATAACAATTACTTTTTCCTCTAGGCTTTTGGAGTTTTTAGATACGGAATAAGTCATCCATAGTGATAACTTTCTGTATTCTTCCTGCATACTCATTGAACTTCAAACCGTATGTTGTGATGAGTGTCAGGTGAAGGGCATTCTTGCATCGGGTTTCTTCCTGAAATGTGCTGAGCTTATGGCGCAAGTTCTTGTCGTAGCTGGCGTTGATGGAGAAGTCATCTTCGCAAAACTTCATTTCGCAGATATTACAGATGTGGTCTGCCCGTTCGATAACCAGGTCTATCTGTGCTCCATCCTTTTCTTTTCTGCTCTTCCATGGGCTTGATTCAGTCTGTACTCCGCTAATGCCAAGCGCCTGTTTGATTTGTGGCAAATGGTAGATGCAAAGTGATTCGAAGGTGAAGCCTCGCCAAGCCGTAAGGGAGGGTGTCAGTAAATTATCCTGCCAAAAGCTGGGATTGGTAGTCTTCTTGCCATCAATGAAGGAGAGATAGAATTTGCTGTAGAAGTCGGTAAGACGATAGTAAACCTCTCTCTTCGGATAGTCGTATTTGATATACGAGGTGATGAAGTCGCTCACTTCCAGAGTCTTCAGAGTTGTGGAGAGACCGCCACCGTCTGCAAGATTCGTCAGTACCTGTATCTCTTTTCTAGTGTACCCTTGTTGCTTTTTTGCCAGTAATCGTACAATCTTCTTGCAGTCTTCTGCATTGGTAAAGAGAGAAGAGTAGAGACGGTCGAATTCTAACTTGAGTTTGGCGTTTGGCTCGAAGAAGAGGCGGTCTATGTTTTGCGCCAGGCTCTTTCCCTTTTGGAGCATAGATATATAATAAGGTATGCCACCAGTAGCCATATAGCATTGTACCTGGTCGAATTTAGACATTACGATATGGTTTGCCTGGTAAAATCTCTCACATTCTCCCAAGGTAAAAGGGCGGAGCTTGATTTCATCTGTAGTTCGATCGAAGAGTCCTCCCTTGTTGTTGAGGAGTTTGTCTGAAATCCAAGAGGTAGCTGAGCCACAGACGATGAGCATTAAGTTCTCCTTGCCTGCTCCCCATCCATTCCAAAAATGTTCCAAGGCGGTAATGAAGCCAGAACGGGGTGTATCCATCCATGGAAGTTCGTCGATGAATACAACTTGTCGCTTCTTGGTGTCTTTTTTTTCCAGCAAGGATATGAGCGCATCAAATGCTTCCAGCCAGTCGGTTGGAACTCGTTTGATATCGCTGCCATACTTGATGAGCGAAGAGTAGAAATTGCTAAGTTGCTGCTCCTTCAGTTTCTTGCCTTGTAATTCGTATGGCGAGAGTCCTGTGTGGTAGAATGCAAACTTGTCGCCTAACAATTCTCTTATCAGAAAGGTCTTGCCGACTCTTCTTCTACCATAAACTACTGCAAAAACAGGTTTGTTTGTTTGATATAGAGCCTCAATCTCCTTGATTTCAGGCTCTCTTCCTATAATCTCTTGTGCCATAATGATGTCGTTATTTTGCTGCAAAGATACAAAAAAATATCGTTTCGCGCAAAATAATGAGTCACTATTTTGCGCGAAACGGGGTGAAAAGGTCATTTCGCGCAGAATAGTGATAGGAAAATCGCATTTATTAGTCGTGGAAATGTGCGGGAAAACAATGGATTTCCACGACTAATCATGCTAATTGACGTTTTTCAGTTTCTCAGCATACTCCTTTGGGAAGATGCCGAACTCCTTCTTGAAGCATTTGGAGAAATACTTCGGAGTGTTGAAGCCCACCTGGGTTGCCACTTCGCTGATCAGAATGTTAGGGTTCGACCGGATGATGCGCTGAGCTTCCTTCAGGCGGATGCTGGTGATGAAGGCAATGACCGTTTGCCCTGTTGTGGCTTTCACCTTATTATATAGGGTGGATTCGCTCATCACCATATCCTTGGCAAAAGAATCGCGGTTGTAATCGCCATCTGCAAGATGTTGCATCACTACCTCTGTGGCACGAGTGATGAATGCCTGATCTGGGTTGCTCAAATGTAACGCAGTCTGTGTTTCGCTCTCCGTGCTGGTTTGGAGCGAAACTTCTGCCTGAATCTTCTCTATCATCTTCTTGCGGTTGGCAAGAAGGGCATTGATCCGGACTTCCAGCTCCTCAAACTTGAAAGGCTTGGTGATGTAGGCATCTGCTCCTGCGGCATAAGCCTCGGTCTTGTCCTCTTCCTTGTTCTTGGCGGTGAGTAGGATGATAGGCAGCTGCCAGAAACTCTTGTCAGACTTCAGCTGCTTGGTCAGTTCGATACCATCCATGATTGGCATCATCACGTCGCTCACCACGAGGTCGAGTTTCTCCTTCATGATGATGTTCATCGCCTGCTTTCCGTTCTTTGCCGTAAACACATGATAGTTCTTGCTCAATACCTGCAGCATCAGGGCGAGCAGTTCCTCGTTGTCCTCAACCACCAGAATTTTGCTCGCATTCTTTCTGATGAAGATGCTCTGGTGGACAGGTGCCAGCTTAGGTTTGTCTTCAGAAGCAGGTTGGAATTCTAGCCTCGTTTCCTGGCTTGCCTGTCTGATGGCTTCCCGATTTACTGCATTTGTTTTTTCAGAATTGTCTATTTCATCTGGTGCATACGCACTTTTTCTGATAGGCAGGGTGATGGTGAAGGTAGTGCCTTTGCCTTCCTGACTTTCACATTGGATATCGCCATGATGCAGTTTCACCAGGTCGTGGGTCAGCGACAGTCCGATGCCGGTTCCCGGCATGTTCTGCTTGCGGTAGTCGCCATCGAAGAATCGGGTGTAGAGATGCTTCATCTTCTCCTTCGACATACCGATGCCATTATCGGCGATGGTGATGACCGCCTGATCCTTGCTGAGGCTGAGCGATACATCAATCTTTCCTCCCACCTTATTATATTTAATGGCGTTGGAGAGCAGGTTGTAGATGATTTTATCTATCTTGTCGGCATCAAACCATGCCATACCTTCAGCCTTCGGCTTCTCCAGGGATAGGGTAACCTGCTGGTGTTCAGCCATCGGACGGATATTCTCGCAAGCTTCTTCTATGAACGAAACCAGGTTTCTGCGGCTCACGAGCAGATGCAACTGTCCTGCCTGCGACTTTCTCACTTCCAGGATCTGTCGCAGGAGTCGGGTGGTGCGGTTGATGTGGCTGTCTATCACCAGATAATCTTCCTCATACTGTGGCGCTCTTTCCTTGAGCTTGTAGATGGTGGCAGAGATGACGGTGAGCGGGGTGAGCAGCTCGTGGGTGATATTGGTAAGGATAACTCCCATCTGCAGGCTGTTTCTGGTCTTCACCCGTTCCTTATACCATCGTGCCGCAGCAAAGATGCCGCCTATCAGCATCAGGATATAGAGCATGAAGGCTATTCTGGATGCATACCATGGCGGCAGCACCTTGATGGTGATGGTGTAGGGCAGTTCCTGCCACTGACCATAGCTGTCGGTGGCCTTCAGACGCAATCTGTAGGTTCCTGCGCTTAGGTTCTGGAAGGTGGCTTTGTGAACATCAGGCTTGCAGTATTGCCAGTCTTCATCATAACCTTCCAGCTGGTAGGCATAGACATTCTTGCTGGCATTGCCGTAAGTGAGGAGTGCAAACTCGATATCAAACTTCTTCACCTTTGCCGGTATGGTAATCTCCTGGGTATAGTGAGGCATTTCTTTCGAAATGTCACTTTTGAGAACAGAGTCCAGCATGGCAAATGGCACGTCGTCTATTAGCAAGTCGGTAATGATGAGCTTGCTGTTCTTCTTGTGATGCTTCATTCCCATAAGAGGAGATGGAGTGAAGGAGAAGAAGCCTGTTCTGCCGCCGAAGAAGATTTCCTTGCCAAACTGATAACTGGCATCCGCCGAAAAATGGACTTCTCCCAAACCGTCTTCCCGGGTAAAGTAAGTGATGTTGCGCAAGTCTTCCGCATCCTGACTTTTCCAGGTAATATAAGCCAGAGACTTGTTGAGCGCTACCCAGATATTGCCGAAAGCATCGCCTTCTATGGAGAAGGTCTGGTCATCCGGAAGATGAATCTTTCTGTTCTGGTATTCAAAACGGTCTTTCACCTTATTATATAGGAAGAGTCCGCCACTGTTTGATATCGCCCAGAGTCTGCCCTGCTTGTCCTCCATACATTTCTGGGCATCATTGATGGCAAACAGCTGGTTTCTAAAGCTGTATTGCTTGTATTTCAGCGATCGGATGTTCTTGGGATTTCCCGAAATGCGGATGATGCCTTCATTATCGGTAGAGACCCAGATGTTGCCCTGCCTGTCCTGGCAGATGTTACGGATGTCGCAGCTGCTGAAGTCGTTCTTACCTTCTTTCATGGTCAGGAAGTAGCCTGTATTGTCTGGATACACGATACTCATACCATTGCGGCTTCCTATCCACATGGTTTTATCCTTTGATTCGAAAACAGCATTGACAAAGTCTTCTTGGATGTATTTGGTATTGCTGCGATTCAGTTCGAAGGCATTTCCCTCCTTTGGTTTGACTACGACACCATAGTTGTTGATGGCAAACCAGATTTCCCCATTGCTTCTTTTGGCAATGCTGGTGATACTCGTGGTTAGCGTATAGTCGTGCAAACTGCCAAAACCTGGAATTTCACTATTATAATAGGTGGCACCGGTGTATCTGTTGTAGAGCGCTACTCCGTATGGGTTGAGCCCCAGCCAGAACCATGCTCCATCGGTGGTTAGTATGGCATTCACGTAGTTGATGGTAGGGGCATTCTGAAGATTTCCCAAATGCCACTGTCTGAAGAGAGATGGTGGGGTGGTAATCTGCAAGACTCCATCATTCTGCGTACAGAGCCAGATATTTCCCGCTCCATCCGTGCTGATATCATTGCAGTAGATGAGAGGGTTGCCGCCAATTTGAGTATATTTGCTCCAGCCTGCTTGTGGCTGATCTTCATCTAAATAGCAGATACCTTCTCTGGTACATGCCCATAGAGTATTGGTGGTAGGGTCTTCTACGAATTTATAGAAGATGTCGAAGTTGTTGGTGGCGTATGGATATTGATGATACTGCGGATTCTTCTGATTGTCCGGATTGCTGATGCACAGCACTCCGTAGCCCCAGGTTCCTACCCAGAGACGATGGTTTCTGTCGAAAAAGAGCGAGTAGGCTGAATTCATGTCATTCAGCTTCGGATAGCTTCGGAATACGTTGCTGCCACGTTTCAGACGCATCAGTCCGGAAGACCAGGTACCGATGAGAAGGTCGCCGTTTTTGTCTTCAGTTACACATTTTACGCTGAAAGAATTGAGGCGCTGTTTCTTTCCGTTTTCATCGATGCGCCAGGCATTCCTGGAAGTATAGGTATAGAAGGATTCATTTTCCGGATTGAAATAAGATAATCCTCCATCTGTACCAACCCAGAGTGTACCATCTCTCGAAACAAAGAGATGGTAGATGATTCTCTGATCTTCGCTTGGCAGGAAATAGGTCTTGAAAACGCCAGTCTTCCGGTTTATCTTTACCAGACCGTTTCGGGTTCCCAGCCAGAGGTTCTGCTCGTGGTCTTCTGCCATGGAACGGATGTCGTTGTTGGGAAGAATACCTGGAGAAAGTGCATTCGATTTGTACGATTTCACTGTATAGCCATCGTATGATTTGAGTCCGGAATTGGTTCCCACCCACATCATTCCTTCGCTATCTAGTATCATGCAATGGCTTTCAGACGCTGGCGAAATGTTAAAAGATGCAATGCTGCGGTATGGAAATGTTTCCGCTTTAGCAATGATGCAGCACACAAAAGTCAGTATCAAATATATTGTTCTCATCTCGATTATTAGTATTTCTTTGTATTTTGGGTACAAATTTACAGCTTTTTCCCGAATTTTTCCCTTATTTTCCCGAATTTTTCCCTAATATATGATAAAAAAGACCGAATTTTGCAATTGTGAAGCAATAAAAGTTGCCTTGGCGAGAGCGAAGGCGGCACTTTACATTTTTTACATAAACAGTATAATATAAACTAACAAATTAAAATACAACTTAAAATGGAAAATCTTAAGCTAATAACATCGTCTAGAAGATTGATGGCTTTGGCAGCTTTGGCAACTGGCGTTGCTTTGCCTCCACAATCTATCATGGCAGCTTCTACAGCTCAGGTTGTTCAGCAGTCGGGTGTCGTTAAAGGTCAGGTTCTTGATCCTTCTGGTGAGCCGGTAATCGGTGCTACCGTAAAGGTTAAGGGTTCCAAGACGGGTACTGTTACCGATATTGATGGTAACTTCTCGCTCAGTGCTGCTCCAGGTGCTATGGTCGAAGTGTCTTATATAGGTTATAAGACCATGACGGTAAAAGCTGGTAATGGTCCGTTGAACGTTACTTTGGAAGACGACAATCAGGCTTTGAGTGAAGTAGTTGTCGTAGGTTTCGGTACTCAGAAGAAGGTAAACCTCACTGGTGCTGTCTCTGTAATCGACAGCAAGGAGATTGCTTCCCGTCCTGTTGCCAATGCTACCCAGGCATTGCAGGGTCTGGTTCCTGGTTTGCAGATTTCCAGCTCGTCTGGTTCTATGGATGCTACTCCTAATGTAAATGTACGTGGTACTACTACCATTGGTGAGGGTTCCAAGGGTACTCCATTGATCTTGATTGATGGTTCTGAGGGTGATTTGAATACCATCAACCCACAGGATATCGAAAGTGTATCTGTATTGAAGGATGCTGGTACAGCCGCTATTTACGGATCACGTTCGGCAAATGGTGTAATCGTGGTAACTACTAAATCCGGTAAAAAGAATGAAAAGCCAACTGTACGTTTAAATGGTTCTGTAGGTTGGCAAAATCCTGATATTTTATTCTCTCCGGTAGCTGGGTATCAGAATGCAACCTTAACAAACTTGGCTAATACAAATGTTGGAAATGATCCGAAATTTACTCCAGAGCAGATTCGTGATTTAGCTGCACATCAGAGTGAAGAAAGTTGGTTTTACGATCAGATTATGCGTACAGCTTTACAGCAGAATTATAATCTGAGTGTTTCAGGAGGATCTGCTAATACGACCTATATGGTTTCTATGGGATATTTTGATCAGGAAAGTAATTATGTAGGTAACAAGAATTTCGGAGTGGAACGTTATAACTTCCGTACAAATATAAATACAGAGGTTGGTCGTTTCAAATTGAATGCAATTCTGGCATATACGCGTAATAATAGTATTAGTACTACTGGTAGTAGTCTGGAAATTGACGCAGAACGTGTTCCGACTTACTATTATTATAAAATGAAATCGGCAGACGGACGCTATTTATTGAATGATATTTTATCTGAGTTTAACCCTTTAGGAGCGTTGGAAGCAGGCGGATTCAATAAGTATCGTAATAATTACTTAAATGCGAATGTTTCTGCTGAGATGAAGATTATTGATGGGCTTTCTTTAAAAGGAGTTTTGGGAGCAGATGTAATCAATGATACTCGTTTTACCAGAAATAATGCTGTAGAATATTATGCAAGTGAAGACGCTACTACTCCAAGACCTGTTAATTTAGCGAATAATAAAACCAGTAATTGGAATAGTGATGCGTATCTGATAAATACTCAGCTTTTATTGAACTACAATAAAACTTTTGGTAAACATACTGTAAATGGACTGTTTGGTATTACAAATGAATCGTATACCTATACTGCCAATGAAATTGAAAAGAAATATGTTGATCCAGATTTAGGAATCGGTACAGATACTACTACGGGAGAAGCTGGTAATATAACAGGAAAGACTTCTGTAGACGATACTAATCGTACTAGTCTTACTTCCTTGTTGGGTCGTGTCGGATATTCTTATGCTGATAAGTACTATGGAGAGTTCAGTTTCCGTTATGATGGATCTTCGAAATTCCATAAAGATTACAGATGGGGATTCTTCCCTTCAGTATCTTTGGGATGGCGTTTATCAGAAGAAAACTTTATGAGTTTCTATAAAGAGAAGGTAGGCGATTTGAAGTTACGTACTTCATTTGGTATACTGGGAAGTCAAGCTATCGGTACTTACGACCGTTTTACAACTTATACAGTATATGATAATAATTATGCTTATGGTAATTCGGTTGTTTCAGGAACTGGCTTTGCTTTAGGATTGAATGATTTGACTTGGGAAAAAACAAAAACATTTAATATAGGTGTAGATGCTTCTTTTTTCAATAATCAATTGAATCTTACATTTGATTATTTTTACAAACGTACAACTGATATTTTGATGAAGCCTATAGTTCCTACTGTTTTTGGAACAGATATGCCAATGGATAATATCGGTGAAATGCAAAATCAAGGATGGGAAATAGGTATTAACTACAATATACGTACAGGTCAGGTTCAGCACGGCTTTAGCCTTAACTTGAGTGACTCTTATAATAAGGTTTTAAAATTCCCTGGTCATGAGCAAATTACAAAGGTTAATGAACTGGAACGTATCATTCGTGAAGGTGTACCTTTGAACTCTTATTATGGTTATAAGACTGACGGATATTTCCAGAGCTATGAGGAGATCGAAGCTTCTGCTATTCCTGTTGGAGGTAAAGTGCAACCTGGTGATGTGAAATTTGTTGATAGAAATAACGATGGAGTTATTGATTCAAAAGACCGCTTTATCTTAGGGAACGCATTCCCTCGATATACATTTGGATTTACTTATAATCTTTCTTGGAAAGGACTTGATTTCAGTATGTTCTGGCAGGGAGTCGGAAAACGTGATATGATGTTGCGTGGTGAATTGATTGAACCATTTCATGAAAATTATTCATATAATATATTCAAACATCAGCTTGACTTTTGGACTCCAACAAATACGGATGCAACCTGGCCTCGTCTAGCAGCTCCAGGTTCTGACTCGAATAAAAATAATTATAAAACTGGTTCTGACATGCAGATTCTTGATGGTAAATACATGCGTTTGAAGAATTTGGTGATAGGATATACACTTCCTAAATCTTGGTCGAAGAAAGTGGGAATGGAAAAACTTAGAGTATACGTGAGCGGAGAAAACTTATTGACTTTCAGTAATAATAGTTTTATTGATCCTGAATCAACTGAGTTTGACTCTAAGATGTCTGCAGATGGAGCTAATAGTGGACGTTCTTATCCGACATTGCGTTATTATGGTTTTGGTATTGATGTGGAATTTTAATAATGTGACTTTATGAAATTAAAAACATATATGTTGTATGTTGTAAGTGCAATGATGTTATTGGCTGCTTGCAATGACATGGAAAATGTACCTACAAATAAATTTACTGATAATAGTTATTGGACATCGGAGGCAAAGGCACAGAATGTGGTGAACATGGCCTATAGCCAGATGTATGATGCAGGGAAAATGTGGTCGGATGAAAGTTTGAGCGATAATGTAATTGACGGCCGTATTGTAACTGATCAACGTGCTATCCGTAAAGGGCAGGCAACACCTTCTATAGGTGTTTTTGATAGTGAGTGGAAAAATTTGTATGGTGGAATTAAAACTTGCCATGTATTTTTGGAAAAGGTAGATTTAGTTCCTAATATGAATCCTGCTGCAAAGGCTCGTATGATAGCTGAGATTCGTTTTATCCGTGCTGCTATTTATTTCCGTCTTGTAAATTTCTATGGTGATGTACCATTCTTTACAAAAGACATAACACTGGATGAAGCAAATTCAATAAGTCGTACATCTGCTGCTACTGTTCTTCAGTTTATTCATGATGAATTGGAAGATATTAAAGATGATCTGCCAATTAATACTGCTTTATCGGCAGACGAACAGGGTAAAATTACGAAAGGTGCAGTAAGCATGTTGCAGGCACGTGTATACTTGATGGAAGGAAACTGGGATAAAGTAATTACCTATACAGATAATCTGATCAACAATCAAGGTGAATATGGTACTTATGACTTGTATCCTTCTTACAGAGGATTGTTTGAGGAAGAAAATGAGTATAATCAGGAAGTAATAATGGACCGTTCATATGTAAAGAAACTCTTGACTTGGGGAGATATGGTAGATATGGCTCCATTGAGTGTTGGAGGTAGAGCTATAAATCGTGTTCCTCAACAGTCGTTGGTTGATAGTTATATCATGCTGAATGGAAAGAGAATCGATGAACAGGGAAGTAATTACAATAAAGATTATCCATATGCCAATAGAGATCCTCGTATGACTGCTACTATTATATATGATGGATATGATTGGAGCGGTAATGTAAATGATGGAAGCCAGGGCACTGTTATACATATTGATCCCAATACTTCGACAACTGTTGATAAATACATTTGTTTATCTATTCCCATTTGTTCTATAAAGAATTTACTGCCATCTTTTTTGTCTGTTTCAAATCTGTCCGATATATCTTCTAATTTGTCATTATATATTTTAGGATTTTTCTTGTTAAAATCTCTAAATATCTCGTATTTTTCTCCATCTTCAAGTTTATAAGATATTCTTCCAGAGAATTCATTACTATTCCATGGTTTGTATTTTTCATAGTCCGAAAGAGCTTTTCCATCTTTGTTTCTTGATATTCCATAAAAAATGCTAATTATATAGTTTAATAGTGTTGATTTTCCACTCTCGTTTGCTCCATGAATTATGTTTATGCCTTCTTCTAAATTTATATCTTTGTTTTCTATGTTTCCATATGCATTAACTTTTATATTTTTTATTTTCAAATTTTTTCACCTCTTATTTACTAAGTACGTCAATTCCCACATCAAATGCACTTATTAATCGATTTTTTTCTTGTTCATCTTCTGTATTTTGTATTTTTTCTAGAATTCTTTTTGCGAATAACCCTTTCAAACTTACTTGATTTGCTATTTCTTCAATTTCATATTTTGCTTGTGTGTGATTTCTTATTCTTATAATATTTTCGATGTTTACCAAATCTAAAATTTTATTTTCATCAATATTAAAACTGCATTTGCCGACTAAGATTATTTTATAAAATTTATTATCATCAAACTGTGTATTATTTATTTTTTCTATTAATTCTTCTTCTGAATTTATCTCACTCGTATCTAAACTGTATTCAGCGAATGTTTTTGCAGATGTCTTAA
>ERZ779737.868-NODE-868-length-25652-cov-17.449232_pt1 | contig 25652 bp, 16 predicted proteins | sample MGYA00511889_ERZ779737 | MGnify/ENA primary metagenome ERZ779737 (study PRJEB29588, sample SAMEA2163575) | human gut metagenome | biome: human gut; feature: human-associated habitat; material: faeces | place: Denmark | collected 2008/2010 ... | reverse complement strand
TTCCGCCGGACACCAGAATGTTGCGCCGTGCGCGGACCGCCTCCCGGAGAAAGAGCGCCATCGGGCGGGTCAGACTTCCGTATCCGATCAGATCTTCATCGGTCAGTTTCCGGGACGGGAATTTGCGGATGGTCACCAGTGAGCCGTCGAGCGCCAGCGGAGGAATGACCGCATTTACCCGGGAACCGTCCTCCAGCCTGGCGTCCACCATCGGGGAGGCCGCGTCGATATGGCGCCCCAGGGGTTCCACAATGCGCTGAATGATGGACTGCAGATGGGTTTCCCCGTTGAATTTCGCGGCGGAACGGTAGAGTAGTCCCCTGCTTTCCACAAAGATGTTTTCCGGTCCGTTGATCATGATTTCCGAGATGCTCGTGTCGCGCAGCAGCGGAGATAGCGGTCCGAGCCCGATCAGGTCGTCGAGCAGAATCCTCCGGAACTGGTCCAGATTGACGCCGGAAGGAATTTCATGGCGGATTTCCCGCAGAATCCGTTCGACAGTCTCCTCGACCTTCGGACGCATTTCACTGCTCGTCATCTCTTTGGCGGAGGAGTTGCCGATATTCAGGAGTTCCAGCACGCGGTTCTGCACCTGTCTTGCAAGACGGATCATTGTGTCGCTGTAAAGAGCGACGAGGGCGGTCTGCGCGGCATAGACCGGCAGACGGTGTCCTTCCTGAGAGTCCGGCTTCGGTTTTGCCGTTCCGGGGACGCTTCCGGCGGACTGCGGCGGCACGGACTGCGGAATCGAATCACTTGCTTTCAGAATCAGCTCCGTTTCCCCGATCCGGATGGTGTCGCCTGACACAAGTCCGGTCCGGCCGGAAATGGAATTCCCGTTTACGCGCGTTCCTGTGCGGCTTCCCAGATCTTCCAGGAACACATTGTCTCCGCTCATGGTGATTTCGGCGTGGCGGCGGGACACTTTCTTGTCCGCGATGCAGAGTCCGGCGCTTTCGGAACGCCCGATCGTCATGGGGCATTTCCCCTCCAGGGAGACAGTTTTTTCCCCGCCGTCCGCGGTTTTTACTTTCAGCTGCATCATAAGCCGTCTTTACCAGGTAAACATTTTCAGGAACCAGTTCCGTTCCTCGCGCTCATGCGCCTTTTCACTTTTTTTCCGGACCGATTCGGAAACCATTTTCTCCGCACCCGCCGTTTCCGCGGATGGGGCACTTGTCATCTGCACCTTGCGCTCCGCGATTCTGGGGCATGCCAGAATCAGCAGGACCATCTCCTCTCCCTGTTTTTCCTCGGAGGACAGAAACCAGCTGACGATCGGAACATGGCGCAGAAACGCGTATCCGCTCGGTCCGCTCTCGGAATAGGTCAGTTCCTTCTGTCCCGCGATGACGGCCGTCTTGTTGAGCGGACAGAAGATTTCCGCCGTGGTCTTTGTGGAGCGCTGGAAATAATCCTCCTCCTGCTTGATGGGCGCGAGACTCTTTTCCAGATCGAATTCCAGGCGGACCATGTCGGCCCGGACCAGTCCGCCGCGGACCTTCATCTTCAGACCGAAGTTGATCGGCTGCAGATTTGCCACATCCTGGCTGTAAACCTTGACATTCAGGGTTCCGCCGTTTTCATACACAGCGTATCTGCTGCTGTTGTTGGTGAGTGTAAGATGTCCCGCGTCGCGGAAATCGGAAATGCCGTTGTTGCCGAAGAATACAAGCGAACCCTTCAAGTCGGTATTGAACTGGGAATAAAGGCCTTTTCCGTCCGTCGGACCGGTGAGCCCCTCCGGCGCGCCTCCGGCCAGCGCCCGGAACCATGCGATCAGATTCCAGGAGAGAACCGTTCCGTCCGCGGACGAGTTGCCGAGACGTTCCAGCTGCGTCCTTGTCACGCCGACGAACACGACGCCGACATCCAGCTGGGTGTCGGCGATGTTCAGCTCCGTCACCGCTTTCAGGGCGTTCCCGTTCCATTCCGGGGAGAGCCATGTCTGGGCGGCGAGAATCCGTTTGACCGCGGCAATGTCATTTTCGCAGAGCAGATAGCCGGAAACCGTCAGAAGGCCGTTCGACAACTCGAGTTTTAGCTGTCCGGGGACATCCGGGGAAATCGTGTCTGCGACCTTGAATCCCGCGCTTTCAAGACGGTTTTTCAAATCCGTGAAGAGCGCCGGACCCGGGCGGAACGTCACATAGTTGTGACAGCGGTCCTCATAACGCCTGACAACCCGCCGGAAATATTCCCAGTGCCCCGGTCTGGTGATCTCTCCGCGCAGCGTCAGGACATTGTCCGAAAGCTCGATTCCGATTTCGGGCAGATCGCCCAGTTCCCTGCTGAGCTCGCGGTAAACCTGCATGACGGAACTGGACACGGTCACGCGGAACTCCTTTTTCATCCCGTTTGCCGAAGCCGTTACGACGGCGTTTCCGACCGAGATTCCCTCCAGTTCAAAGGAACGTCCGTTCACCTGACCGACTTTTGCACAGGACGCGCTTGACTTGCACTGTGCAATCTGGAAGGGCACTTCGAATTTCCGGGATTCCCCGGTGGAGATTGTGACGCTTTCCGGCGGCAGCGTCACAGCGGTTCCGTTCCACTCGGGAACGTCCGCGGATCCGGCGCCATGCGCCGGAAACAGAATTCCCGATGCCAGGGCAAGCAGAGAGAAGAAGATTCTCATGATTCCACACCTCATCTGTGATCTTTGTTCGGGATTTCCGGCAGTTCCGCAGGAACAAGGTCTTTGCGGATTTTCGAGAAGGTGTCGGCGTTGACGACTCCGCTGTCCTTCCGGTTGAGAGCGGCTGAATCGTTCCGTTTCCGCAGCACCGGATAAAGCTCGGATTCCCGCTGGGCCGCGATCAGGATCATGGCCTGCTGCGGCGGAAGGGATACGAAAATCGTCCCGCTGGAGCCGCCGCCTTCCCGGAAGGAGCCCTGTTCATTGGCGATGCCGATCACTCTTACACACGGCAGAAGGACGGAGGTCTCCCGCGACTCGCTCATTTTCACGCCGGAGCCGTCGCTCTCTTTCATGTTTTTATCGATGGCTACGCTTGGGGAGACATAGGTGGAAATGATGGCGATCTCGTCATCGGGCATCAGCATCCTGACAAGGGCGGGATCGGAAAAAGTCACGGGAACCGTCCATTCGCCCTGCCTGGCGCAGTCGCTGAGCGTCGTCTGGATTCTGATGTCGGTCATCAATATGTAGTCGTCCTGCGAAACCGCATGCGGCAGCTGCTGGCCGTACGCCAGACTGACGTTTTCCCACAGAAGAGCATTTTTCGGAACGGCCGACTGCGGAATGTCCTTGTAGGTGAGCGAGCCCTGTGTCAGTTCGTCATGCGCATTCAGCGCCCGGGCCGCGACGACGACCGACACTTTGTTTTCCGTATCGTTTTCCTCTTTCTCGAAAAGCAGTTTGCTGACGATGTAAACCGCCGCCAGTCCCAGAACCACCGAAACTATCAGGGGAATGATATTTTTCATTTCTTCTGCCTCATCAGTTAGGATTGCCATATCTCCGGATTGATATAATTTACCGTGCAGGAGATATTTTTCAAGGATTTCCTTGATTTTTCCCGCGTTTGTATTCCTCCGCATGATGCCGGAATTGTCCTTTCTGCAATTTTGTTCCGCTTCTGTCCGGGAAGATTGTTTCCGTTCCGAAACTTTTTCAGAAAAAAAATTTTTTCCGGCTTGAAAAAACGGACAAATGTATTAGTTTAGGCGCTAAAATATTTAGGAGATCGAATCTTTTAAGATGAAACATTCGGAGACAGACGGAGGAAAGCCGGGAATGGTGAAAACGTATCCGAGGCGCAACTGGGAGCTTCTGTTCCGGAACACGGATCTTCTGCGCGACCTCTTCGACAAGCACTACCCGCTCAAGTCGAAAAACCAGATTACGATTGCGCAGGTCAAGATGCTGATCTGCGTGATGCGGCACGAACCGGAAGGGGTCATGCTCAAGGAGATTGCCGGGGAGCTGGATCTGACGCCGGGGGCGGTTTCCCAGATGGTCGAACATCTGGTCCGCATGGAACTGCTGGAACGCTGCGCATCGGAAAGCGACCGGCGCGCGGTATGCATCAAGCTGAGCCGGAAAGGCCAGGAGATCCGTGCGGTTCATGAAGATTTTTTCAATCGTGTCATCAATGAATTCATGAAAACGGTTCCGGAGGAGAAGCGGGAGGTTTTCAGCGAGGTTCTGCGATCCATGCACGGTTATCTTGAAAATGAAAAAAAGAAACAGACAGGAGCTTGATTTTATGAAAAAACTCATTCTCGTTCTTGCGGCATTCTCCCTTCTTCTGCCCGTTCATGCGCAGGGAAGGAGAGCAGGGCAGTCCGTCAAACAGAAGGTGAAAGTCGGGAAGGTTTTTGAAACACAGAATATCGAGACGCGCCGCGTGGTCGGGTTTGTCACGACGGTTTCGCGCGTGGAGCTCACGACGCGCATTTCCGCCGACCTCGAGAAAGTGGGATTCAAGGACGGCGATCTCGTGAAGGCCGGGCAGATGCTCTATCAGTTCGATGACATCCGCTATGCGGCAGCCGTCAAAAACGCCGAGGCAAAGCTCGCCGAAGTCAAGGCGCGCCTGATCTATGCCGAGAAAAACTACGCCCGCACCAACGAACTTTACAAGAAGGACGCCGCGTCCAAGGATGCGATGGAGACGACGCTGAGCACGCTTGCCGCCTGCCGTGCGGAACTGCTCGCCGCCGAGGCGAATCTGGTCACCGCGCAGGACGATCTCAAGCATACGCGGATTTACGCTCCGATCAGCGGGCGCATCGGTGCAACCAACTATACGGTCGGAAACTATCTGACTCCCTCTTCCGGTGTTCTCGCCACGATTATTCAGAGCCAGCCCATCCGGGTGGTTTTCTCCATGAGCAACCGCGACTATGCCAATATGTTCGGCGGGCGGGAAGACAACCTCAAAAAGGAGGCGCGGATCATCGACACCATGAAGGCAAACGTAGATATTTTTCTCAAGCCGAGTGTAGTCCAAGAGTCTGAGCAAATTCGAGATAATCAGAGAGAATAACAAAAAGACTGTGCTGGTTTTTTGACCGGCACAGTCTTTTCCTTTAGCTGTATATCATCCAAATCGAAAACGATGAACGTCTCGTGCAAATCGGTCGTATTCACCCAAAGTTTACGAAACTCTATTGAATAGCAGACCTTCTTGTGCTATAATATAAGTTAGGTTTATTTTACATACTTTGCTGAGGTGAAAGTCATGAAAGCAAGCTACAAAAAGTTGTGGAAACTGCTCGTCGATAAGGAAATGAGCAAGGGTGATCTTCATAAGGCGTCCGGTCTTTCTTCAAGCACAATGACCAAGCTCAGAAAAGGTGAAGACGTGTCAATGGAAGCTCTGAGAAAAATCTGCATTTGCCTTGACTGCAATATCGGTGACATCGTGGAGTTTGTCCCTGACAACACAACACAGTCCTAAATATGGGACAGGCAATATGATACAGTATGCTATTAGGAATGGAGCAAATATAATGGATCAGACGCACCCTTATAACGGCAGCTTAACTGCTGAACAGTTTCTCTTCTACGAGATAAGAATTGCCGCAAAATACTATGTTTCCGGCTTGAAAATTGATGAGGCAATCGAGCGGATTAAGAAGGATAACCTCTTTCAATATCCAACAGAGAGACAGGTTTCCCGTTTGGCAAGAGCCTGTTATAAGCGGCTGGACGCGCTCGGCAACGAACAGCTTGTTCACGAGCTTGCCTCTGCACCAAATGATATTGCAAAGCAGATCAATCTATACGCGGTGATGAGGTATAATCGTCTGGTCTGGGAGTTTATGATTCAGGTTATAGGCGAAAAATACCGCAATCAGGACATGAACTTCTCAAGGAAAGACATGAATGCGTTCTTTTCCAGACTGCAAGCACAGGATGATTCTGTTGCCGCTTGGAGTGATGCGACAATCACCAAAATCAAAAGTGTTCTCGTTCGGATGCTGATAGAGACAGGGTATCTGGATGGGCTGAAAGACACCACGCTGAATCCCGTTTTTCTCTGTGAAGAGCTTGAACGAGGTATCAAAGCAAACAACGATTATGATGCACTTTCGGCATTTAATTACTTTAGATAGATAGGCGGACACAAACATGATTAAACAGGAGTTGGACCGGATCAAAGAGCGTATCTCGAATAAGGACTTCCTTGAAAACAAAGGACTGAGCAATGAGGTTGGTATCCATGTTTTCTGCTACAAAGCGGAGGATGAGTTGATCGTTCAGGATTATATCCGCAGATTGAAAAGCGAGGCGAACACGCCATATCGGATTATTGAGTGCGACCTTTATGAAGTGTTTCTCTCCCTTTTGGAGGATAAGCGCATTCTGAAATCAGTTGCAGGGTTAGAAGAAAAACGAGGCAAAAAGTATCTTCTGGATCAGTTGCAGAAGATCGCCACACCGGAAGCTCTCCTTGCCAAGATGGACTATTCACCCCATATCAAAGGGCAGGATGTTCTCTTCATGACAGGCATTGGAAAAATTCATCCGTTTATGCGTTCCCATAAGATGCTTGATAGTATGCAGCATCTCTTTGAAGACATCCCTATTGTGATGTTCTATCCCGGAACCTTCAATGGACAGACGCTCAACCTATTCGATGAGTTCAAAGAAGGCAACTATTATCGGGCATTCAATCTGCTGTAATGGAGGTAGCAACGTGAAAATACAGAATATGTTCCAGAAGGACATCGAAAGAGACATCAACGGCGTTATCAAGGTTATGCAGGATGATGACCGGAGTTTGGAACAGGAACTCAGCGAATACATAATTACCAAGGAGCTTCGCCGTCACTTCCGCACATTCTTTGACAACTACACAAAGGCTATCGACCAGCCGACAGATAAAATCGGCGTGTGGATTTCCGGCTTCTTTGGGAGTGGTAAATCTCACTTCCTGAAAATTCTCTCTTACCTACTTTCCAATCAAGAGGTCTGCGGCAAAAGAGCGATTGACTATTTTGCGGACAAGTTTGATGACCCGATGATGTATGCTCAGGCGGTTAAAAGTGTGTCCGTGCCTACGCAGTCTATCCTTTTCAACATTGACATCGAAGGTCCTCTCACGAAGGATAAAACCGCAGTGCTGCGCGTCTTTGCAAAGATGTTCTACAATCACTGCGGGTTTTACGGCGATGATCTGAAAATTGCCAAACTGGAACGCTTCATTGAAAAGCAAGGCAAGACGCAGCAGTTCCGCGAAGCCTTTGAGAAGGTCAATGGTGCGCCTTGGACGGAGACCCGCGATTCCTTTGCGTTCTTTGAGGATGACATTGTTTCGGTTCTGCAATCTACGCTCGGCATGAGCGAACAGGCGGCGCGGAACTGGTTCAATGGTGAGGAAACGAATGAACTGAGCATCGCCCAGCTCGTAGCTGACATTCAGGAATATGTAGACGGCAAGGGCAAGGATTTCCGACTGCTGTTTATGGTGGATGAAGTCGGTCAATACATTGGTGACGATGGTGACTTGATGATCAATCTGCAATCTCTTGTAGAAGAGATTGGCATTCGCTGCCACGGCAAGGTTTGGGTCATGGTGACAAGTCAGGAGGCGATTGACTCCGTTGTCCATATCACCGGCAATGACTTTTCCAAAATTCAGGGACGCTTCAATACGCGCCTCAGCCTTTCCTCGTCCTCCGTTGATGAAGTTATCAAAAAGCGTGTTCTGGCGAAAACAGATGCGGCGGATCAGCTTCTTCGCATGGTCTATGACAAGGAACACGCCGTACTCAAAAACCTCTATACTTTCAACAATCCCGTTCTTGACATCAAGGGCTTTACGGATGGTGCGGAGTTTTCTGCAACTTTCCCCTTTGTACCGTACCAGTTCATCGTGATCCAGAAGGTGCTTGCCGAGATTCGCAAGCACGGCAATTCCGGTAAACATCTGTCCGGCGGTGAGCGTTCCATGCTCTCCGGCTTCCAAGAAGCAGCACAGGATGTGAAGGATAAGGATGAAAATGCTCTGGTTCCATTCCATCTGTTTTACAATACAGTTCACACATTCCTCGAAAGCCCCATCCGACGGGTTATCGACCGCTGCCAGACTGCGGCAGACAATCACGATGGGCTTGAGCAGCAAGATGTCAGCGTCCTGAAGCTCCTTTACCTTGTACGTTATATTGAGGACATCAAGGCAAATATCGACAATATCTCCATCCTTATGATCGATGACATCCGTACAGATAAGATTGCGCTGCGGGCGTCAGTTTCCGCCTCACTGGAAAGGCTTCTCTCGCAGAACTACATTTCTCGCAACGGCGATACCTATGCCTTCCTGACGGACGAGGAACAGGACATTGCCATCGACATCAAGAACACACCGGTTGACAGCGCACAGGTCATCACCAGCATTGCACAGACCGTTTACGGAGAAATCTATCCCTCCAAGAAATTCAAACATGACAAGTATGACTTCGCCTACGACCAATACATTGACGAGACCCTGAACGGCTCTGCTTGCGGAGGAATGCGGCTTCGCATTGTTACCGTGGCAAGCGACTACTACGGTGCGCCGAACGAACGGCTTATTATGGATTCTCAGGTCAACAACGAAGCAATCGTTGTGCTCTCCAATGAGACGCCGTATTTTGATGAGCTGGAACAGGCGATGAAGATCCGCAAGTATGTCAAGCAGCGGAACGTATCTCAGCTTCCCGAAAGCATTCAGGACATTATCCGCAAGCGGCAGCAACAGGCGCGCATTCTGGAAGAAAGAGCGCGAAGCTATATTGAAAAAGCTATCGTCGGCGCAAAGGTCATTGTCCACGGCGAGGTCATGGACATCAAGACTGGCAACGCGAAAGACAAGCTGGACGCCGCGATGAACGGTCTGGTTGAGAGCGTCTATTCCAAGCTCAACATGGTCAACCGGTTCGTAGAGAGCGACGCAGACATTCTTTCCATCCTGAATGGAACGGATGACGGGCAGATTGCCTTCACCGGTCAGGGCGCAAACAACGAGGATGCGCTGAACGAGATCAGCCAGTGGCTTGAGCTTCAAAATCAGAAGATGCTCAGTACCTCGATGGGCGATGTGCAACGCCGGTATCAGGCGATTCCCTACGGCTGGCGTGAAATTGATATTGCTGCGCTGATTGCTCGTTTGATTTCTCAGCAGAAAATATCCATCAAATACGGCGGCGCTTTGGTCGGCAAGGACGAACGCAGACTGGTTGATTATCTGCGGAAAAAATCCGAGATTGACAAAGCCGTCGTTACCCGCAGGATTGCCCCTTCCGAAGACCTTATGCGCAAGAGCATTGCCTTCCTCCGGGACTACCTTGGTGCGATGGATATTCCTTCCGACGAGGACGGACTGATTCGCTTTGTGCTGGACACCTTTACCCAAAAACAGGAGCATTATCAGGAGCTTCTTGATAAAGCCTATTCTGAGTTCCGTTACCCGGAAAAGGAAGTTGTCACAAAAGCCCGCGACCTCATGAATGATGTTCTGAGTCAGCGCAGGGACAACGTTGCGCTGCTTACCCGCATGGTGCAGCGTCAGGAAGACCTTCTGGATTGCTCCGAGGACATGGAGGGTGTGGAGTTCTTCTTCAAGTCGCAGCGCAGTGTATATGATGAGGCACGGCGTCAGATGGACCGCGTGAATAAGGAACGTGACTATTTTGCTTCTGACGCGGATGCGCTGGAGGTCTTCCATACCATTGCAACCATCCTTGCACAGCCGAAGCCCTATGACCGCATTGGTGAGCTGCCGGAGCTGATTCAAAAAGTCAAAACGGCATACTCCGGTCTGCTGGATTTGAAGAAGGATGAGGTTGCCGAGAATATCCGTCAGTGTATGCAGGACGTTCATCAGCTTGCAACCGAGGCACGGGATGCTGGAGTTCTGCTACGTCAGGCAGACGATTACTTTGTCGGCAAGCGTGAGGCGGCGAAGAACGCATCTTCTCTCACCGAGCTGGACGCTATGATCACCCAGCTTCTCACCTACAAGGACAATATCTGCCGTCGCATGGAGGTTATGTCTGCATCTCATCAGGAACGCACTACCCCGGTCGGTACAGGTACGGCACAGCCCGCTCCGAAGATGCCGAAGATTACGACACTTCGCCGGTATGACCTCTGCTCTGTCAAGCGTCTGCAATCCAAGGAGGATATTGACCGGTACGTCGATGGAATCCGCGAGAAGCTGCTGAAAACGTTGGAAAGCTGCGACGGCGTTCAGATCAACTAAAGGAGAATTACGAGCATGAATAAAGGTGCGATACAAAGATTTGCAATCTGGGCGCGGAACGAGCTGATCGCTCAAGTGTCGCAGAGAGCTTATCAGTATGGAATCACGAAGGAAGGCTGCGGCGAGGCAAACGCCGTGACGGTGGGCGGACGCGCACTGACTGGCGATGAGCAGAAGCAACGCAAGGAGCTTGTCGATCAGATCCGCTCAAAAGGCTATACACAGGTTATGGAAGAGGTTGCCTACACTTGGTTCAACCGTTTTATTGCCCTGCGCTTTATGGAGGTCAACAACTATCTGCCCTCCCACATTCGTGTCTTTTCCGACAGTACCGGCGCGTTCAAGCCGGAGATTTTAAGTGATGTCCTGCACCTTGACCTTCCGGGACTGAACCGGGAGAAAGTTGCGGAGTATATCGAAAGCAACGACACCGAGGGTCTCTATCGCTATCTGCTGCTGACGCAGTGCAACGCACTGAACGACCCTCTTCCCCATATGTTTGAGAAAATGGGCGGCTATACCGAGCTTCTGCTGCCGAACAACATTCTGAAACAGGACAGCGCTCTCGGTCACATGGTTGCGGATATTCCCGAAAAGGACTGGACGGATCAGGTGCAGATCATCGGCTGGCTGTACCAGTATTACAACTCCGAACTCAAGGATGACACCTTTGCTCTGCTCAAGAAGAATGTAAAGATCACCAAGGAGCGCATTCCTTCTGCAACGCAGCTCTTCACCCCGGACTGGATTGTCCGCTATATGGTTGAAAACAGCCTCGGCAGAATCTATGTAGACAAGCGCAAGAACGAGGGCATCTATGCGGACGGTCGCGGCATGGATGAAATGACTTGGCACGAAGCGGAATCTGAACGCATTGCAACAGAAACGCTGATTGCCGACAAAATGGGTTGGAAGTATTACTTGACCGAAGCGGAACAGACGCAGGAAGTACGCAAGCAGCTTGACGAGATTCAGAACGAGTACGCCACGCTGGATGTCAAAGACATCAAGGTCATCGACCCCTGCATGGGCAGTGGTCATATTCTTGTCTATGCCTTTGATGTGCTGATGCAGATTTATGAGGCAAGCGGGTATAGCCAGCGGGACGCTGCGCAGAGCATTCTTGAAAACAACCTCTACGGTCTCGATATTGATGACCGTGCAGCGCAGCTTGCCTATTTTGCTGTCATGATGAAGGCACGGCAGTATGACCGCCGCGTATTCTCCCGTGGCATTCAGCCTCATGTGTATGCTATCGTCGAGAGCAATGGGCTGGACAGCAGCTCCGTTGAATACTTCACCAACAACGATCCGAAGCTCAAGAAGGACTTTGGAACTCTGATGGACGAGCTGCGAGATGCAAAGGAATATGGTTCCATTCTGAACATTTCTCAGGTGGACTTTGCCGCCCTCTATGCCAGAGTCGAGGAAGTGCGGGCTGACATCAGTATGTTCCGCGAGATCGTGTTGAACAGCATTCTGCCGCTGATTCAGGCTGCTGAGGTTATGGCGCAGAAGTATGACGTGGTGGTCACGAATCCGCCGTATATGGGGATAAGTAACGCATCAGAAAAGCTAAATCAATATGCGAAAAAGGCTTATCCTATTTCAAGGTATGATTTAAGCACTATCTGCATGGAGAAAACTCTTTCCATGTGCAATAAGACCGGAATGATGGCAATGATAAACATTCCTGTTTGGATGTCTAAGTCGAGTTTTGAAGACCTCAGATACTCATTGCTGACTAAACATACATTTGTAAATATGCTGCATTGTGGAAGAGGTATTTTTGGATCGGACTTCGGTACAACTGCCTTTGTTATCAGAAAATCCTTTGAAAAAGGATATGCCGCAACGTTCCATCAACTTTTTGATGAAATGGGAGCGGTTGATTCTGTTGAGCAAAAAGAACGGTGGTTTTTTGAAAGGAAAGGTCTCTACATTGCTGAGCAAAAGAAATTCTTGAACATTGGGAGCTATCCGATTGCTTACTCAACAAGTAAACGGCTTTTGGAGATCCTTGACACTGAAAAACCCCTGAGCGACTTTGCGTACCCCCGTAAAGGACTAACTACGGGAGACAATGATACATTTATCCGCTTGTGGTTCGAGGTATCTGGTCAGAAATTCAGCATGACTGGTAACGGGCGCAAATGGTTCCCGATGACCAAAGGAGGAGACTTCCGACGCTGGTATGGAAATAACGACTACGTTGTAAATTGGGAAAACAATGGATTTGCATTAAGGAACTTCAAGGATGAAGATGGAAAACTTCGATCCGTTTTGCGAAATACACAGTTTTACTTACGAGAGTGTATTTCGTGGAACGATACTACTGCAACCGGAAAGATTGCATTTAGGTATCAGCCCGAAGGGTATATTTCCAATGCGTCCGGACCGTGCGTATTCGCAGATCACGACTTGTTCTATCTGTTTGGACTTCTCAATTCTATTGTGTCGCAGAAGCTACTTGAAATTCTGGCTCCAAACATGAAGTTTGAAGTTGGTCAGATGGCATTGGTTCCGATTATAAAGAAGCAGTCTAACTATATTGATGATTTAGTCCGCAAGACAGTCGAGATAGTGAAGTCTGACTGGGATTCGTTTGAAACCTCATGGGATTTCAAACTTCACCCATTGGTTGAAAACCAGCAATACGCCGCTACTTATCATTTCGATGAGCAAAACTCTCCTGCTCATCATATTAGCGCAGCCTATCAGATGTGGGTAGCAACAACTGAACGAAGATTCCAGCAATTAAAAACTAACGAGGAAGAACTCAACCGTATCTTCATTGACATCTACGGATTGCAGGGAGAACTTACGCCCGAAGTTGAGGACAAGGATGTCACTGTGCGAAAGGCTGATCTTGGAAGAGATATTCGTTCCCTCATTTCCTACGCCGTAGGATGTATGTTCGGGCGGTATTCGCTGGATAAGCCCGGTCTGGTTTTTGCCGGGTACAGCAAGATCGAGCAAACCACAAAGACGCTTGACGGCGAGGATCCTGAGCTTGAAAAGTTCGCAAAGCAGAACGCGGATGGTTCTGTCTCCTATGGCTCCTATTATCACGAGGTCAATCAGGATAACTATAAGTCCTTCTCGATTGACACGGACAATATCATTCCCATCTGTGATGATGACTATTTCGACGATGACATCACCGGACGTTTTGTGAAGTGGGTCGAAACCGTTTACGGAAAGGAAACGCTGGAAGAAAACCTCAAGTTTATCGCAGATGCGCTCGGCGGCAAGGGAACACCCCGCGAGGTCATCCGAAGCTACTTCCTGAATGACTTCTATGCTGACCATTGCAGCACATACTCCGTTACTGGTTCGGGCAAGCGTCCGATCTACTGGCTCTTCGACAGTGGCAAGAAGAACGGCTTCAAGGCTCTGATCTATATGCACCGCTATCAGAGCGACCTTCTTGCCCGGATGCGAACCGACTATGTTCACGAGCAGCAGGAGCGTTATCGCACCCAGCTTACCCATCTCGCGGACGCCATCGAACACGCCGGAGCTGCGGAGCGTGTGAAGTTGACCAAGCAGCAGAAGAAGCTCCAAGAACAGGCACTTGAGATTCAGAAGTACGAAGAGAAAATTCATCATCTTGCCGATCAGAACATCCAGATCGACCTCGATGACGGTGTGAAGCACAACTACGAGCTGTTTGCCGATGTGCTGGCGAAGATAAAGTGACGAAAGGAGTGTAACTGTGGGAACAACTAAAAAGCAGCATTATGTGCCTCGTGTTTACCTCAAAGCGTGGGAAACATCAGTCACAACAGACCAAGAACCAAACAAGCAGATACAAGGTGTTTACAGACTTGACCACGATGAGAAACGTGGACATGGAACGCCAATAACTGCTGTACTTTGGGAATCCAGACTATATACTGTTGACTTTGCCCACAGCTACATCACACAATCTTGCCCAAAGATACTGGCTGATTTTGTTGAGCAGATATATGAGATCCTGCGAATAAAGCGCACACCGCCTGTTTATGGAAAACTTGGTTATAGTGTAATCAAAACGAAATCAAGCATTCGCAAGCATCTCTCGGAGATTGACCAATGGGATTTCTTCTATGACACAGGAGATCGCGCCCGAAAGAACGCCATCCTGAATGATATTCATGCCATCAACTCTTATTTGATTGAAGATGGTCTGGATTCGCATTTTGAAACACATTGGCAATCTCTATTGGAGCAGTTCATCACTGAAATGAACTCAGATGAATCGGGAATTGATGGGAAAAGCGAGAGGCACATTTCTATGGAAACAGCAAAGGATATGCTTGCGTTTTTCTTTATGATGCTTTGTCGAAATCCCCGGTTTGATGGGACAGGTATATATAGCTGGATTCGAGACGATATACTCGTTCCAGCTTTTCGCGGAGAACCTGATACACAGTCTGGCGAGAGCAACGGGAACGAAATTGAAGGATGGGCTGATGACTTTATAGATGGCTTATGGTATGCAGAACTATACCGAATGCTATATAAAAACAAAGGCGGTCATTTCCATACATTCTTGGATATTGGAAGTCAGCGGCTCCAAATGATTCTATTTGAGGCTTACAGCGATGCCGGAGACTTTATCACTTCGGATGATCCAGCGTTTCAATATCATAGCGTTCCTGAATCGAAGAACATGAACGGCTATATCTTCCCGTTGTCTCCCAAGTATCTGTTGTTCATAGGCTCTGGCAATCTTCCAATCAATATTGTCGATATGCGATATGCTGATCGCACCACAGTTGCCTATTTCAACCAAGCCATCAGCCGAAACAAAGTTCAAACGGTCATTTCGCGTTACAGGGACTTATCGTAATGGCTGTCATTCGCAATTAAGGAGAAAGAAAAATGTCCGAAGAACGCATACAATTTGATCTAATAGAACGTTTTGCCGCCCCTCTGCCGGAGTTCTATCAAAGGAGGATCATCTTCTGGCAGGACGAGGATCGAGAGTTCGAGCCTATGCTTGACGAGCTTTACATCCCCGATGTAACAATTCTCAAGCTCACCGGCACGAACAACTTTGCCGTGAAAAAGCTGCTTCTGCACGATGATCTAACAGGTAATTACCTGATTTATAATCCCTTCTCTTATGCTGATCCAAAGGATAATTGGCTGCTGGATATTGAGAAATTCAGCGAAGAATACCGCTCCGACCTCATCTCTACGCGCATGAATGAGCTGAATATTGAGGCAAGTCCGGCAATGCGCAAGACGGTAAAACTGTACGCAAAATTCTTTGACAGCAAAGAGCGGATTGAAAGGCTGAAAAGAATTGGGCGAGAATACCATACACCGTTGCAGCTTCATATTGACATTATGGCTGTGCTGGCAGGACTAAACGGCGGCTCTGCGCAGGATGTATTTATTGCTGTCCTTTCTGCAGGACAGGATGAGGAAAACAATGCCGTCCTCAGCAATATCAAGAAGTTCGGTAACATTGACGCCTTCTGGCAGCTTGTCCGCAAGTACACGGGCTATATCCATGAGGACGGAAAAACGCTTGACCTGTTCTCCGCTCATGTGCTGCTGACTGCCCTTGCACAGACGATGAATCCCAGCGTTCTCAAAGGCTTGGAGCGTTTCATCTCTGATTCCAACAAGGCGTATTGTTACAGTATTGTCCACGAATGGCGCAACTGCGAGGACAACGGTGCGCTTTGGGAGCTGTGTCGCAGCGTGGAGCAGGAGTTGCATCTTGCTTCCCGCTTTGAAAAGCAGGATATTGAAACGCTGCTGACAGCAGACATTTTCCCGTCCATTCACGAAGTCATTCTGAGCCGCTTCTTCTCTGAAATCGCAGATCATGTGGTAAAGACCGAGCTGATGCTGAAAACTGCGGAAAACCGCCGTACCTCCGGATGGATTGAGCGGTTCGAGAACTATTATGACTGTCTCTACTATGTTGCAAAGATGCAGAACTTTTATCAGGAGAATGCAGCAGGCTTCCATATCGTAGAACCGAAAGCAATCTGGAAGCTCTACACGGAAAAGGCGTATGAGATGGATGGCTTCTATCGGCACTTCCACTATGCCTTCGGCTGCACTCTCAAGAACAGCAATGTACTTCTGGAAGACAAGCTGAAACACGCGGCAGATTACGTTGAGGGGCTGTATCAGAACTGGTTCCTCAAGGAGTTGACCGGCTGCTGGACAAAAGCAATTTCTGACAACCTTGCCACATTGGGTTATGTGTCCGAGATTGGCAAGCAAAGAGACTTCTACTCTCACTATGTTAAGCCGCTTGCGGGGAAAAACTCCCGCGCCTTCGTGATTATATCCGACGCTCTGAGATATGAAGTTGCTGCGGAGCTATGCGATACCATCACCCGGACAACCAAGGGAACAGCGAAGCTCGATGCTGTTCAAGCAGTTTTTCCCTCAATCACAAAATTCGGTATGGCGGCTCTTCTTCCGGGGCGAAAGATGTCTGTCAATGACGGGATGGATGTTCTCGTGGACGAAATGCCCACCCGCTCTACTGATGAGCGTGGGAAGATTCTCTGTGCTGCTAACATGAACAGCGTAGCAGTTCAATACACAGACGTTCTGAACATGAAACGCGCCGAGCGGCGTGAGCTTGTGAGCGGCAAAGAAGTCGTGTATATCTATCACAACACGATTGACGCTATTGGTGACAAAGCTCCAACTGAGAAAAAGGTGTTTGATGCTTGCGAAGACGCTATGCAGGAGCTTTCCAATATTCTTCGTATTGTCATCAACGATATGCAGGGTACAGATGTTTTCATTACCGCAGATCACGGTTTCCTTTATACATACAGCCCTTTGACCGAAGGCGATAAACTGGGCAAGGACGCGATCAGCGGCAAGGTATATGAAATCGGACGTCGATATTCACTGACAGAACCTTCCGCAGCGGCGGAGTACCTTATGCCGGTTCGATTTGACGGTGAGATCGGCGGTACGCCGATCAAGGGCTACACGCCTTTTGATTCCACACGCATACGGGTTTCTGGTGGCGGTGAGAACTATGTCCACGGCGGTATCAGCTTGCAGGAGCTTGTTGTGCCTGTTATTAGTTTCAAGAATCTCCGCTCCACAAGCAAGAAGTATGTGGAGGTTTCCAACGCAGAATTGAAGCTGTTGAGCGAAAGCCGCAAGGTGTCCAACCTGCTATTCTCTCTGGATTTCTACCAGCGTCAGCCGGTCGGAGAAAAGATTCAGCCCTGCACCTACTACATCTATATGACGGATGATGAGGGCGTGGTCATCAGTGACCGTCAGACTGTCATTGCAGACCGCACAAGCACAAATGCTTCCGAGCGCGTCTTCCGTGTGCGCCTCAATTTGAAAGCCGGTGCCTATGACAAAAACAAGATTTACCGCCTTGTTATCGCCAATGATACAGATGTCCCGGAAGAGGCTGAGTTCCATATTGACATTGCCTTTGCGGATGACTTCGGATTTGACCTGTGAGGGAGAAACAGAAAATGAGCGAGTATATTGAAACGGTATCAACAGAGGATGCAAATGCTGTAATCGACAGCAAACTGCGCAAGGTATTCGACGGCAGGATTGTCCGCAAAGACCTTACAAAGAAAATCAAGGAAGGGGCAAATGTCCCCGTTTATGTCCTTGAGTTTCTTCTTGGACAGTATTGCAGTTCCGATGACGAGGATGTCATTGAAACCGGCGTTGCAAACGTCAAGCGGATTCTGGCTGAAAACTACGTCCGCCCCGACGAGGCGCAGAAGATCCTTTCTGTCCTCCGTCAGCGAGGCAGCTATACCGTGATTGACAAGATCACGGTTAATCTCAACATTAAGACGGACAGCTATGAGGCGGAGTTTTCCAATCTCGGAATCAAAGCAATTCCTATCTCTGAGGATTACCCAACTAAGTATGATCGGCTTCTCTGCGGCGGTATCTGGTGCATTGTCCAGCTTGAATATGAATATGTGGAAGAGGATAAACGCAGATCCCCAATTCTCATTCACAAGCTCACGCCTATTCAGATGCCTCATGTGGATATTGAGGAATTGAAGCAGGGGCGAAAAGCGTTTACGCAAGAAGAATGGATCAAGATTCTTCTACGCTCTATTGGTATGGAGCCGGATAAGCTGAATGACCGCGAACGCTGGCTTCTGCTTGCCCGTATGCTGCCGCTTGTCGAGAACAACTTCAACCTCTGTGAGCTGGGTCCGCGAAGCACCGGTAAATCCCATATCTACAAGGAAATCTCCCCGAACAGCATCCTTGTTTCCGGCGGTCAGACTACCGTTGCGAACCTGTTCTACAACATGGGCAGAAAAACGGTCGGCTTGGTCGGCTTGTGGGACTGCGTAGCGTTTGACGAGGTTGCCGGTATCAACTTTAAGGACAAAGACGGCATCCAGATCATGAAGGACTATATGGCGTCCGGCTCCTTTGCCCGTGGCAAGGAAGAAAAAGCCGCAACCGCTTCTATGGTCTTCGTCGGCAACATCAATCAGAGCGTGGATGTGCTGCTGAAAACGTCCAGTCTCTTTGACCCATTCCCTCCCGAAATGGGAACGGACACGGCATTTCTCGACCGTATGCACTGCTACATCCCCGGCTGGGAGATACCGAAGTTCCGCCCCGAACATTTCACCAATGACTACGGATTCATCACCGACTATCTGGCAGAGTTTATCCGGGAGCTTCGCAAGGAGCAGTACGGCGATGCGCTGGACAAGTATTTCCGCCTCGGCAAAAACCTTAATCAGCGCGATACCATTGCCGTCCGCAAGATGGTCGGCGGAATGATCAAGTTGCTCTATCCGGACGGGGAGTTCACGAAAGAACAGCTTGAAGAAATCCTCAAGTTTGCGCTCGAAATGCGCCGCCGCGTCAAGGAACAGCTCAAAAAGCTGGGCGGTATGGAGTTCTATGACGTCAATTTTTCGTACATTGACAACGATACCTTTGAGGAACATTTCGTGTCTGTCCCGGAACAGGGCGGCGGAAAACTCATCCCCGAAGGAATGTGCAATCCCGGTCAGGTCTATACGGTTTCTCAGGGAAAGAGCGGTATGATCGGCGTCTTCCGTCTGGAATCGCAGATGCTTCCCGGCAACGGCAAGTTTGAGCGGACAGGACTGAACTCTGACGGAAAGTGCAAGGAAGCGGCAAATACCGCATTCAACTATCTGAAAGCGAACGGCAACCGCATCAGCGGCACGATTAGCACAACAACAAAGGACTATATCATCAACTATCAGGATTTGCAGGGCATCGGCATGACCGAGAAACTTGCGCTTCCCACGCTGATTGCACTCTGCTCGATTGCGCTTGGAAAGCCGACTCTCAGCAGTCTGGCTGTGCTGGGTGAGATCAGCATTGCCGGAACCATGCTCAAGGTGGACGAGCTTGCAAATGCCCTTCAGGTCTGCCTCGATAGCGGTGCAAAGAAGGTGCTTCTTCCCATTACCTCTGCGGCTGACCTCGGAACAGCTCCCGCCGATCTAATCGGCTGCTTCAACCTGATTTTCTATCAGAGTGCGGAAGACGCTGTTTATAAAGCATTGGGCGTTGAGTGACGCCAAAGCCCTGATTGGAAGGAGGCGTACCCGTGTCCAAGAAAAAAAGTTCAAAGAAGCGTGAGCGTATTCCCGTAATAGATGCCTTGATTGATCTTGCCGGAGCAATGACCTTGGATTATCTTGCAGCAAAACGTAGGCAGAAATATGGTACAAAGCACAGCAAGAAAATTGATCCATACGCTGCCACCGGTGCTGCAATGGGCATGGGTCTAATTAAGGACACAGATGACCTCATCAAGTTTGGCGGTGTCCTTGGCGCAATGGGAGCTTTTGATTCTGATGATGATTCACCAGTCAACAAAGTCGCATACATGGCTCCCCGTGATAACCGCTACGCTTGGCGCCTGAATTGCGAGGATGGCAGCGCATACGGTATTGATCCAAACAATTATGAGACAAGAGACGAATATAATGAGGCTCTAAGCAGGGAAAAACACGGATGGCGTGATTACTGTGAAGATGGCTCAGACTACGGGATTTCACCAGAAGACTACGAGACTGAGGAAGAATATAATGCAGCAATAGATACAGCGGAGTTCAATAGCTTTAATGAAAACGAGGATGATGAATTGATCATCCCGGATGATTCCTCCGAGAATATTGTGGGTGAGACATCTCCCGAATGCACGTCAAAAAGTGGCAGTGACCCGATTGGAAAACATGATCCGTATGCAGCAGATGATTTCCATGTATATGTTTACTGCCTTGTAAAGCTGGATGGAACAAACACGATAAAGTTCTACCGAACGGAGGATCGTACTTTGAAGCGAGGTGAGGCGGTTTTCGTTCCAGACGAAAGCTCAGGCAGTAAATTGAGAGGAACAATATGTTCTATTGAGCATCACATGAGTTTTTCTGTTCCAAAGCCCGTAGAGGAAACTCCTGAAATCATTGGAAGGGCGTGATCGATGAATGGATTGGGACTCCTATTATGAGAAGTTCTACGAATGGGCAACCAGCACGCAGATCAAGAAGATGTCCTCATTGACCTCGTTTGGTGCATCCGCCGAAATCTCTGAGGTCGCGCAGGAGTATATGGATGAGAAGGCAGCATCACGACTTATAAAAAAAGCGGTTGCCTATGGTGTCCAGTTCACGCCAGATGAAATCTATGACCTTTCCGGCTGCTGCGATATATCAGCCATGAATGAACTACTGAAATCTGCAAAATGCACCTTTACGCAGGAGCAGTTGGAAGACCTTTGGGGTGCCGTAGACGATGAAGTTCTTGAGCTTGTAGCAAGGCGAAACCATGTAACTGTGTTTGCAAATGACGAGAATGAAGATTCTTCCGTAGTAGATGAGATCGATTTTGACGAACCGAAGCAAAAAGAGCCAAAGCTCGGGTTCTTCTCAAAGCTCGGTATGGCACTTGCGATTGGAAGTCTTTTGGATAAGAAAAGCCAGTCTCACCACGGACATTGTACCGGTGACTGCGCAAATTGCCCTCCGCATTATGGGTATCGCTATGGAAGGTGGTATTATGGGCATGATCATACACACGGCTGTGAGTTTGGCGGAAATAAAGGCGGAGGCAGACTGTAAAGCACAGGATGAAAACAAACACACTGCTTTTCGACTGAACGTGATAGGAGGCGCACATGGATAACCCTTCTTTCAATCAGAATGGTATCGAATACAACGGAGAACAGATTGCCTACAAAGACAGCACCTATGAGCTTGTATCGAAGGTAGCATATCTGATCGGCGTCCCGCTCCGTATTTTTCAAAATGAACACGAGCCGCCGAAGATAGAGATATACGACCGGCTTGAACAGGATAAAAATGCCCGTATCATTCGCAATCTCTGTATCATCCGCACCGCCATTGAGCGCAACTACCGGAAAATAAATGACATCATGCGGATGGAGTATCGAGGGCTGCTTTCAATGCCAGAGATCATCCCGGCTTCCAGTATGCAGCAGCTTTCAAACGACGGAATCAGCTTTATCAAAAAGTCGAGTACAAAGCTCTGCCACCACATTATCGAGATTAACCGGCTGATTTCAGACCGCATTAACAACTGCAAAAGCCTCTTTCCAATCTGGATTAACTGGACGTACATAAAAGAGCTGTTCATTATGCCAAACGGCTTGACAGAGGACGGAACGAAAGATGCTGCGGACATCTATTACGCAAGTCTCTCCTACTACCCCTATCAAATGTATATCAACTGGGTACCGATGGACGAGGGTAATGTCCTCTATAATGATAAGAAGTTTGCTACCCTGCTTTATCAATGGCATTGCGACGCCTTCACGGAATACAGTAAAGTCTCCGATGCAGGGGCTTTTGTAAAAAACAATATCTACGACTTCATAGATGACAGTGAGAAGACCGTATTGGTAGTGGACTGCGAAAACTCTGACCCGTACAAGCTGTGCGCCACGCTCAAAAACCTTGATTATGAGGTCATGCAGAAAATTACGGCGATCATTCTCTTTGATGACGTACACACCGCTACGGCATGGCGGATTCTTGAAAACTACACCCGCATCCCCGTTGAACATATCATGATTGAGCGGATCAAGCAGAACAAATCACTGGTAGACATCAAGCTCACCGCAAGAGCCTGTCAGGAACACTACCAGAAGCAAGTGGATTCCTTCGTCATCGTCTCAAGCGATTCCGACTACTGGGGGCTTATCTCTTCCTTGCCGGACGCCAGATTCCTTGTCATGATTGAGCGGGAAAAATGCGGACCGGATATGAAGGCGGCACTCGCAGAATCCGGGATATTCTACTGCTATCTGGATGACTTCTACTCTGGCAACAGCGAGGACATCAAGAAAAACGCACTATTCAAGGAGATGTACCGCTGGATTGACAACTCCGTTCACCTGAACGTCAACGATATGTTTGACGCTGCTCTGCGAAACACGAGGATCGAAATGTCTCCCGCAGAGCGGCGGCAGTTCTATGAGAAGCACATCAGACACATGACGCTGACCATCGACGAGAACGGAAACGTCAGCATTGAACTGAAACGCGGATAGCCTTGGTTTCTATTCCGGGAGGAATGTGGATGGACAACAGATTCTATTTTGGATTCAATACATCGGAGGAACGGAAAAAGCGCAGAAAAGCAGAGCTGTACTCCATGAGTGAGCAAGTCAGCACCTTCTTTTGGGATGAAGCCCCGCAGCATGGCTTGGAAATGCGTGAAGGACAGCAGGATATGTCCTTTGAGATTGTGGACGCCCTCATAAACGATCAGCATTTTGCGATTGAAGCTGGCGTGGGCATTGGAAAGTCCTTTGGCTATCTTGTGCCGGTGCTGCTGTACAGCAAACGCATGAACAAGCCGGTTATCATCGCAACCTCGACCATTGCGCTTCAAGAACAGCTCTGGCGCGATGTCCACGCGGTAATGCCCCTTCTTGGGCTGAACAGAGATGTCATCCTCGCAAAAGGACAGACCCATTATCTCTGCAACAAACGCGCAGATGAGTATATGTGTGACCCGAAAGCAGACCCACCGGACGCGCTCAAAGAAGGAATCAAGCAAGGGTATGAGGAACGCAAGGATTTCCCGGAGGTTTTGCCGCAAGGCGTCTGGGACAAGGTAAACGTGCAGCGGTTCAGCATGAAGAATTGCGGCTCCTGTGAAAAGAAGTGCAAATATTACAAAGTCCGCGCAGCATTAAAGTTTACGGATGGAGTGGTACTGTGCAATCAGGATTTTCTAACCCAACATCTCATGAAACTCCGGCGCGGTCAGGACGGGCTGATTAACGCCGCCGCTGATCTGCTTGTCGTGGATGAAGCGCACAACTTAGATGATAAGGTGCGTAGTGCTACAACGGAACGTTTCGGACAGGGTATGCTCTTTGGGATGATCAAGAGTGCATTCTATGAGCTGCGGTCCTCTGACCAGAGCAGTGTGTCCGGTGAAAAGCGAGAGGCAGAGAGCGCGATCATCGCCTTCTATAACTGCCTGAAAGCGCAAGTCCAAAAGCAGATCAACGAGGCAGAACAGGATATGCGCTATGCTGACCGCTTTTTCTTCGACCAAAACGGCAGTGCGGTTGAGCTGCTTACCGAGATGAACGCCGCCATACATAACCTTTCGTCCAGCATTCAGATTTATTCCAGCATGGATTTCAGAAACAACCGTTCCTTTGCTGCCTCTGATGATCTGGATGCCGTCAGCGAGTCCCTTTCAGAGCTTCTTGACCGGATAGATGATATGCTGATCTGGATTGAGCAGCACGGCAGCAACACGGAACTCGTCTATTGCCCTAAAAACACAAAAGAAATTGTGAGCCGCCTATACTTCAATGGTGATGAAAGAACCATCTTGACCTCTGCCACGCTGACGAACGCCACGAGCGGGTCTCTGGAAGAACAGTATTCCTACTTTATCAGCAATACCGGCTTTCCGGTTGGTGAACGCGGCTGCTTATCCGAACCGAAGCCTTCCCCATATCCATACGATGAACACGCCATGATCTACTATTGCGACGATCTCCCGCACCCGACCAGAGAACATGAAGCCTTCATTGAAAAGGGCGTGGAGCGGCTGCTTGAGATCCTGAGCATTTCCAATGGAAAGGCACTCGTGCTGTTTACGGCAAAGACCGACATGGAAGAGGTCTACTCCATTCTCAGTGAGAAAAATCTTCCGTACAAAATCCTGATGCAGCAGCCGGGATCGTCGCAGGACAAGGTGCTGAATGAGTTTAAGGAAGATACGAACTCCGTGCTTCTGGGGACGGGCGCATATTGGGAAGGTATCAGCATTGAAGGAAAAAGCCTTTCCAATGTGATCATTTTCCGGCTTCCGTTCCCTGTCCCCGATCCAATTATCGAGTATAAGTGTTCCGTCGCAAAGGACGCTCTGATGGATGTCCGCGTTCCCGAAATGATTATCAAGCTCAAGCAGGGCATCGGGCGATTGATCCGCAATTTCACAGACACCGGCATTGTCTGCATCATCGACCGAAGACTGCGGGACGAGCCGCCGGAACGCTATCATGACATTACATGGGACTCCCTGCCTATCAAAAATCGGACAAGCAGTTTGGGCGAACTTAGGAAGTTTTACGAAGGTCTGCCCTCAGCCAAGGAATGATGATACAAACGGCAGTCTCTTCGGAAACATAGAGCAGCCCCCCAAAAAACGACAATCAGAAAACGGAGGTGTATCATGTTGTACAATGAAAATCTGCACGAAGAAGAACAACATCTGATCCAGCAGATTGCCGAGCAAACAGAGAGAGGAAAAATCGACTGGGAACTAACAGAGTACAATCCGCTGTCATTTCTGAATGAGGACAAGATAGACAAGAACCCAGCAGTAATCTGTCAGTCCTTCTCCTTTGAGGCGATCATCGGCGGCTCCCGTTACGAGCTTGATGTCATGGAGAATATTGATGTGCCGTCCGGTATGGGAGACTACACCATAACCTTGACGCGGGATGAAACCGAAAATTATCTTAAAATTGAGGATGCGCTTTCCTTTGACTGTGACCGCTATGAATGCACACCGGAGGAAGTCGCAGAGCGATTTGCGGACAGCCCCATTGTCCGTCTCTGCAACGCCATCATTCCTGCCACGCTTGGGCAGGAGGATTTAGAAGAGGTCTTCACATGGGCAAGGTTTTTCAACGAGACTGGCATTTCTGCAAAGCTGATGAATCATCCGCTGACCAAGCTCTGTGAAAAGCTGTTCGACGAACACCGTCTGATGGACTTCCATCGCTGCGTCTTGGATGTGGACTATCGAAAGCTGCTCCTAAATGAACTGGCTCATAACTAAGACACGGAAAAACGCCCCCGACACTGTGCCAGACGCACAGTGCCGGGGGCGTTCCCGTTTCCAGCGATTTATTTTTCCCTCGGCAATGGACTGTCCATAAGGTGACACTTTCCGTTTTGCGATGCCGCG
>ERZ779737.862-NODE-862-length-25795-cov-4.238034_pt1 | contig 25795 bp, 23 predicted proteins | sample MGYA00511889_ERZ779737 | MGnify/ENA primary metagenome ERZ779737 (study PRJEB29588, sample SAMEA2163575) | human gut metagenome | biome: human gut; feature: human-associated habitat; material: faeces | place: Denmark | collected 2008/2010 ... | reverse complement strand
TTCGCCAACAAAACAACGGCTCCACTTTCACGGCATATTTTACATACCCGAAAACTGTATGATCGGCACACTCGAAAAAGTAAGAGATTTCAGCACAAAGAGCAGAAAGATGCAGTTGAGTTATATAAACTCGCACTTTAAGTCTTTGTTCGGCAGAAACGACTTCAAACCGCTATGCACGAAACAAGACTTATATTTGTCCGTAGGATACATAGTGAAATACCTTGAAAAGTCCGGTGAAAAGCTGGTGTATTCTCGCGGATTACCGACGTATTTCAAGTCCGATATTATGGACGAAGACGTTGCGTGCAGGATAGGCATCGAAGATAGAAAACTACTTCTTTTCGACAATTTCACTTGTGTTGCGGACGGTGAAATTATAGGCAAAGTAAGCCCGCAAACAATAAGTCAAATGCCAAAGGCAAACTGACGATTTTATCGTCTTTCGCGATGGGAGCGTAAACGAAAACTGCGGTTTATCAAGGGTAAAATGTAGTGCCTTCCGCACCCCTTGACAAACCTACAAAACAACTATGTTTAAGACATCATCGTTTCCGTTTATTTTCGTTCCCGTCGCAAGACGAAATAACCACAAAAAAGGAGAAAGAGAACATGGAAACAAACATAAAAAAAGTATTTATAGCAGCCCCCGATGATTTCGAGAAATGCTATATCTTTGCGCCGTCTATCGGCAAAAAGAAAAACATAGGTGGTAAAACCTATAACGTCACAAGATATTTTAACGGCAATCGTGACTTTGAAACGTCCATGAAAGAACTTGCCACAAAGCAAGTATGCGAAACAGCGAGGTAAATAATATGAAACAGAAAAAATATATCGCGGGATTGTATTTCAGACTTTCCCAAGAGGACGAACGTCAAGGAGAATCGGCTTCTATTGATAATCAAAGAACGATGTTGCGCAAATATGCAGAAGAACACGGTTTTGAAATTCACGATGAGTATATCGACGACGGTATATCTGGAACGACATTTCAGCGACCGGGAGTGCAACGACTTTTAGACGACGCTAAAACGGGAGTCATTAACACTATCATCGTAAAAGATCTATCGCGATTTGGAAGAAACTATATTGAAGTTGGGCAATACATCGATTATGTATTTCCTGCTTTCGGTATCCGCTTTATCGCCATTCAAGATAACATCGATACGGAAAACCGTGATAGCGGATCAATGGAAATGATGCCGATTATGAACGTTTTTAACGAGTGGCATGCTGCAAATACGAGCAAGAAAATCCGTGCGGTAAGACGAGCGAATGCAAAAGAAGGTATATACACGGCAAAGAAGGCATCTTATGGATATAAAATGGGAACGGATAAAAAGCGTGCGCCAGTTATTGACGAAGAAACCGCCCCGATTGTAAGACGGATATTCGAAATGTATGCTTCGGGGTTAAGTCCAAACAAAATAACGGAAATTTTGAATTTGGAAGGTATACCTTCGCCGGCGACCTATGCTTACACCCATAATGGACAAAAATCTAAACCAAGTACGATGGGGTTATGGGCCGCTGTAACAATAAGAGACATGCTTGACAAAATCATATACATCGGGCATATGCCACAACTGTGTTGGACTTCTATCTCTTATAAAAATCACAAAAAATACAAGAAAGATAAAAATGAGTGGTCGATCGTTTATAATAATCACGAGCCGATTATTTCACAAGAACTTTGGGATAGAGTTCAAGAGCGCAAAAAGTCTGTCGCTAAAGGCAAAAAGACAAAAATGGGTTTTACTCATCCATTGTCTGGCTTTTTGTTCTGTGCCGATTGCGGTGGAAAAATGAAATTATGCACATCAATTGGACCAGACTCAAAGCGCCGATATTACTTTAATTGCGGGCACCATTTACGTTATGGAAAAGCATATTGTTTTTCACATCATATTTCGGCAAGCGTCTTGGAAGAAATAGTTCTCGACGATATACGGACAATGGCAAATCGAATTGTTCTAGATGAAAAAGCTATTCGCGAAGAATTTGTTCGTCGCAACGCCGAACTTGCAGATGTGACAATAAAGAAAAACCGAAAAGATTTGCAGATTAAACAAAAGCGTGCGGAAGAACTGACCAGACTCATTCAAACCGTATACGAAGACAAAGTTAAAGGCAAGATTCCTGAAGATATTTGTATCGGGTTTATCGAGAAATACTCGGCGGAACAAAAAACGATTGCAGAAGAAATTGAAGATATTCAAAAGCGACTTGTAGCAACGGAAACCACTCGAAATTCAGCCGATGATTTTATCCGTGACATAAAGAAATATTTTGATGCGCCCGAGCTTACTCGTGAAATGTGCTATGAACTTATCGATAGAATTATTATCGGCGGTTCTCAAAACGTAACCGGAAAGGAATGCGAAATTGAAATAGTATACAAAATTGACATCGTTTCCGTTTTACGTCACAAAGTCAATAAATAACATATTTAGCAAATATACTATAATTAACGATAAAGTGTATGAAAACTCGCATCTCATACACTTTTTTTGTGCCTAAATATCTCTTTTAGTTACGTCCATAAAATTATGTTGCATCCTTGACAAAGCGACGAAGTCCACGCCCGCAGGCGCGCTTACCTTTGTACAAATGCTAACCGCCGCCGTTTTGTTTTTCGTCGTCGGATTTATCGTCGACGGCAAAGCAATGCTGAATTGCTCTTTCCCTAAATCCATTATCCTTCCGCTTTTCACCCTGTGCGTGTTGAATACAGCGTTTGCTTATATCGTTCAGACGCGCGCGCAAAAGACAATCGACGCGTCGAAAGTTTCGCTTGTTTTGTCGTTTGAAAGCACGCTGGGCGCGGTGTTTGCGGTGATTCTGGGCGGCGACAAATTCACCTGGTATCTCGCCCTTTCGATAATCGGAATGACGGCGGCTATCCTTATTGCCGAGTGGCCGACGAAAAAACAAAAGTCGTCTCTTCCCGACGTCGAAACGAATAATTACGACTTTTCTTCCATACAATCTTTAAGCGACGACGAAATTATTTTGCCGTAACCGTTGACTTTTAAGTATTACGGTGCTATTATTCCTTTCGTAAAAATGTTTGGAGGTTTTTTATGCAAGACTTCGCAAAAAATTATATCAAATCATACGAAGGGCTCGGCAAATGGGTCAAGTTCCTTCTCAATTTCCTTTGGGCAATCCCCACGAATCTTTATCGCCTTTCGAAAAGCATCGTGAAAAAAGATACGATCGGCGCGGTTCTTTCCGTCGTTCTTCTTATCTTCTGCGGCTGGTGGGTTATCGCGGTCATCGACTTCGTAACAATCGCCCTTCAAGACAAGATTTACTGGTTCGACTTCAAGGAAATGAAACTGTACGCCCTTGAAGACAGCACGGATTCGTCCGACGACAATTCTTCGTCCGACGACAACAACTCGAACGCCGACAAAATCGACTGACAAAATCAAATCAAAAAGAAAAGACTTGCAGCAGACTGTTGCAAGTCTTTTTTTATTACGTTTTTCTATTTATTGTCCGCGGGCTTCCTGCGATTGTCTTTGCTGCGACTTCGTTTGTTCGATACTGATATTCGATACATTTACGTACGTTCTTTCGAAAGTCATAACGTTGTTGCCCGTCTCGTCCTTATATGTCAGCGTTACCTTTTTCGTGATATCGTGAACGAAAGTTACGTCCTGCGGCGCGCCGAAAGTCACCGCTCCGGTTTCTTCATACTCGGGAAGTCTGAACCCCGAAATCTTCACGTATTGCACGTAAATATCGCCCGACGAATCTTCGCCGTATGTCATCGTGAACGTGACGTCGTACTTTTCTTCTTCCTTTCCGTCTCGCTTCATTATGACCTGCCCGGTTTTGCCGTCGCTTTCGTTCAACGCAACGATGAAGTACTCGAACTCGCCCGAAACGTTGTGTTTTTTGCCGTCTTTCGAAATATAATACATTTCGTTCACGCCGTACGTGCCGAAAGTTCTCTCCTCGTCAACCTCGTGCGAACGCGCTTCCCGCGTCCTTTGTTGCTGTTCTTTTGCGGACTTGATTTTCGCTTCGGTTGTCTTTTTTGCAATCTTGTGCAGCGCAAAGTAGTTTTTGTTGAATTTCACCCGGTTATCGTCGCCCATTTGTGAAAGCGTAAGGTTGAACGTGAACGTTTCGTGCATCGGATAAAAACGGAACTCCCTTTGGGACGGATCGGAATAGCGCACCGCGCCCGTTTCGTCCTCGTATTCCGGCAGACGGAAATCGTTGACGGTAATGCTCCATATCGTTTTGCCGTCCGAGTTGAACTTCGGCGTATAAGTGATATCGTATGAAAATTCTGCGTCGCCGTCGCGCTTCATTATGACCTTGCCCGTTCTCCCTTCGTCGCCGTTCAAGACCAGCAGAAAATATTCGTATTGCCCGGACACGTTGTACTTCTTTCCTTCATACGACTTATAATACATCGTCGTGACGCCGTAAATGCCTTTGAGTTCGTCTTCCGAGCCGTCGTTCGTGATGTTGCAGCCCGAAAGCGCGAACACCGCCACGACAATTATCGACAATATAAGGATAATCGCAATCGTTCTTTTTACGTTCATAATTCTCCTTTATTAAAAAACCGCGGTTAAGCGGTTTTTGGTCAATCTGAGGTACTGCCGCGTTTTTCGCGGGAATTAGTTTGTTTACTCTTTGCGCGTTCGATTTTCTTGTCGGTTGTCCTCATAGAAATTTTGTTAAATTCCAAAAGGTTTTTGCTGAACTTCCATTTGCCGTCTTCGATTTTCGACGGAGTCATTCTATATGTCAGGTCTTCGCGCTTCGGATACAGCATGAAACTTGCTTCCGCGGGCTCTGCAAAAGACAGCGTGCCCGTCGAGTCACCATACGTCGGCAGTCGGAAATCCTTGATGATTACCTTCTTCACGACCTTGCTTTTTTCCGCGTCGAATTCCAGCGTGAAGTGAACGTCGTACGAGGTTTCTTCGCCGCCGACGGGTTTTAAGATTACCTTGCCCGTCTTTTCGCTTTCGCCACCCTTATACAATACAAGAAGATAGTAGTCGAATTTGTCGGCGTAATTATACGTTTTTCCGTCGTACGAATTGTAAAACATACGGTCGACTCCGTACACCCCGTAAACTTCTTTCTCTGCGCCGGTATTGAATATGCAGCCCGTAAAAGTCAGCGCGGTTGTTACAATAAGTATCGCGACAAGCGCGACAGAAATCACCTTTTTCATGCTTTTATTGTATATGTTTTGACCGTTTTTGGCAACTATTCTCCCCTTTTTGCACGTTTTTCGCCCCTTTGCACGGTCTTTCACGAATTTTTTATTCCTTTTTTCTTATTTTCGTTTGACAAACATTCAATTATAAGATAAACTAATTAAGCATTTGATTTTTATGCAAACGGCGCGGGGTAGAGCAGTCGGTAGCTCATCGGGCTCATAACCCGAAGGTCGTGTGGTTCAAGTCCCACCCCCGCAACCAACTTGGCGGCGTAGCTTAGATGGTTATAGCGGCCGGTTCATACCCGGCAGGTCGTTGGTTCGACTCCGACCGCCGCTACCAAACTTTAAGGCACGCACCTTTCAAAAAATTTAATCCCTTGGGATTGTCCTTAATTCCCCAAATGTCCTTGGGCGGAGCACGGAAGGACAATTTGGGGAATTAAGGAAAAACGCTTGCGTAAATTTTTTGAAAGGTAAGCCCAATTAAAGTGCAGGAAGGCGGCACGCAGTACCGCCGAGAGCACGAAAAGCCGTCCGAGCGGGCAAGGCACGCAGAGGACATAAAGGCTAAAGAGGAAAAACGCTTGCGTAAATTTTTTGAAAGGTAAGCCCAATTAAAGTGCGATAAGGCGGCACGCAGTACCGCCGAGAGCCAAACAAAAAACAAACTGCAAAAAACTTATGAATAAACCGCCAAAGGACAACCGAGGCGTTTAGATATACGGCCCCATGGTCAAGAGGTTAAGACATCGCCCTTTCACGGCGGTAACGGGAGTTCAATTCTCCCTGGGGTCACCATCGCGGAGGCATAGCTCAGTTGGTAGAGCGCTACCCTTACAAGATAGATGTCATAGGTTCGAGTCCTATTGTCTCCACCATCATATAGGCACACCTTGGTGTGTTTTTCTTTTGGGAAAAAAGACGTTTTGAGGATATTATGAAATCGATTTTAATCAAGCTGAAAAACGCAGACGACGTTAAAAAGTTTGTTTCCATCGTAGAAAGGTATGAATTTGAAATTGATTTAAGGTGTGGCAGGCACGTCGTAAACGCCAAGTCGATACTCGGTATTTTGAGCCTTGACCTTTCTGATACGGTAGTACTCGAAGTCTATACCGACGATTGCATAAATCTTATCGAAAATATAAGCGAGTTTATCGCTTAGAGTCGGAGAGCGAAAGCTCTTTTTTTTAAAAAATTTTTTAAAAAAAGTTGACAGCAAAAATATGCGGTGTTACACTTTAGCTATGAATATGAATTTAAATCGCAACGCATTTGAATATTTTTACTTTTACTTTTATGGCTTTATGAAGTCATAGTTTTTGCGTGCGGTAAAAATCAAAGAAAAAATAATTTTTAAAAAACCGTTACGCAAGTAGCGGTTTTTTTAATGTGAGGGTGTTATGATAATAATTGTAAAAAACAACGGTTCAAAAAAGCAGCTTGACAATCTTACCGATTGGATAAAGAGTATGGGTCTCGATATTCATTATTCCAAGGGCGAGACAAGCACGGTGCTCGGCGTCATAGGCGATACGTCCAAAGTGGATATCGACCTTTTGCGCTCGCTCGATATTGTCGAGAACGTGACGAGAATTCAGGAGCCTTATAAAAAGGCGAACCGCAAATTCCACCCCGAGGATACGATAATCGACGTGGGCGGAAATCTCATTGGCGGAAATCACTTCCACATGATAGCCGGTCCTTGCTCGGTTGAAAGCGAAACGCAGATAATCGAGATAGCCAAGGCGGTCAAGGCGGCAGGAGCTACGCTGCTCAGAGGCGGAGCTTTCAAGCCGAGGACAAGCCCGTATGCCTTCCAGGGTATGAGGGCGGAAGGCATCAAACTTTTGCTTAAAGCCAAGGCAGAAACGGGTATGCCCATCGTCACCGAGATTATGAGCATAAGTCACCTCGACAGCTTCCGTGACGTCGACGTCATTCAGGTGGGAGCGAGAAACATGCAAAACTTCGAACTACTCAAAGAGCTCGGAAAAACGGATAAGCCTATTCTTTTAAAGAGAGGATTTGCAAATACCATCGAGGAGTGGCTGATGTCTGCCGAATACATTATGTCGGAGGGCAACGAAAAGGTTATGCTCTGCGAAAGAGGAATAAGAACGTTTGAGCCGTCCACGAGAAACACGCTTGACCTTTCGGCAATTCCCGTGCTCAAAGAGCTCACGCATCTTCCCATTATCGTTGACCCGTCGCACGCTTCGGGACTTGCAAGACTTGTGCCTCCGCTTTCGCTTGCCGCAGTCGGCGCAGGAGCGGACGGACTTATCATCGAGGTGCACAACAATCCGTCAAAGGCTCTCTGCGACGGCGCGCAGTCGATAACGCCTAATCAATTCGAAACTCTCGCGAACAAGGTAAAGACAATGCTCCCGCTCGTAGGCAAGGAGATGAACTGATATGAAAATAGGCATAGTGGGATTGGGACTTATAGGCGCTTCAATGGCAAAAGCTTTGTCGGGCGCAGGACATACGGTCTTAGGCGACGATATTGACGCCGACGTTTTAAAGCGTGCAGTCTTGACCGAGGCGATATCGGCGAGGCTTGACGATATAAACGTCAAAAGCGTCGATATGCTCATACTTTCGGTATACCCCGACGACACGGTCAAATATCTTTCCGTTTACGCACCTCTCCTTAAAGACGGCGCCGTTTTAGCCGATTTATGCGGTATAAAGCGTGAAATAGTGGCGGAAATGAAAAGGCTTAAAAATCAATATCCTGCCATCGAGTTTATAGGGCTTCACCCTATGGCAGGCAAGGAATATTCCGGATTTAAATACAGCAGTCCGCTCCTTTTTGAAAACGCGTCGCTTCTTGCCGTGCCCGTAGATATGCCGCTCGAGGTTTTAGCAAAGGTAAAACAAGCCATGCTCGAAATAGGCTTTAAAGGTATGGTAATAACCACTGCGGAAGAGCACGACAAAATCATATCGTATACCTCGCAGCTTGCCCATATTGTTTCAAGCTCATATGTGCAGAACGAAATGGCAAAATCCATTTACGGTTTTACGGCAGGCTCGTTCAGAGATATGACGAGAGTTGCAAGGCTCAATCCTGTCATGTGGACACAGCTGCTTATGCAAAACAGAGATATGCTGTCACTCGAACTTTCCGACCTCATACAAAATCTTACGGAATTTAAGGATGCCCTTGACGGTTGCGACGATAAAAAGCTTTGCGAGAAATTAGAAAAGGGCAATCGCATCAAATGCGAGATTGAAAAAGACAGAGTCAAAAAGACAAAGGAGAGTTATGACAATTAAAATCTGCGCCTCTACGCCTTATGAAGTAATTATTGAAAAGGGTGCTCTCGATAAAACGGAAGAGCTTCTGAAAGGTTACGGCTCTAAGGTTTTGGTCGTTTCCGATTCCAACGTTATGCCCATATACGGCTCAAAGTTTAACAATGCTTATAAACTTACGATTAAGGCAGGGGAAAAGCATAAAAATTTAAAGACGATAGAGCTTATTTTAAAGACTTTGCAAAACGAAGGCTTTACCCGCTCGGACACCGTTGTCGGCTTGGGCGGCGGAGTTGTCGGCGATATGGCGGCGTTTGCCGCGTCTATATATATGAGGGGCATAAGATACGTTGCCTGTCCGACGTCGCTGCTTGCCATGATAGACTCGAGCGTGGGCGGAAAGACGGGAGTCGACTTTTTAGGCTCCAAAAATATGGTGGGCAGCTTCTATCAGCCAAGCTGTGTCGTCTGCGATACCGAATGTCTTAAAACTCTGCCGGAGCGTGAAATAAAAAACGGTATGGGCGAGGCTGTCAAATATGCCGTCCTTACGGGCGACGAGGAAATGCTTTCGGACTGTCTGTCTGCCGATAAAGTCGAGGGATTTGTCGCAAAGTGCGTCACGGCAAAAAAAGAGATAGTCGAGGCAGACGAAAAAGACAAGGGCGTCAGGGCGCTGCTTAACCTCGGTCACACTTTCGGCCACGCCATAGAAAAACTCAGCCGTTTTAAAATATCGCACGGCGTGGCGGTTGCAATGGGCATAAGGGTGGCGACAAAAGTTGCCGTAGGCGCAAAGGTAGCGACAAAGGAAAACGCCGAAAAAATCGAAGGCTTGCTTGACCGCTACTTTATGCCTAAAGCTATTGAGTATAAAAAGGAAGATTTTATCGACGCCATATGGCTTGACAAAAAGAGAACTGCCGACGGCGTAAATTTAGTGCTTCCCGAAAAGTTGGGTGTGTGCAAAATAGTTAATATGACAAAACAAGAGGTTTTAAAACTGCTTTGAATATAAAAATATATCCGTCAAAAATAAAGGGGCAGATTTATGCTCCCACGTCTAAATCGGCAGGACACAGGGCATTGATTTTAGCGTCAATCGCAGGCGGCAGGTCACGCCTTATAGGAGATTTTTCCTCAAGCGACCTTATCGCCACGGCAAACGCGCTTATATCTTTGGGCGCTAAAATCGAAAAGACAAAAAACGGCGTGACGGTTTGCCCCATAACTTGCGCTCCGAAATCGGCTGCGATAAACTGCGGTGAGTCAGGCTCGACACTGAGGTTTATTCTTCCGCTTGCCGCCGCGCTGGGAACTACTGTAACATACACCGGCGAGGGCAGGCTGTCTCAAAGACCTATAAAGCCGCTTTTGGATATGCTCGAGGTAAAATCGGACTATTGCGGCACTATGCCTTTTACCGTTGAGGGCGGTATCGATGCAAAGGATTATAATACGGGCGACGTGAACAGCTCGCAGTTCGTCAGCGGAATGCTCTTTGCGCTCCTTGCCTTAAAGCGTCCTTTAAAGCTAAGGACGGGCGAGATAAAATCGAGACCTTACGTCGATTTGACGGTCAAACAGATAGCCGAGTTCGGCGCAAGCATTGCAGAAAAAGACGGCGTGTTTTACGTCGACGGCTCGTCGCTTAAAGGCAGAGATTACACGGTAGAGGGCGACTACTCCGGTGCGGCTTTTATGCTCGCTTTAGGCGCAATAGGCGGCGAAGTCGAAGTGAAAAACTTGGGCGAGAGCAGGCAGGGAGACAGGGTGATAATCGACGTATTAAACAAGATGGGCGCAAACGTCGTTAAAACCGTTGACGGATATATATGCAAAAAGGCGGAGTTAAAGGCGGTGGATTTTGACCTTAGCGATTATCCCGACCTTGCTCCGATAATGTCGGTTTTGGCGTCTTATGCAAACGGAGTCAGCACTTTTAAGGGCGTGGACAGATTAAAAGACAAAGAAAGCGACAGGCTCGGGGCAATCGAAGATATGCTATACAAAACGGGGATAGAATACGCCTATTCCCACGACGTTTTAAAGATAACGGGGGGCGCTCCGCATGCGGCGGATTTAAACGGATACGGCGACCACAGAATGGTTATGTCCGCAGCCGTAAATTTATCGGTATGCGGCGGCAGCGTGACGGACGGAGAGGCTGTGGCTAAATCTTACGCTTCCTTTTTTGAGGATTTTAAAAAGGTAGGAGGAAATTATGGCGTTTGACAGATTGAAAGTGGAAATTTTCGGGGCGTCGCATTCTGAGAGTATAGGAGCCGTCGTGCAGGGTTTGCCGTCGGGGTTTAAAGTTGATTTAAAGGAACTTGACAGCTTTGCCAAAAGGAGGCTCAGCACGGGAAAGTTTACCACTCCGAGAAAGGAAGAGGATAAATTTGCCGTAACGGGGCTTGTTGACGGAAAGACTTCGGGTAAGCTTACATTTGAAATTGAGAACAAAAATGTCAAAAGTTCGGATTACCAGAAAATATGCACGATTCCACGTCCTTCCCATGCGGATTATCCTTGCTATATCAAATACGGCAAAATATTCGAGGGCGGCGGAAATTATTCAGGCAGAATGACCGCACCGCTCACGCTTGTCGGCGGAGTGGCAAAACAGATGCTTGAGAGTATGGGCGTGAAAGTGCGTGCCTACGTTTACAGCATAGGTCAAATTGTCGGCAAGTCTTATAAGGACGGATATGAAAAAACGGATGAGCTCGGGCTCGATATTGCCAAGGCGCAAAAGGTTTTGGAGACGGCGCAAAAAGACGGCGACAGCCTCGGAGGAACGGTCGAATGCGTCGTGCAGGGTATGCCCATAGGCGTGGGCGACGCACTCTTTTCGGGGCTCGAAGGAAAGATAGCTTCAAACGTGTTCGCTATCCCTGCGGTAAAGGGAATAGAGTTCGGAGAGGGATTTAACATATCGTCGATGAAAGGCAGCGAGGCTAACGACCCGATTGTCCTTATCGGCGACAAGATAAAGATAAAGACAAACAAGGCGGGCGGTATAAACGGCGGTATGTCCAACGGAGAGGATATCACGCTCAGAGTGGCTTTTCGTCCCACACCGTCGATATCGAAACCGCAAAAGAGCGTCGATTTAAAATCGATGGATAACGTAGAATTGAAAATCGGGGGCAGGCACGACGTATGTTTTGTGCCCAGAGCGGCGGTAGTTGTCGAAGCCGTCGTCGCGCTTTCGGTTTTAGATAGTGTTATAGTGGAGGACTTATGGAAAAATTAAGAAACAAATTAAACGAAATCGACGACCAAATCGTCAAACTTTACGCAGAGCGTATGGAAACGGTAAAGGAAATAGGTCAGTTTAAAGAAAAAGCGCACTTGCCTATAACGAGTAAATCCAGAGAGGATGAGGTTGTAAAGCGTCTTGAAAAGGAAGTACCCGAAGAAATTTCCGTATTCGTCAAGATGCTCTATCAGACGATATTCCAGACTTCAAAAGCGTATCAATCCAAATTTACTGCTATGGATACCTCGCTAACCAAGATGCTGAAAGAAACCCTGCTCGAAGGCTTCAAGAAATTTCCGTCGTCCGCTTCCGTGGCGTGTCAGGGTGTTGAGGGAGCTTATTCTTCCATAGCCGCAAACAGACTGTTTTCAAATCCCAATATAACCTTTTTCAAGAACTTCGAGGGCGTTTGCACGGCGGTTGAAAAGGGACTTTGCCGTTACGGCATACTTCCCATCGACAACAGCCTTAACGGTTCGGTGGGCGAAGTTTACGACTTGCTCCTTTCCAAAAAGTTTTATATTGTCAGAAGCGTCCGCCTTCCCATTCGCCAGAGCCTTTTGGGAAAAGGCAGTCTGTCCGACGTAAAGACCGTATATTCTCATCCGCAGGCGATAGGTCAATGCTCCAATTATCTTTCCAAGATGGGCTACACCGTGCACGAAACGGAAAATACCGCCGTGTCGGCAAAGATGGTTGCCGATTCCGACGACAGGACGATTGCCGCAATATGCTCAGCGGAGTGCGCGTCGCTTTATGACCTCAAGGTTTTGGATTCCAACATACAGAACGACGATACGAATTTCACTCGTTTTATCTGCATTTCAAAAGCGCTCGAACTGTATGAAGATTCCAACCGTATAAGCATAATAATAGGGCTTCCTCACCGTTCGGGAAGTTTGCAAAACGTGCTTGCGAGATTCTCGGCAATGAATTTAAACCTGACAAAACTCTCGTCAAGACCTGTTCTCGGCACCGAGTTCGAATATATCTTCTATCTCGATTTTGAGTCTAACGTCAAATACGGCGAGGCGCTCAGTCTTCTTTCCGAACTCGAGAGAGAGTGTGAAAGTTTCGCATTTTTAGGCTCGTATTTTGAAAGCTAAAAAGGAATTTAACGTGTATTATCTTATCGGCGAAAAATTAAAACACAGCTTTTCTGCTGTCATACACCGTGGCAGGGGATACGATTATTCCTTGCGAGAAATATCCGAAGACCGCCTTGAAGCTTTTTTTAAGGAAAGAAATTTCGACGGGCTCAACGTTACCATTCCGTATAAGACGGAGTGTATGAAATATCTTGACTTTATCTCACCGCTTGCGTTATCCGTCGGAGCGGTAAACACAGTGGTAAATAAAGGCGGAAGTCTTTACGGATTCAACACCGACGCGATAGGTTTTTATCTTTCGCTAAGAAGAAAAAATATAGAGCTTAGCGGAAAGGTTTTGATTTTGGGTAGCGGCGGTGCAAGCAAGGCGGTAAGAGCGGTTTGCGAAAGATGTTCGGCTGAATACGTCGTCATTTCGAGGACGGGCGAAAACAATTACGGTAATATCGACCGCCACTACGACGCGGATATTATCGTCAATACCACCCCTGTGGGAATGTATCCCGACTGCGAAAAACTCGTCCTCGATATAGAGCCGTTTAAAAATTTAAAGGCGGTATGCGACCTTATATACAATCCTTATAAAACGCCTCTTTTGGCAGAGGCGGAAAAACGGGGGATAGTGTGGCAAAACGGAGCGGATATGCTCACCCTTCAGGCTCTCGCTTCCGAAAAACTGTTCGACGGAGCAAAAGACGAAGACAACGTTGCAATCGAAAATTTTACTTCTCTTAAAATGCAAAATCTCGTGCTTATAGGTATGCCCTTTTGCGGAAAGAGCACGGTGGGAATGCGTCTTGCCGAAAGGCTTGGCAGGGAGTTTGTCGATTTAGATACGGAAATTGAAAAGGCGGGCTTGTCGATAAAAGAGCTTATCGCATCGGGCGAGGACGCTTTCAGAGAAGTGGAATCCGAGTTTGTTAAAAAATACGCTTTTGAAAGCAACCTCGTCATATCTACGGGCGGCGGAGTCGTCGAAAGACGGATAAACACAGACAGGCTGAGACAAAACGGAAACATAGTATATATCACCCGCAAGTCGCTTCCCGAAACGCTTGAAAACAGACCGCTTGCGCAAAATATAGAGCAATACGAAAATCTGAAAAAGAGGCGTGCTCCGCTATACGAAGCGGCGGCGGATATAATAATCGACAACGACTCCTCCGTTGACGACACGGTGGACAAAATAATCAAATGGTGGTCAAGGCAATGAAATTTTTAGTTTTAAACGGCGTCAATCTCAATATGTTAGGGATAAGAGAAAAGGACCTTTACGGCGAAAGAGATTTTAAATCGCTTGAAAAGTTTATAAAAAAAAGCGCAAAGGAAAAAGGCGTTAAGGTCGTGACAAAACAGAGTAATTGTGAAGGAAAGCTTTGCGAATATATCCAAAAGGCGTATAAAAAGTTTGACGGGATAATAATCAATCCCGGGGCTTATACCCATACGTCCGTGGCGCTCCTCGACGCTTTAAAGGCGGTAAACATTCCCACCGTCGAAGTGCATCTGACCGACGTCGACAACCGTGAGGATTTCAGAAAGACAAGTTACGTTTCGCTTTACGCCTTCAAAAAGATTGCCGGGAAGGGATTCGACGGCTATGCTTTGGCAATTAAGGCTTTAAAGGAAAAACTCGGCGAAAATTAAATCGCTTAAGACTTCAGAGAAATATTTAACAAAAAGACATTAAAAACACGCTTGTGCGTGTTTTTTGTTTTAAATGCTGATTTGAATATATAACAGGCTTTAACGGAAACGGGCTAAGATTTATTAAACTTAAGATAAATCTTTACAGGCGGCGTAAAATAGAAAATTAAAATCGAATAGGCGGTAAACGTCGCAGCTAAATTTCTACTGTCTGTCCTAAATAAAAATATTCGATTTGATTTTTAAGCGTTTGTTTTAGTTTTTCATAGCCTATATATCCCGTGCAATGGCAAGTGTAATATTTGCACTTATACTGTCCGAGGGCGTCTGCCAAAGCGGCGATTTCGCCGTCCGTCATGATGACGTCGGCTGACGTATTGACGTGAAAGCCGCCGACGACGGCGTTTGGCTGTCTTTTGAAAATTTCGATAAATCTTTTTATGGCGTTTAAAACTCCTCGATGAGCGCAGCCGCATATAAGCGCACACTTTTCGCCGTCGAAAAGTGCTATATACATTTCGTGCGAAAAAGAGTCGTTTTTGTCTTCTTCGAAAAGGTGAGCGTTTATAGAGCTATTCGGATATTCGTCCTTGACGGAATCGAACACGAAAACGTCGGGCAAAGCAAAAAAATCACCTTTACAAAGTTTTATTCTGCCGTCGCTCAAAAGCGATTCGTTCAAACTTATATCGTGAAGAGACGAGCCGCTGTCGGACGAATGCTTTTTAAACGCTCCTTCGTGGACAAAAACGGAAGCTGACGGATTGACTTTTAAAAAAGACTCAATGCCTCCGCCGTGGTCGGAGTGTCCGTGCGTGATAAAGCACGCTTCGGCTTTGGTAAGGTCAACGCCCGTGCGTTTTGCGTTGATTAAAAACGCCTCTCCCGCTCCCGTATCCGTCAAAAAGGAACGTGTGGCCGTTTGCGCATATATCGAAAGTCCTTTTTCGCCCTTGAGCGTGCCGCAGGAGATATCGTCGCATAAAAGAGTGAATTTCATTTTTCGCCTCCGATAATATAGTCGCTCTAAATTTACTTTTTGTCAAGCAGGGCGATAAATTAAAAAGTTTGTCGCCATATGTCTTATTACGACTATGACAAAAGCGGCGGTATTTCGCGCTTTAAAAAATACGTCTTATATGCACGAAAAACAAAAAAGAATGGAATATTTTGTCGGATAAGGTTTGAAAAATTTAATAAAATTTGTCGAATGGCAAAATAAAAGCCGTATTATGTTTTAAACAATATTCGCCCTTTATTGCCCAAAAAATAAATGAGGGAGGGAAAGCAGGTCAATGACAAGCGGGTGACGGCAAAAAAACCGAACGCTTAAATATAGGAGCAAAATATATCTTTTTAAAAAAATCAATAAAAAATCCCGCTCCAAAAAGGGCGGAATTTAAATGTTAATATATGTGCATTTTTAAATGCGACTTTTTTAAGACAGTTTGAATATTAAGAAAACGTCAAACGTCAATTGCAATAAATTGCTTTTTCAATTTGTCTTAAACTAAAACGGCTTATGATCTCTAAATTGCCGTGCAGGGGATAGGCTATTTAATGATATCCGTTCCGATATAAGGAACAAGCACTTCGGGAACGGTTATCGAGCCGTCGGCGTTCTGATAGTTTTCCATAACTGCCGCCGTCGTTCTGCCGATAGCGAGTCCGCTTCCGTTGAGAGTGTGGACAAACTGAGTTTTGCCGTTTTCCTTGAAGCGTATATTGGCGCGGCGTGCCTGGAAATCGACAAAGTTGCTGCAAGAAGAAATTTCCACATAGCGTCCGTAGCTGGGCAGCCACACTTCGATGTCGTATGTTTTTGTGGAAGAAAAGCCGAGGTCACCCGTGCAAAGGCAAACGACTCTATACGGTATTTTTAAAAGTTGCAAAATCTTTTCCGCATCATGGGTCAAAGACTCGAGTTCTTCAAAGCTGTGGTCGGGGTGAGCGAATTTGACAAGCTCCACTTTGTTGAATTGATGCTGACGGATAAGGCCTCTCGTATCTCTGCCTGCCGAACCCGCTTCCGCTCTGAAGCAAGCCGTATATGCGCAGTATTTGATAGGGAGTTGGTCGGCGCTGAGCACGTCGCCTCTGTGAAGATTGGTGACGGGGACTTCCGCCGTCGGAATGAGATAGTAGTTCGTTCCTTTTACGGCGAACATATCTTCTTCAAATTTCGGAAGTTGTCCCGTGCCGAGCATAGAATCGCGGTTGACCATAAACGGTGGGAATATCTCGGTGTAGCCGCTCTTTGCGTGCGTGTCGAGCATAAGGTTCATTATCGCTCTTTCGAGTTTTGCGCCCCAATTACGGTATACCGTAAATCTCGCTCCGGTAATTTTGCCCGCCTGTTCGAAATTGAGCATATCGAGGTTTGTGCCTATATCCCAATGCGCTTTGGGCTCAAAGTCAAATTTGGTCGGCTCTCCCCATCTTCTGACTTCTACGTTGTCGTCGCTGTCGCTGCCGACAGGGACGGATTCGTCGGGGAGGTTGGGGATTGCATACATAAGCTCTTTAAGCGAGTTTTCCACTTCGGACAGTTCGTCGTCAAAAGCCTTGATTTTATCGCCCTCGTCACGCATTTTTTTAATGAGGTCGTCGCAGGCTTTGCCCTCTCTTTTCATTTGGGCAATCTCGGCAGAAACCTTGTTCTTTTCCGCTTTGAGAGCTTCGACTTCTCTTATGATTTCCTTTCTGCGCTTGGCTTTTTGCGCTACTTCCGCAATGGGGAAGTGTCCGCTTCTTCCGCTGAGACGCTCCTCTACGTATTCGATGTTGTCACAAACCTTTTTTAAATCTAACATATATACTCCTTAAAAATTAAACGGCTTTTTGCCGTGCAGGATTTTTTATTTTACAACTATCTATCACAAAGGAACAAAACTAAACGATAAAGTTAACGAGTCTGCCTTTTATGACTATAGTTTTTTTGATTGGCGTGTCGCCGAGTGTTTCCGATATCGCTTCTTTTGCCGCCGCCGCAACTTCCTCATCGGACGCTCCCGTGGAAACGGTCGCTTTTCCCTTTATCTTGCTGTTTATCTGAACGGCGATTTCCACCTCGTCTTTTACGAGTGCTTTTTCGTCGCAAACCGGATAGCGCATTTTAAACACGGACGTGTTGCTTCCCATACGCTCGTTGAGCTCTTCGGCAAAGTGCGGAGTGAGCGGAGCGATGAGCAATACTACGTCCTTTACGCAGTCATAGAGAAGCTTGTTGTGATTTTGAGTTTTGTTAAAATAAGTGTAAATCGCGTTGACAAATTCCATAAGTCTTGCGACCGCCGTATTAAACGAAAAGTTTTTCATATCCGCCGTCATCGATTTTATAGTGAAGTTGCGAACATAGTTCAATTGCTTTTCGTCCCTTCCAAGCGGAGCGTCTGAAAAAGTCTTATCTTTTACGGAATCGACAAGTCTTTCTACTCTGTCCATAAAACGCTGAACGCCGTCGAGTCCGCTGTCGTTCCACGGTCCTCCCTCGGTGTAGCTGAAGCAGAACATAAGGTAAAGTCTGAAGACGTCGCTGCCGTATTTCTGTATGCAGTCGTCGGGAGATACGACGTTGCCTCTCGACTTCGACATTTTGTTGCCGTCGGGGCCGAGTATCGTGCCTTGATGCACCAAAGAGAGGAATGGCTCGTCGAAGTTAAGATACCTCATATCCCGCAAAGCCTTTGTGATAAATCTTGCGTAAAGCAGGTGCATACAGGCGTGTTCCGCTCCGCCGATATATTTATCGACGGGAAGCATTTTATTTATAAGCTCGCTGTCAAACGGTGCTTTGTCGTTTTTGTTGTCGGGGTAGCGCAGATAATACCAGCTTGAACACACAAATGTGTCAAGCGTGTCGGGGTCACGGCGTGCGGGTTTGCCGCAAACGGGGCAGGTGACGTTCATAAATTTTTCGCATTTCAAAAGCGGAGATTTTCCGTCGGGAGTGAAGTCCACGTCGTGGGGAAGGGTGACGGGCAAATCCTTTTCGGGGACGGGCACGATTCCGCAGTGCGGGCAGTGAATGACGGGGATAGGCGCGCCCCAATATCTTTGACGGGACACGAGCCAATCGCGCAGACGGTAGTTTGTCTTGAGTCTGCCTTTCGATTGCTTTTCAAGTTTTGCCGTGATAGCCTTTATCGCTTCTTTACTTGACATTCCGTCAAATTCATCGCTTGCCGTCAATACTCCGTAGTCGCAGAAGGGGAGTTCGTCGTTTTGTCCTTTCTCGCCCTTTATAACTCTCGTTATGGGGAGATTGTATTTTGTGGCAAAGGCAAAGTCACGCTCATCGTGAGCGGGAACGCCCATAACCGCTCCCGTGCCGTATGAGGCGAGGACGTAGTCGGCAATGAGGATAGGCACCTTTTTGCCGTTGACGGGGTTTATGGCGTATGCTCCGGTAAACGTGCCGCTCTTTTCACGGGTGGTGGAGAGCCTGTCTATCTCCGACGCTTTTGAACATTCGTATTTATAATCTTCCACCGCCTTCTTTTGCTCGGGCGTGGTGATTTTGTCGACGAGCGGATGTTCGGGGGCGAGCACGACGTAGCTTACGCCGTAGATGGTGTCCACTCTCGTGGTGAACACGGTAAACTTTTCGCCGCTTTGGGTTTCAAAATCCACTTCGCTGCCGAAAGACTTGCCTATCCAGTTTTTTTGCATAAGTTTCGTCTTTTCCGGCCAGTCGAGCTTGTCGAGTCCGCTAAGGAGCTCCTCGCTGTAATCGGTTATCTTAAAAAACCATTGAGTGAGATTTTTTCTTATGACGGGAGTATGGCATCTTTCGCACTCTCCCTCTTTTACCTGCTCGTTGGCGAGCACGGTGTTGCAGGACGGGCACCAGTTTACGGGCGCTTCCTTGCGGTAGGCGAGCCCGTGCTTGTATAGCTGTAAAAACAGCCACTGCGTCCACTTGTAGTAATCGGGAAGGCAGGTCTTTATCTCGTAATCCCAATCATACGTTGCGCCGATAGCCTTTAACTGTTTTTCCATTGTCTCGATGTTCTTGAGAGTGGATTCTTCAGGGTGAATGCCCGTCTTAATCGCGTAGTTTTCGGCAGGAAGTCCGAAAGCGTCGAAGCCCATCGGCTGAAACACTTCATACCCTTGCATACGCATAAAACGGGCGTAGCTGTCGGCAGGTCCGTAATTGAACCAATGTCCCGCATGAAGCTTTGCGCCCGAAGGGTAGGAGAACATCTCTAAAACGTAATGTTTTTTGGATATGTTGTCTTTGTTGAAAGAATAAAGCTTTGAATCCGCCCATCTTTTTTGCCATTTTTTTTCAATAGTTTTAAAATCCATATAATACTCCGAATAAAGTATTTATATAATAATACCTTGAAAAAATAATGTCAAATATTTCAATGCGCACTTATTTAATTGCTTGACCTCGGCATAGCTAAATAGTAAACTTTAAATATGAACGCTCCGCTCTATGAAACGTTAAAAAAATACGCAGAAGGGGATATATCCCGTTTTTTTATGCCGTCGCACGCAGGGCGGGATATAGACGGCTGTCTGTATAAGTCGAGCAGGTTTGATTTTACCGAACTGTCCTTTTCCGACAACCTTGTCAACGCCGACGGAGTGATATTGAAAGCGGAAACTCTTTTGGCAAAAAGCTACGACAGTCCTTTCTCGCTTATGTTCACGTCGGGGGCGACGAGCGCGATATGGACGGCGTTGGCAACAATAAGAGAATATACGGACGAAATTTTAATCGATTCCTTTTCTCACAAGAGCGTTTTTTGCGCCGCAAAAAATTTTAATTTTAAGGCAACAATAATACAAAGAGAGTTTGACGGAGTTTTTCCGAAGCCGATAGACTGCGGCAAAATCGATAAGATATTAAGTCAAAATCCGAGCATTAAGGCGGTTTCGGTGACGAGCCCCGATTATTTCGGAAACGTAAGCGACGTCGAAAAAGCAGCAAAGGTCGCTCACAGTCACGGGGCGATACTCTTTGTCGACGAGGCACAGGGTGCGCATTTTGTCTTTTCGCCGCTGTTGCCGAAAAGCGCCAACGGGGCGGCGGACATCGTTTGCGACAGCATGCACAAAACCATGCCCGTATACGGCGGCGGTGCCGTCCTCAACCTAAAAGAAAAGTTTTACGAAGCGGCAAAATTTCACAGAGCACGCCTTACCACTTCAAGCCCGAGTTATATCGTCATGGCGTCAATGGACTACGCAAGGGGATTGTTCGACCTTAAAGCTAAAGCGGAATACGAAGTTTTAAAGCGAAAAATCGACGAAGTAAAAAGCGTTTTGGGCGACAGGGTAAAAAATACGGACGATTTTACCCGACTTGTAATAAAAGTAGACGGTGACTCCCTTGAGAAGGAGGGGATATATCCGGAGGCGTCGTGGGGGGAATTCTCCGTTTTCATAGTTAACTTTTTCAACGCTAATTGCCTGTCAAAGCTGACCGAAGCGGTAAAAAAACTTCCCGTTCCCGAAAGCGGTGGCAGAGGATACGGCGATATGCCCATACCGAGCGAGCTTAAAAGTGCGAAAGGCAAAAGGGAATATATTCCTTTAGCCGAGAGCGAAGGCAGAATATCCGCCGACGACGTAGGTTCATATCCGCCGGGAGTGCCGCTCATCTATGAGGGAGAGATTATATCGGGCGAAAAAATAAAATTTTTATCCGCCGAAAAACATACATTTAATCTTGTTAACGGTAAAATTTGTGTTATAATAGACAAGTAAACCAACAAAAGACGGAGTTGAAACAATGAAAGGAATTATGGTCACTTTTGAAGGTTGCGACGGAGTGGGAAAATCCACGCAGCTGAGATATTTAAAGGAATATATGTCGCAAACGGGGCAGGAAGCCGTCTTTGTCAGAGAGCCGGGCGGCACGGATATTTCCGAACAGATAAGGGATATCATTATGTCTTGCGACAATAAAGAAATGAGCTCTAAAACGGAAGCTCTGCTCTATGCGGCGTCGAGAGCGCAGCTTGTCGATGAAGTTATACGTCCCGCGCTCGATGAAGGCAAGCTTGTCATATGCGACCGTTTTATAGATTCTTCCGTCGCCTATCAGGGCGGAGGCAGGGGACTTGATAAAAAGGCGATAAAGGCTATATCCGCTTTCGCCACCGATTATATAAAGGTTGACCTCACTGTGTTCATTGACCTGGAGCCGAATCACGCTTTCAGAACCGTCAAAAAAGAGGACAGGCTCGAGTCTGAGGATATGGAATTTCACCGCAGAGTCTACGAAGCTTATATATCCGAGGCGGAGGAAAATCCCGACAGGATAATCAGAATCGTTCCTTGTCAGAATAAATCGGAAACCAAAGAAAAAATCATAAACGCATTGAGGCAGAGGGGTATTATCCGTTGATAGAATTTTCAGACGCTCTCAAGAAAAGCAAAGCGTTTCGTCTTATTCAAAACGATATTGAAAACGCGATGGCACACGCCTATTTGATTACGGCGACCGACGAGGATATCGTTTTGCCGCTTTTCAGGCTTGTGGCGTGCCGCATTTTTTGCGAAACGCAAAACGCATGCCTTGAGTGCAGAGAATGTCAAAAAATTTTAGATAGCGTAAATCCGGACGTTATAGAACTTAATGCGCAAAAACAGACTATAAAGGTAGGTGCGATAAACGAGCTTGTAGACAGCGCGCATATAAGTTCCGTTTCGGGAGTTTTAAAACTTTATTTTATAAACTGCGCCGATTGTATGACAACCGAGGCGCAAAACAAGCTTTTAAAAACGCTCGAAGAGCCGCCCGACGGAGTTATTCTGTTTTTGGGGACGGCAAAGCCGGCCGCTCTTTTGGATACGGTAAAAAGCCGTTGCAGAACGGTGCCCGTAGAGGCGTTTGACTATCAAACGGTTTACGACGAGATATATGCGCTCACATCAGACGAAAAAATCTCGTCCATTGCCGCCGCGTGCAGCGAGGGTAAACTTTATGCCGCAAAGCACATAGCTTCGTCGCCCGAATATGTCGAAACGTTTTCTGCCGTTCTCGATATGTTGGACAGCGTAAAAAAGTCGTCGGATATTTCGGCTTTTATAGGGAGCAAAAAAGCGGAAAAAAACGCGCCCGAATTTCTCGACGCTCTTTCCGTGATTTTGAGAGATATCCTTGCGTCGGATTTAAACGACAGACTCGTGCTTACAATGCACGTTAAAGATAAGATAGAAAAATTAAAGAGCGAATTCAGTCCTATGGCGGCGGCGCAGTGCATTTTCGTCGTCAACGAGGCAAAAGCGAAGCTCAAGTTAAACGTAGGGGTGCAGGTCGTGCTTGAGCGTATGCTCTTTAAAATATTGGAGGTAAAATACAAATGTCGCTGATTGTTGGCGTTAAATTTAAAAATTCCGCTAAGGTATATTATTTCAGTCCCGAGGGGATTGAGTTTGCCGAAAACGACGGAGTCATAGTAGAGACGGTAAGAGGCGTAGAATACGGAACCGTGGCCGTTCCCAATAAAGAGGTTGACGAAAAAGAGATTGTGTCCGAGCTCAAACCCGTCATAAGAAAGGCGACCGAAAAGGACGTCGAACAGTTAAAGCGTAACGAAAAGGACAAACAGCACGCGCTCGACGTCATAACCGAAAAAGTGCAGAATATGAATCTTTCAATGAAACTCGTCGACGCCGAATATACCTTTGACCGCCACAAACTGATTTTTTATTTTACGTCGTCGGGCAGGGTGGACTTCAGAGAACTCGTCCGAGAGCTTGCCGCCGTGTTCAAGGTGAGGATAGAACTTCGCCAGATATACGAACGCGACGACATCAAGATGAGGGGCGGTCTCGCCGTTTGCGGCAGGCCGTGCTGTTGCACGACGCATTTGCAGGACTTTGAAAAGGTCACAATTAAAATGGCGAAAATTCAGGGGTTGTCGCTCAATCCGCAAAAGATAAACGGCTACTGCGGCAGGCTTATGTGCTGTTTAAAATACGAAAACGACTACTATTCCGAAGTGTTCAAGTTAATGCCCAAGGTCGGCTCCGAAATTACCACAAAGGACGGCAGGGGAGTCGTTGAGTCAAACGACCTTATAAGAAAACTCGTTACCGCAAAAGTTACGCTAAAAAACGGCGACATAGAAAGAAGAGTTTACAACCTCAGCGAGATAGGCGTAAAGTCGCATCAGAACGCCAATGAGATAGACGACTCGGAAGAGGAAGAGAAACAGTAAAAATTTAAAAAAAAGACTATACAAAACAAAGCGTCTGTGTTAAAATAATTTCATCAAAGTATATAAGGAGAACGATTATGCCAAGAGTTATCAATGACAGTTGCATCAGCTGCGGTACTTGTGCAGACACCTGCCCCGTCAGTGTTATTTCGGAAGGAGACGGAAAATACGTCATCAACGGTGCTGAATGTATAGATTGCGGAGCTTGCGAAGAAGCTTGTCCCGTAGGTGCAATCAGCGAAAGCAACTAAAAAATTGACGGCCTCGGCCGTCAATTTATTTTTATGGGACTAACTATGTTAGTCCTTTTTATTTTTCCATACTCAAAAACCTTCAAATCGTTTATTATAATTTATACCAGGGACTGTTAATGTTAAGGCATTTCAGATATATTCAAGATTATATGACAAGCTTTTAAAGTATTTACCGATTGCCGTGGCATTTCAAGCGTCTGCAAATATTTGTAATCCGTTTTTTAGGACATATTAAAAAACTTGCAATGCAAGCACATTAAGTAATCGACGGCTTAGAAAGGCAGTTAAAATCAGACGTTATCAGCACTTTAAGGCAAGTTTTTAAAGCAACAAAGTATAATATTTTACTGTATGCTAAAACTAAGGATATGAAAAGAAGATTGAAAAGAAGAAAGGATGAGGCGCTGTCCGCTCCCTCACTCGGGGCGATAAAAGACCCCAACGTGAAAGCGGGAGCAAAAAACAAATAATTCGGCTATTTAAAGCCGAATTATTTTTTTTCTGCCTACGGCTTGGAAAGAGGGGAAACTATACGACGGCGGAGTTAAATGCCGTCGCTTAACGCGCTAAATTTAATAATTTAATTAAAGCGGTTGCTTTTTGCGCCTTTGGATATATAATAAAGCTATGGATAAAGGACAGATTGCAAAAGAAAATTTCAAAGCAGGATACAATTGTGCTCAGTCGGTCGTGCTTGCGTTTAGTGACGAACTCGGCATAGATGCCGAAACGCTTTTAAAACTTTCCTCGTCGTTCGGCGGTGGGCTTGCAAGGCTCAGGGAAGTATGCGGAGCGGTAAGCGGAGGAGCTATGGTGCTCGGGCTTTTAGAGGGATATACTTCTCCTACGGATAACGTTTCAAAGACGGAGCACTATAAGAGAGTGAGGCAGTTCACCGAGGCGTTTAAAGCGGAAAACGGTTCGATAATTTGCAGAGAGCTTCTTACGGGAGTTAAAACGGACAGTTCGCCGGTGCCGGACGAGAGAACGGAAAGCTATTATAAAAAGCGTCCGTGCGCAGAGATATGCGAAGTAGCCGCCGGCATATTGCAAAAGATGCTCGAAGAAAAAAACTAAAAGCAAAAATTTTATGACAGCCGATTTACTAAAAGACGGCAAACTCGGTTTAGGTCATATTTAAATTCTTGACAAAAATCTTTGACGAATAGCGAAAAAAAGCAACCTCAGGTTGCTTTTTTAGTTTTTAAAATACGGCTTTTTAAATTACCTTTTTTATTTTGTCCGACCGTCGCTTCCGTATTGCAAAAAAACAATCTCTTTTCGGGAACGATAAAAGAGAACCTAAGGTGGGGCAACGAAAACGCCACCGATGAAGAAATAGTCGAAGCGTGCCGTATGGCGCAAGCGGATCTCCCTTGTCCCACTTGTCGCCGAACAGCTCTGACGGAGCGTAAAGTCCTGTTCCGTTCATAGTGTCGTACAAAAGACTGTTGATTTCTTCCTTGTACTGTTTGTAGAAGCGCACGGTGTCTGTGTAGTAGATAAGTTCTCCTACAATACCGGATTGACAGCCATGATAAAGCACGTCGGTAAAGATATCCTTCTTATTCGAATAGTCGCTTCATTCGCCGATAACGTAGTTGCATACTCGTTTTGTAAGAGGGCTGCTTGAGTTTCGTTTTATTTGTTTGATATTAGCAAGAGTAAGTTTCATTACGTCACCTCCTTAAAAGCGTCCAGATGGACGTGTTCAAACATAGCGCCGTATTCGAAATACAGTCTGCCGTTTTTATCAGTCAGAAGGTCGTAAGTGATAACGCTTATTTTGCCTCTGTTGGTAACGGCTATCCGGATTTCATTTTTGGCAGCATCGATTCCTACGATGTTGAAAGTGATGAATTCTTCAC
>ERZ779737.861-NODE-861-length-25816-cov-3.611661_pt1 | contig 25816 bp, 20 predicted proteins | sample MGYA00511889_ERZ779737 | MGnify/ENA primary metagenome ERZ779737 (study PRJEB29588, sample SAMEA2163575) | human gut metagenome | biome: human gut; feature: human-associated habitat; material: faeces | place: Denmark | collected 2008/2010 ... | reverse complement strand
AGATATTTTCCACGGAATTCTGGTTGGCTACGATGAAGTTGTCTGCATAGCTAGGCTGCAGACGGTAACCCAAGCTGGCAATCTGATCAGCACAATAGGCTGCTGTTTCCCACGCATTGCGAGTTTCACCATCCAAAGTGATGTTAATCTTTTTGCCCATTTCCGAAATAGTCTTTCCCTGCTCCTCGCTGGCAGTGGCCTTGCCGCTCTTGTCTGTTCCCACAAAGGCACAGTAGCAGGTTGGAGTGGTATCATCGATGGTATAGACCGGCGCATTGATGGCACACTTAGCCATACACATATATGCCACAGCCTTGGTAATTCGACCATAATACTCTCCCTCATTCTGGCTCTTCTGACCGGAAAGATGAGGAATGCATTCCGCCAATTCTGAAGTAACAAACTTGAAGACATCAGAGCGATTGGACTGCGCCACCTCATTAGCATTTACTTCAGAAGAAACAACCAATGGTACCTGTCCGAAGAGATCCATCACATAATAATAATAGATGGCACGAAGTGCTCTCAACTCATACACATAGTCTGCATACTCCGGATGCTCACCCAGATACTTGTTGAGTCGGTCGATGGAAGAATTGGCAAGACCGATGACACGATACAGGTTGTTCCAAACATCGTTATACTTGCTTACAGACGATTCGAAATTGTGGAGGAAAATGTTCTGCCAGGCTCCACCATCCAACCAGTCACCCTGGCGGCCAGGAATCATACTGGCATCAGAAGAGAACTCCTGGAAGGTATGTACCGAGCCACCATCGCTTCCATACAATCCATTGCCGATGGAAGAATACACATTAGCCACTGTGTTTACATATACCAGCTTAGGGGTGCTGAAAGCCTCCTGCTCTGAAAACTTGCTTCGTGGAGTTTCTTCCAGTGAGCAACTAGCCAGTAATATCGATGAAAGAAGCATCGAACCTATAATATATTGTTTCATAACTGTAATCCTTTATATATTAATAATGTAGTTCTTGATAAGAATAATATAATCCATTATATACTAGCGTAAACATCTAGAAATTCACAGAGAGCGACAATGTATAGGTACGGCTCAGAGGATAGATGTTCTTGTCGTCAATACCCAGATTGTCACCACTGATGGTTGCAGAGTTGATCATTGGAGTCAAGCCCTTGTAACCTGTGAGGGTACAGATATTGTTGACCGACAACGACAGGTGAATGTTGTTGATGAACTTCCACTTGAGCATATCCTTGGTGAAGGTGTAGCCCAGAGAAGCGTATTCGAAGTTCATATAGTCACCCTTTTCCAACCAGTAATCTGAAATCTGAACATCATGGATTCCCTTGCCATTGTTGAGATGCTGTGCACCGCTCAGAATATTATAGGTTGGGAAATTACTCATATTGCTCAAGGTCATGGATGTAGCATTGTAAATCTTATGACCGAAAGCACCATTAAACTGCATGCTCAAATCCCAGTTCTTGTACTTGAAGCCCATATCCCAACCGAGGAAGTACTTAGGGATTGCCTGTCCGCAAACCTTGCGGTCGCCACTGTCACCCGTATCAATGGTACCATTATCATCAAGGTCTTCGATGATATACTGTCCATTCTCATCGATACCTGTGCAGTGAGGCAGATAGAACACACCTACAGGCTGTCCCTCAATGAGATAGGTTACACCATTATTATGTACCAGACCAGCCGCACCTACGGTGGCAACAGAGATATGCTCGCTCGTTGTCATAGGCTGTCCCTTGTAGGTACCGCTCAACTTCTTCAGCTTATTCTTCTGATAAGAGAAATTCAGACCGGAATTGAAGGTGAAGTCCTTTGTCTTGATGATGTCACCACGAACAGCCAGTTCAAATCCCATATTAGTCATGGTACCCATATTGGCCAACAGACGGTCGTAAGTAAAAGGCGGCACCGGCACTGTATAGGTATAAAGCATATCCGAAGTCTCGGACGTGTACCAGTCGAAGGTTACGTTGAGACGCTGCTTGAACATCGACAGGTCGAAACCGGCATCAAACGTCTTCTTTACCTCCCACTTCAGATCAGGGTTGCTGTTGGAGGTAACCGCAAAAGTAGTACTTGTTGCGCCGTTGACGGTAGTTACACCATTAGGCTCCATCAGGGCGAGAGAGGTATAAGGATCGATGGCATCCTGATTACCGGTTACGCCATATCCTGCACGAATCTTGAAATTGTCTATCTGCTTGATTTTCTTCATCCAAGGCTCATTACTGATTACCCAGGCCAAGGAAGCAGAAGGGAACCAGCCCCACTTCTGGCCATCACCCAACTTGGAAGAGCCATCGGTACGTACATTGATCGTAGCGATGTATCTGTCAGCAAACATATAGTTGACACGAGCCATATAAGAACTCAGGGTATATTCGTTATAGTTAGACTGCAGATTACCCCAGCTCACATTGGCAGCAGCCTTCATATTATTGAACTTGAAGTAGTTGGAGTCAAATCCATGTGCTTCCTGTGAGTTCCAGTCATAGGTGTATTTCTGTCCCTCCATCAGAGCCAAGGCATCAATGTGATGCTTACCGAAATCCTTGGAGAAATTCACCATGATGTTGCCCATATAGTCCTTGCGGTTGGTATTGGCAATATAAGCCCATCCATTACCGTTCAACTTACCCATCTGGATGTTGTTAGGAATATAGAACTTGTTATCACGATTCCAATAGTTGTATGAGCCAAAGGCACTTACAGAGAGTCCGTCGATGATATTGACAGTTGCCTTTCCATGAACATTGACAGAGGCATCCTTGTAGAAGTCATCAATATCTAGCAATCCCAGTGGATTCCAGATTTCATTGGCAAGCAAGTCCTCATCCCATTCACCCTTGTCGTTTCTTACATGAGGATAGGTAGGGTTGTAAGCAGTGGCAGAATAGAACATCTTGTGCATATCATACTGAATATTGCTGTTGCGCTGAGAGCCAAACATTCCGAGTTCCAGCTTCAGATGCTTATCGAAAAGATACTGGGTGCCATCCAATTTTACCGTGAAATTCTTCATATCAGAATTCTTCAAGGCACCTTGACGGAGAATGAATCCCAGAGATGCACGCAGACTGGAAGTATCTGTACCCGAAGAAAAAGAGAGATTATGATTCTGGGTGAGACCCACATTGCGCTCAATCTCCTCGAGGAAATTGGTATCGCCACCCATATCGGTATAGGTCAGTCCCAAAGACTTGGCTGTCTCACGATATTCAGAAGCCGACATCATATCCAGATTCTTATAAACTGTATTGACACCAAACTGACCATTGTAACTCAGGCTGGAATAGCCCAACTTGCCCTTAGCTGTGGTAACAACGATGACACCGGAAGCACCACGTGAACCATACTGGGCAGTCTCAGAAGCATCCTTCAGGATGGTCAGACTCTCAATATCGCCAGGAGCCAGGGAATTGAACATCGTCATATCAGCAAAGACGCCATCAATGATAACCAACGGGTCGTTACCACCTGAAAGAGAAGATGTACCACGAACTCGGATGCTTGGCGAACTGGTAGGATCGCCACCTGCCTGAGAGATGACAACGCCAGCTACCTTACCCTTCAAGGCCTCGGCAGGACTGGTTACTACTCCCTTGTTCATATCTTCCTTCTTGATGCGATCAACAGCACCCGACACAGTTCGCTTGCTGCCCACGGCATAACCCACGACAAGCACTTCGTCGAGCACCTCATCATTTTCCTTCAGCGTCACATTGATGACATGATTTCCCTTTACAGGAATCTCCTGGGTACGATAACCCAAGTAAGAGAATACCAGGACGGCACCATCCTTTACATTATTAAGTGTGTAACCGCCATCCAAGTCAGATACCGCACCATTCTTGGTGTCCTTCACCAGAATGCTGGCACCAATGACGGGTTCACCTGTGGCATCCACCACCTGTCCTTTAATGGTTGCCTGACCAAAAGCATTTAAAGTAATCAAGCATCCTGCTACCAGCAGGCCTGCTTTCTTTGATAAGTTCGTTTTATCCATAATTTAATAGGTTTATTATGATTAAAATTGTTTGTTGCCGCAAAAGTACTGCAAAAATCAATAAGTTGGTGCGAATAGTAGGCTTTTGGTAGATTGTCGGTATCTAGAACCAATCTCACGGCTCTGAATATCAAGATTTTGCGAATTCTCAAAAAAAGCGGCTAGTAGATGCGAGATTCTCAATGTTTTTTATTATTTTTGCAGCGGAATCTAGAAACATAGGAAATATGAGACATCTTATCATTATAATCATCACCCTGATGATACAGCCGATATACGTAAAAGGAGACAACAACCAGCTATACAAGCAACTGGATGCTGCCCTGGCACAACGTGCCCATTATGTAGAGTTAAAAGAGAAAAACTTAAACGAAATCAAGCAAGGAGCTAAGTATGTTACCAGCAACGAAGACAAATTAAAACTATACGAACAACTCGCCAACGAATACAAAGCCTACGAATACGACTCGGCGATGACCTATGTAAACAAAGGCCTCATCCTTGCCCAAAAGAGTAACAATATATTATTTAACAAAAGATTCCAGCTTAGCCAAACCAGGTTATTGATCACACGTGGATTCTATGCAGAAGCAAAGGAAATTCTTCAGAAGATAGAACCTCAAGAAGATTCGCATGACTACCAGTTCCTATATTATTATACTCTTTACGAACTATACAATAACTGGGCAACCTTTTGTGAAAACAATGAATTCAGCAAGAATTACAACCAGCAGAAAGTGAAATACCTGAAGAAAGCAATAGAACTATCTCCAAAGAAAGATGCATTCTATTACTATCTGTTGGGAGAATTATACTATTACAGCAATCATCCCAACAATAACAGGACCATACAATACTACAAAAAAGCACTGAGCATGGAAAAGGGCAACAGCCGTCTGCATGCCATGACCGCCTTTGCGCTTTCTGAGATCTATCAGAAAGCCAACAACCTAGAGCTAATGGAGCATTACCTCCTGGTTGCAGCCATCTCAGACGTCACTTCTGCAACAAAAGAAAACGTAGCCCTACAGGACATCGCACTCTTCATCTACAAACATAAGACAAGAAGTCTGAAAAAAGCCCAGGAATACATCAATCTATCCCTGGAAGATGCTTATGCATACAACAACCGGTTGCGACGCATTGAGATTTCATCCAAATTACAATTGATTACCAATGCCTATACAGATGACATCAAAACAACCAACAGATTGCTCAACATCGCCCTATTGGTCATTATCCTGCTCCTACTTGGAGTAGGTATTAGCAGCCTGTTCATCCGCAAGAAGAACAGGCTGCTGAAACAAAAGAAAGATGAAATCTCAGCAACATCCGCAAAAATGGAAATTCTCAATGGACAGTTGCATCTCATCAACGACGAACTGAAGGATACCAATCAGAAGCGTGAAAGACTGGTAAAGGTGTATATTGACCTATGTTATAAGAATATAGAGAGAAACAGCAAACTGCGCACCTTGGCAGTAAGAAAGATAAAAGCCAACCAAAGCAAGGAACTTCTGAGCCTCCTTTCTTCCTCAACCAGTACAGAAAAGGAAAACAAGGAGTTTTTGACGGAATTCGACAAGGCATTCCTGTCTCTGTACCCAACTTTTATAAGCGAGCTGAACCAGCAACTCACCGAATCGGCACACATCCAGCTGAAAGAGAACGGAGAAATGCCCCCTATCCTACGTGTGTGCGCCTTGTTGCGATTAGGCATTACTGAAAGTTCCAAGATTGCCGGCATCTTGTCTTATTCACCACAAACTGTATATAACTATCGTTCCATACTCAAGAACAATGCCATAGACAAGGAGCACTTCGAGGAGAACGTACTCAAGCTCTGTATGATAATCGCATAAGATCCACTCAAGAATATCAAATCTAGAAAGGGGCTGATTACAGAACATTGAGAATGCCAAGTTTCAGAATTGCATGCCTCAAGCTGGATATATCAAGTCTATGGGACTGAAAGCAGAGTAATATATGAATGCAGAGTAATGACATAAAAAAAAGAGTGTGAGTCTTCTATCCGAGAAAACTCACACTCTTTTTTATATTATCACTTATTCCTAGGAATAAAAGTTTTTAAACTACTAAGAAATCTATGTTCAGCAGTGTTGAACATAAGTTCAGCACTGTTAAACATAAGTTCAGCAGTGTTGAACATAGGTTCAGCAGTGCCGAACATAACTTATTACTAGGAGAACAGACTATTAATATTCATTCTGCTTTAAAGTACCCTTAGCAGCCTCTATTTCATCCTGAGGGATTGGCAAGTATTTCTTGCTTTCCGTCCACTGGATACGCTCAGGTACACCAAGCACATCGTATGCAGTCTTTGCCTTGTTGAGTACCTTTCCTCCATCTGGGCGGCCCAAATACTTCAAGAGGAAGATACCCGTGTTCTGATAATGGCCATTGTAAGTTACCTCATCACCCGGCTGCGCATTTGGCTGCAATTTCTCCAACGTACTGCGAATTGAGAGCATCCTCATCTTCAGCATAGACACCCATCAATTATTTCTACAGCGCATTTTTCATTTTCATTTTCTTCCACTTTTAGCCACATTTCTATTTTTCATACCTCACTTTTTATCAAGCACTTATAAAAATCACCAATGATATTTTTCCACTTTTTCTTTGCAAGCACTCGGTTTATACCTTATTATTTAGTAACTTTGCAACCGAAAATGACAGATATGCATTTTCATAACTAACAATTTAATATTCATAAGAAATAATATTCACAAGAAACATGAAACACTTCATTCTATCCTGCGCACTGTCGATGGCGGCTATAGCCACCTCCAGCGCACAACAAACTGGTCAGTTGCCTGTATATCTCGACAACACCAAACCTGTAGAGCAACGCATCGACGATGCCATTGCCCGAATGACGCTGCAAGAAAAGATTCGCATCATTCATGCACAGAGTAAGTTTTCCTCTGCAGGAGTTCCCCGTTTGGGATTTCCTGACTTCTGGACAGATGACGGTCCCCATGGTGTTCGCCCAGATGTATTGTGGGACGAATGGGAGCAGGCTGGCCAAACCAATGACTCCTGTGTAGCCTTCCCTGCCCTCACCTGCCTGGCAGCATCCTGGAACCCACAGATGAGCAGAATCTATGGAGAATCATTAGGCGAAGAGGCTTTGTATCGAGGAAAAGACATGATTCTAGGTCCTGGCGTGAACATCTATCGCACCCCATTGAACGGACGCAACTTCGAATATATGGGTGAAGATCCTTACCTGGCAAGCATCATGGTTGTACCTTATATCCAAGGATTACAATCTAAAGGAGTATCAGCCTGCGTGAAACATTACTGCCTCAATAACGACGAAGAATACCGTCATCAGGTAAACGTCATCGTGAGCGACCGTGCTCTCCATGAAATCTATCTCCCAGCCTTCAAGGCTGCTGTAGAGAAAGGAAAGACTTGGGGAATCATGGGTGCATACAATCTCTACAAGAACGAACACAACTGCCATAACCAGTGGACTCTGAACAAGATTCTGAAGGGCGACTGGAAATATGACGGCGTAGTGGTAAGCGACTGGGGAGGCGCACACGATACTGACCAAGCCGTGAAGAACGGGCTCGACATAGAGTTCGGCACATGGACGAACGGATTGACCATGGGTGCCAGCAATGCCTACGATAATTACTACCTTGCCGTACCATATATAAGAGGTATCCAGGAAGGTAAATACACCACCAAGGAATTGGATGAAAAGGTGCGCCGCGTATTGCGCCTCTTCTATCGCACCACCATGAATCCGAACCGTCCTCACGGTTTCCTCTGTTCTGACAGCCACTATGCAGCAGCCAGACAGATTGCCGAAGAAGGCATCGTACTGCTCCAGAACAAGAACCATGTGCTTCCTATCAATACCCAGAAAGCACAACGTGTTTTGGTAGTAGGAGAAAATGCCGTGAAGATGATGACCGTGGGTGGAGGCAGCTCTTCTCTCAAGGTACAGCGGGAGATTTCGCCACTCGACGGATTAAAATCTCGACTGGAAAAAGATAATGTGGAAGTGGAGTTTGCCCGAGGTTATGTAGGTGATGTAAGCGGAAATTACAATGGCGTAACTACCGGACAGAATCTGGAGGACAAACGCAGCGAGGCTGAGCTGATAGCCGAAGCCGTAGAAAAAGCCAAACATGCTGATTACGTGGTGATGTTTGGCGGCTTGAACAAGAGCGATTATCAGGATTGCGAAGGTCACGACCGCAAACAGCTTGAATTGCCATACGCTCAAGACAAGCTCATCGAGGCTTTGGCTAAAGCCAACAAGAACTTCATCTATGTGAATATCTCGGGTAATGCTGTGGCTATGCCTTGGAAAGAGAAGGTAGCCGGTATCGTACAGGGATGGTTTATCGGTAGCGAAAGCGGTGAAGCTCTGGCTTCTATCCTCACCGGCGACAAGAATCCTAGCGGCAAATTACCATTCACATGGGTAAACTCATTGCAGGAAGTGGGTGCCCACGCATTAAACACCTATCCGGGCACCTGGCGCAAGGAAGGTGGAGCCAAGACTGAGGGCAACATCATTGATGAGGAGTATAAGGAAGGCATCTACGTAGGTTACCGTTGGACTGATAAGAAAAACATCAAGCCAGCATTCGCCTTTGGACATGGATTGAGCTACACTCAGTTTGCCATCTCTAATCTTCGCAGTGATAAGAATCTGATGAATCAGAATGACTCTATCACCTTTACCGTGAATGTAAAGAACACTGGCAAACGTGCCGGTGCAGAAACCATCCAGCTCTATATCCATGATGTAAAGGCTTCTGTCGATCGCCCTTACAAGGAGCTGAAGGGATTCCAGAAGGTTTACCTGCAGCCGGGAGAGAGCAAGGATGTAAACATCACCATCAATAAGCAGGCACTCAGCTTCTATGATGAAACAGCTGCATCCTGGAAGGCAGAAGCAGGCAAGTTTGAGGCACTCGTCGGAAATGCTTCCGATCAGCTGAAACTCAAAAAGGCGTTTGAACTGAAATAAAATGAGTGGAGTTAATACATAACAAAAACATCGTAAATATGAGAACAGCATTCATATCACTATCATTTCTGCTGACTGGCTCGCTGATGGTTCCTGCCATCGCCCATACACCCGCCAGCAAGAAGAAAGTTGTTACAACAACTCAAAAAGGTAAAATCCTGCCGATGAAGGAGTATATCGACCAGCTGATGGCAAAGATGACTCTGCAGGAGAAAATCGGTCAGCTCAACCTGATGGTGGCTGGCGACATCACTACCGGTGGAGCCCTGGACACCCAGGTGGGTGGCGACATTGCAAAAGGCAATATGGGCGGCGTATTCAACATCAAGGGACTCGACAAAATCAAGGCTCTCCAGGACATCGCCATCAAGAACAGCCGTCTGGGCATTCCGCTGCTGGTGGGCATGGACGTAATCCACGGCTACGAGACCATGTTCCCTATTCCCCTTGCCCTCTCCTGCTCCTGGGATACAGAAGCGATGAAGAAGGTAGGCGAAGTATCGGCAAAGGAAGCCAGTGCTGCAGGAATCAACTGGACTTACTCGCCCATGGTAGATATTGCACTCGATGCCCGATGGGGACGAATCAGCGAGGGTAACGGAGAGGATCCTTACCTGAGCGGCGTGATGGGTGCCGCACTCACACAGGGTTACCAGGGCGCCGACATGCGCACAGAGGAGATATTGAGAGCCGATAGAATCATGGCGTGCCTCAAGCACTTTGCCCTCTACGGAGCCGTGGAGAGCGGAAAGGAATACAACACCGTGGATATGAGTCGCATACGCATGATGAACCAATACCTGCCTCCTTACGAAGCCGTGGTAAAGGCTGGCGTAGGCAGCGTAATGTCTTCGTTCAACCTGATAGATTATACCCCTGCCACCGCCAACCACTGGATGATGACCGATGTCTTGAGAAAACAATGGGGATTCAAGGGCTTTCTCGTAACAGATTATGCATCTATCGCCGAGATTCTGAACCACGGCACTGCCAAGGATCTGAAAGAAGCATCAGAACAGGCACTCCTGGCTGGTACGGATATGGATATGTGCTCCAATGCCTTCGTCAAACATCTGGCAAAAAGCGTGGCAGAGGGCAAGGTGACGGAGGAAGACATCAACACTGCCTGCCGCCGCATCCTCGAGGCAAAATACAAACTGGGATTGTTCAGCAATCCTTACCGTTATTGCAACGCCAAGCGAAACAAGACCGACATCTACTCTGCCGAAAACCGACAGATAGCACGCGACGTAGCAGCCGAGACCTTCGTGCTTCTGAAAAATGAAGGAAATCTTCTTCCTCTGAAGAAACAGGGAAAGATAGCGCTGATTGGTCCTCTTGCAGATACCCGCAACAATATTGCCGGCACATGGAGTGTAGCTCAGGCTCCAGAGAAATATACTACGATCAAGGAAGCCATGGAGAAAGCGCTCGATGGCAAAGCCACCTTATTATATGCACAGGGCAGCAATATCTGGCGCAAACATGAACTTCAGAAGAACGGCGAACAGGGCAAGTCTATTGCCTGGGGAGATGAGGTAAAGATGAAGAACGAGGCACTGCAGATAGCAAAGGAAGCCGATGTGGTAGTATGCGCCATGGGCGAAACTGCCGACATGAGCGGTGAATGCGCAAGCCGTACTAATCTGGAAATGCCGGATGTGCAGCAAGAACTTCTGGCAGAACTCGCAAAGACGGGAAAACCTGTCGTATTGCTCAACTTTGCCGGTCGTCCTACGGTTTTGTCATGGGAGAATGAACACATTCCTGCCATCATGAACGTATGGTTTGGTGGTTCTGAAATGGGAGATGCACTTTGCGATGTCATCTTCGGCGACAAGGTTCCATCAGGTAAGCTCACCACTTCCATGCCAAAGACAACCGGACAGGAGCCTCTCTACTACAATCATCAGAATACGGGAAGACCAGTACCTGATGACAATCAGAAATTTGCCAAGTTTGCCAGCAACTGCCTGGATGTAAGCAATGGTCCTCTCTATCCATTCGGCTATGGATTGAGCTACACCACTTTCGAGTATGGCGATTTGAAGCTGAGCAGCCATGAAGTCAATATGGATGACTGGAAGATTACAGCCACCATCAACGTAAAGAATACGGGCAGCCGTGATGCCGACGAGGTAGTTCAGCTCTATATCCGTGATATGGTTGCCAGCATCTCTCGCCCTGTCAAGGAACTGAAAGGTTTCCAGCGCATCCATCTGGCTGCAGGAGAAAGCAGGGAAATCAGCTTCGACATCACTCCTGAAATGCTCAAATTCTATAACGCTGAATTAAAGCATGTGATTGAACCTGGCGACTTCCAGATTATGGTGGGAGGAAACAGTAAAGAGGTAAAGACCCAGAATCTTACTGTTAAGAACTAGTGCCAAAAGCAAATGAACATGCAATGATAAATACAAGACTGTAAGTTTTCAGGAGTGTGGTTACACTCCTGAAAACTTACAAAAGATTCATAATGTGTTTTATGGGAAAATCTGCCCAAATATTCAGAACAGCTTAAAATGAGCGATTTATGAGTGTTTCACCTCAATTGAGGTAATGATTTGGCAACAGTGCTAAATTCTGCAAATTGGATACGTTTGCTTGTCAAACAACTCTTTTTGTCTGCAAAAATACAATAATTTATGTGACACACAAAGAAATATATATTTTTTAACTAGAGAATCTCTAAAAGAAATTCTGTGGATTAAGTTTACCCATTAGAAAAATATTGGCAAACTTCATCACACAGAATTTTATTTTTCCGCTTTGTTGCGGAATCATGTATTGAGAGAGTTTATAGTCTATCTATTTCTTCACTTGCAGCACTTTCGCCCTTATAGCGTTTTTTGTCTTTGAATGTATATCTTACCAAGAGGCTGATGCGGCGACCGTCCTTGAAACTGCTTTTGTCGAATATGTAATCTGAGGCATATCTTATCTCTCGTTCTTTTGTGCCGAGGATATTGTTAAGACTCAGCCTTACCAACCATGCATTGTCAGCAAAATGCTTGGTTACTCCTAGGCTAAACCATAATGCCTGTTTAACCAGATATTCCCTCATGTTTCCATCAGAATTGTAACTTAGCAGTACGTAAGGCATCCAATGGTGGCGCAAGTTGAAATAGCTGTTGAACGACATTGATATATAAGGCTTGTCATTCTTGATTTTGCTTCCATCCGTATTGTAGAGTGACATATAAGTTCGCATCATGTTAAGGTTGAAATATGGTTCCCAAACACCCACATTCGTATGATAAGCCAAACTTGCATTTACTGCAGAATAATGTGGAAAATTCTCTGGCTTTGACATTGCCACCAATGGGGCTGCCTGCTGAATGATATTCGTTGAGATGATGTAATCTTTTATCCTTTGATAATCGACTGAGAAACGCAATTGATGCCATTGCAACGAATAGGATATATCTGTCGTATATTGTGGAAGTAGCCATGGATTACCTGCCTCGATGGAATAACGGTTAAAATATTCTTCGCTGTTTCTAAGTTCGTAATAGCTTGGACGTTTTACCTTGGTTGTCATACTTAATCCCATTTCGACATTCTTTACAGGCAAAGACAATGAGAAGAAAGGATAAAAATGACGATAAGTCTTATCCACCAAGCTATTTTGGGAGATGGCATCACGATACAGCATACGAAATGACTCAAATCGCATTCCCAGTTGGGCAGACAATTTGGCGATAGATACATTGCATCCGGCAAAGGCGGCGAGTTTTGTTTCTTCTGCATGAAGACGACTCGTTGCGCTTGACTTCTCGTTTTCAAGGCTCTGATAATCTTTTTCTTCTTCCACATAACTTGCATCAGCACCTATGTTAAAAGTCAAGTTTTTGTTGGCTTGATAATTGATTTTCATATTCCCTGCATAGATATCGTGAGTAGTCTCATTTTCATTTTTCACCTCATGCGCATCCGTCATGCTTCCAGACTCTTGATTAAGACGGCTATCTGCAGCTTTTCTGTTAACATAATCAGCATTCAACGTCATTTTCCATTTTTGGGAGAATTTTCCATCGTAGAAGATGTTTCCTATCCATTGATCATAGTTTGCATGAGAATGGATGTTAGAGGATAAATCTTCAAACAGAAGATTGTCATGAACCATTTGGCTGGCAGAATGTCCTCCCCACTTGTCCGTTTCCTTGGAGTATGACAAACTTGCGCCAATGATATGATTTTTTGCCAATTCTGCACTGATACCTCCGTTAATGGTTTGATTATAATAATTGGAATTCCATTTAGGCATATCACTTTCCATATTCCAGACAGAATGATCAGCCAAAGTCTGTTCCTTATTGGTTTGATCTGTTTTATATCTACTGCTTGAATTGGTAAAAGAAAGGAATCCATTTATGTTCTCGGTATCGTAAGTGAGCTGCACCTGTTCCGAATCAGAGTTTTTTCTGCCTTGGCTGTCAAATACAGAAGTTCTGATGCCTAATCCTCCATCAACCTTATGTTTCAAGTTGATTTTAATGACAGCGTGGGTGTCAGCATCATACTCTACCCCAGGATTGTTGATTACCTCTATCGTAGAAATATCCTTGGAATTCAAGCGGCTCAACTCACTTTTGTCCCTCATCTTACGATTGTTGATATATACATCTGCAATTCCCCGTCCAAAGACAGAATAGCTGCCATCGCTACCAGACACTGTTGGTAATTGCGCAACAACATCATCGGCACTTCCAAAATCGCTTAATACAGATTTCTGAACATCCACGATAAGCTTTGTTCCGTCTGACTTATAAATCTTCCGATGACCTTTCACGACTACTTTTTGTAGATTTAGCGTAGCTTCGCTTAAGGCTATTGTACCTATTTTGCCAGTACTAAAGATATTGCGATAAGTGTTATATCCTACACATGTTACTTTTACAATAGCCTTTTGAGCATTGCAAGGTATTACAAATTGTCCGTTTTCATTGGTCACACCACCAGTAATAAACGAAGAGTCATTGACATTCAGAAGTGAAACATTGGCGAAATCGACAGGTTGATGATGAGTGTCCACGATGCGTCCCATCATTCTGTTAGAAGTCTTTTGAATACATTCTACAATGATAATATTATCCACTTGTTTCATCTTGATAGGGTAAAAACCTATCAAGTTCATGATGGCATCTGGAACACTTTCATTTTTGATGCTCTTCGTCACCATGAAATCCTCCAACTCGTCATACACAAAGTTGATGACATACTTATCCTGTCGAGCATTCAAATCCTTCAATGCCGCAGAGAATGACACATTATTATATTGTCGAGTGATACGTTGGGCAGAAACGCCCATACTTATCACCGAAAGCAAAATCAAACTTATCAGATATTTACTCATAACCTATTCTCTGTTTTATAGTCCATATATTGTATATACAGTTGAGGGAATCAAAAAACTAAGCAAAACAACAACTTTTTTCAAAATTTACAGAAAAAACATTCAACGACTCCTTGTCTTCCACAAAGCCATAGGATGAAATTTGATTCTTTTGACCATCTCTTTATCCTCGAACAGCAGATTTAGACAGCAAAGGACTGTCATGGAAATAGTTGAGTATCTCCACCAATCGCATCACCTTTTCGAGGTTGTCGCGAATAAAGCCTTGCTCCTTGGCGATGATGTCAAGAGCTTGTTTGTTATATGAGTTCATATTCTTCCTTTGATGTTAGTTCTTGCGGCACATACATGCGCCATTTATTTACAAATGTATCCGACTCTTTGTTGTTAGTCAACCACTTGACGCTTTTGGTTCCCTTGGCTCGGCACAGCTCCAAGAGGGATTCTGAGATGTTGGCTTGTTCCTTGATTCGCTCCAACAGATAGCCTGTCTTCTGGTACAGGAATGCCTTGTCGTACCTTGCGAGATAATCGATGAGCCTTTCCTCATTGAGCAAGACGATACCCTCCATGCAATGCAGCAATTCCTCAATACCACCAGCTCGGTCGATGCGGTCAAAGCAATCCAACAACGTACTCTCAACATCCGTTACTCGCACATAAGGATTTCCCTTGGGTGTCATCATACCAATGATTTCCTTTGTTTGTCGGCAATAGGTATAATCCACATCGTCGAAAGAAAAGGAATTGAAGCGAGTCATGCTTTTCACAAAAACCTCATTGAAGGGTTGATGAGCCAATCCATGAAATTCCAATGCTGTATGATAACTGATGCAAGCTGTAGGTGACAAGTGGCTTCCTATCTCATACTTGTCGCAAACAGGTAAGCCAGATGCAATATCCTTCATGCAATAGGTATTGCGCCGTATAGCCACAATCCACCCTTGTTGCTTGTACCGAGCGAGCAACGCCTCCACCGCCTTCACCTTGTCTTTCAGAGCCTCAGAAAGTTCATCCAAAGTGAATATCCGCAGCTTATATAATATACTCAATAGTTCTGTCATTGTTTCTAATTTTGCACAAAAATATAAAATCTAAATTATCTATGAGAAAAATCAGAAACTTTTTATGCTTTTTTATATATTCTTTCCATCTTAATTGTCCGACTACGGAGAAACAATTCACCGACAAGCAAGTTCTTTTGGGAGTAACCCAAAAGGTTTCGAATAACTCGAAACCTTTCAAGTTACTCTTGAAAGAACAAACGAATTGTCCTCCTAAGTCGGGCAATTTTACAGATAATAATTTTAATTTGTCTAAATAGTAGCAATATATGCCAATTATTCATTTTTTTCTGATTGATTATCAAGATAAAACATTATGCTACTTTTATAAGCTCTATGCACCATTACAGGCAAATTGTCCGCAGCTTGCGGACAATTTTATAGAGGACTTGTATATTGCAGATATTCAACGAGTTGTAGCACAAAGTAAAAATCGTCCGCAGTTTGCGGACGATTTCAAATTGCTTTTTCTTATTCCTTGGGACCACCATCGTCGTATCATAGATAAGTGCAAGGGCAATATGGATAAGGCTTTGTTCTTTGTAAGAAAGACTTGGGAGAACAATTGGGGGCGTGACGTTCTGCTCAACTGGCTTGACACAGACCTTTATGAGCGTGACGGCAAGGCTATCACCAACTTCCAGGCTACGCTTCCTGCTGTACAAAGCAACTTGGCGCAACAGATAACCAAAGACCCTTATCAGTTGGACTTCCTTAACTTAAGGGAGAAATATGACGAGCATGACATTGAGGAAGAATTGGTGAACAATGTAACACGTTTTCTTTTGGAACTAGGAAAGGGATTCTCTTATATGGGCAGACAGTTTCGTTTGGAGGTAGGTCAGCAGGAGTTCTTCCCAGACTTGCTGTTTTACAATGCCCACCTCTATGACTACCTATTTACCTTTCTCTCCAATCCAAGTGTGACTTACGAGAACAATGCCAGTGAGCGGGGAGTTAGGAAAATCAAGATAAAGCAGAAAGTCAGCGGTTGCTTCCGAACAGACAGCGGTGCCGATGATTTTGCCAAGTTGCACTCCATTGCTGAAACTGCTATGAAGAACGGAAATTCTAAATTCAATGCAATTCTTGCTGTAGTACAACAGTAAGACGATTACTCATGCCCATAGGGGTGCTGAGTAGTTACGATGTTTTCATCAAGTTGCTAAATAAACGTAAAATTCACTGCGTTTATGCAGAATTGTGATGTATTATAATTACCTTTGTATTCAAATTCGCCATCTGAATATGTAGAGGTGGAACTCGCACTTGAAGATATGGAAAAACCTATCGGAGTGGCGGACTAATCAATACAAAAATAATAAAAATGAATTTCAACAAGACATTTCTTACCCTCGGTTTGGCTGCAACACTCTTGCAGATGCCAACCTCATCGGTTGCCCAGAATGCAGGTGGCAACCGCCAGAACCCGCTCCTGGTAAAGAGCAGTCTTCCTTTCGGCGCTCCAGATTTCAGCAAGATTCAGGAGAGCGACTATCTCCCTGCCTTCGAAGCAGGTATCAAGGAACAGCGTGCCAATATCCAGAAAATTATCAGCAACAAGAAGAAGCCAACCTTCCAGAACACCATCCTCGCTTACGAGAACAGCGGTATGTTGCTGGATCGTGTTTCCAATGTGTTCTTCGGTCTTACCAGCGCACACAAGACTCCTGGAATCGCAGAGGCTCAGAAGAAAGTGATGCCTTTGCTCACCGACCTCGACAACGAGATTTCATTCAATCAGAAACTCTTCGAACGTATCAAATACGTTTACGACCATGAGTACAACAAGCTCAAGGGCGAAGACAAGCAACTCACCGAAGTCATCTACAAAGGCTTCGTCCGCTCAGGTGCCCTGCTCTCTCCAGAGAAAATGGAGCGCATGAAGCAAATCAACACACGCATCTCAGACCTCCAGGAGCAGTTTGGCAATCTTCTTCCTTCAGCTACCAACAACTCTGTGGTTTGGGTGAACAGCAAGGAAGAACTTGCCGGACTCAGCGACGCCGACATCGCACAGTGCAAAAAAGATGCAGAAAGCCTGGGCAACAAGGCTCCATACTGCATCGTCATCGTGAACACTACCCAGCAGGCTATCCTCACCAATCTCCAGAACCGTGAGCTCCGCCGCAAGGTTTACATGGCAAGCATCCACCGTGCCGACGGTACCGACCCTATGTTCAACACCTTCCCTATCGTAACCGAGATTGCCAAGCTCCGTGCCGAGAAGGGACAGTTGATGGGCTACAGCACCTATGCTGACTATTCACTGGAGAAGACGATGGCAAAGACTGCCAAGAACGTAAACAACTTCCTGCAGAGCCTCATCAAGGAATACGCTCCTAAGGCAGATGCCGAGACCCGCGAAATCGAAGCTTACGCACAGAAGAGCGAGGGCAAGGACTTCAAGCTCCAGCCATACGACCGCTTCTACTATTCTGCCAAGATGAAGAAGGAGATGCTCAATATCTCCGACGATGAAATCAAGCCTTACTTCAATGTGGATAGCGTTCAGATAAACGGTGTATTCTATGCTGCTCATCGCGTATATGGTCTGAACTTCAAGCAGCGCAAGGATATTCCTACCTATCATCCAGACATGAAGGTATTCGAGGTAAGCGACAAGAGCGGCAAGCCTATCGCCCTCTTCTACAGCGACTACTTCCGTCGCCCTACCAAGCGTGGAGGTGCCTGGATGAGTGCCTTCGCCAAGCAGAGCGACAAGTGGGGACAGTTGCCTATTATCTATAATGTATGCAACAATGCCAAGGCTCCTGAGGGTCAGCCTACCCTGATTACATGGGATGAGGTTTGCACCATGTTCCATGAGTTCGGTCACGCTCTCCACGGCATGTTGTCAAAGTGCGGTTACAATACCCTTTCGGGCACAGCAGTGGCTCGCGACTTCGTGGAAATGCCATCACAGTTTAACGAGTCATTTGCCAGCATCCCAGAAATCTTCGATCACTACGCCCGTCACACTGAGACCGGTGCTGCGATGCCAGCAGACTTGAAGGAGCGCATGCTGAAGAGCATCAACTTCCAGCCAGCCTATGCTTTGGGGGAGAACCTTGCAGCTACCTGCCTTGATCTGGCTTGGCACGAGTTGACGCCAGACGAGATTCCATCTCCATATATGGCAAGTGCCTTCGAGAAGGAAGCCCTCAATAATGTGGGTCTGCTCAATTCCCAGATTCCTCCTCGCTACTCTACCACCTATTTCAATCACGTATGGGGTGGCGGTTATGCTGCCGGTTACTACAGCTATCTCTGGACAGAGGGGCTCGCCGTGAATGTAGCCGATTACTTTGCCAAGCATGGTGCCTTGGATCCAGCTATCGGTCAGGCATTCCGTGATAAGGTTCTGAGCCGTGGTAATACCAAGGACCAGATGGAAATGTTCACCGATTTCACGGGTATGAAGGAACCTGATGCCTCTGGTTTCCTAAAGGCAAGAGGATTGTAAAAGACGCATAAAAGGAAAAATGTAAAAGACATATAATGATAAAAAGCTCCACACGCCCTTTTGGGTATGTGGAGCTTTTTTATTCAAAACTGCAGCTTAACTGCTTTTCTATTTTATATTTTTTCGTCCTTACTGCTTCACCGCTTTAGGAGTCCAGTTCTTCAGGAATCGGAGTGTCTTCTGCTCATCGTAGCCCTTGCCCTGCTCCAGGAAGCTGGAATCCTGGATATGGAGTACATTTCCATTCTCGTCCAGAACCACGAAGACTGGGAAACCGAAACGCTGAGGATAATTCAATCGCTTCATCAGCTGCGCAGCCTTCTCAACAGAAGCATCGCCTTCCTTCTTGCGAGGATTGTAATTCACGTGAAGATACACGAAGTTATCGTTCACCGTCTTGTTCACCGCCGTATCCTTCTCTACGAAATCGGCAAAGCGCAGGCACCATGGGCACCAGTTGCCACCCACCTGACAAATCACAAACTTGCCCTCAGCCTTCGCCTTCTGCAATCCCTCGTCTATCTGAGTCATCGGGTCGATAGTCTCATTATACACTCTCTTCAATGCTCCCTGAGCATGCGCCATCATCACGACAACCGTCATCATGAAGGCAATGGTAATCATTCTTTTCATACGATATCTCTATTTTTTCTAATTCATTTATATACAATACATTTTATCAATCATACATCGCAGGACTTACATTTCGAATGGAGTCAACACATTCCGAAGCTTTTCGAAATCGGATTTCGAGATTCGTCTGCCCCGAAGACTTCTCACCTGCGGATAATCCTCAAAATAAGGCTCATGGGTGGTGTACCAGCGATGAGAACGGAGCTCGCGAACCAGAGCCAGTTTCGATTCGATGCGACGGGCAAAGCTGGGATTCACACGCGAAAGATAATGCTTGCCATCCTGCATTTCGATGGCAAGCATCAGATAGGTTTGCGGTCCCTTTGCCTTCTGCCTCTCCTCTGCCCACTCACTCACCTTCCAGCCCTTGGTGGAAGTCATCACCCGGATATCCCAACCGTATTTCCTGTTCAGATTATCCATCATCCCCCTGAACACGATGCCGTGAGGAGCCGTATCCTTCAAACCGGTAAAGCCGATGATGTAGTGAATCATCTCGTGGAGCAGGACGCTCTTTGCCTGCCGGTCGGTCATATCGTAATACGTACTCATGGAAAGCTTGAAAGCATAGAGTTTGGTGCGCCCCCAGCGAGTGGCACGCTTGTAGGCAAGCTGTCCCAGGCGGGTCTTGGCACGGGTCAGCCCCAACTCCGGAACGGGCAGTTTGCCGCCGAAGTAGTCGTGGTCGAAACGCCGAAACCACTCTTCCATCCATTCTACTGTTACAATCATAGCGGCAAAGGTACAGCATTTTGCTCATAAAACAAAAACAAATCACTAAAAACTGGTTCAAACTGGTTCAATTTGTTTCATTTCCCTTCTTTTTTGAAAATAATCCCTTAAAAATTTGCAACCTATCGTTTTTTTCCTTAAATTTGCAGCCAAAGAGACGTTGCACTCGGCTATTTAAAAAAAGATATTATACGAGAGGCAAGAAAGAGTAAATGATTGGTACTTAGCAGAAGACAGATGTTATTGCAAATACAATTATTAGAAATATGATAAAATGACTTATAATCTTTAACGAAGAACTTATGGAACGATACGATTACGATTTTCATTGTATGAAGCTTTTCGAAGAAGGCGTACGCGCTCATCGCTATGGCGATGTTTCGATCATTCATCAGAGTAATGATGCAGATTGCTTCATCCTAGACATTCCTGGCAAAGTAGAGGAGATGTTTAGAGAGAACTTCAAGTTGAGACAGGACGAGATTATCCTGCTGGCTCGCGATACTTCTATCTGGAACAACCGAACAGAGGGACTGGTTATCACCAACAGACGCATCGTCTATATCCCACAATGCATTAGCAGCAACAAGAATATCTACGTGATCAACTATGCAGACTGCCAGCAGATTAACACAAATACAAACTCTGTACTCTTCTGGAAGAACGCTGAAAGCTATCTAGCCATTCCAAAGAGTTTCTTCTTCAAGACAAGATGGAAGACCTATGACTTCGACAGAAGCATAGAACAGCTTACCATACTCCTTACGAAGATGGGCGAGGCACATTCCCTGCATAACAACACAGCCCATCTTGCATATATTACGAATAAATATGCAGAAGCTTAGACTTCTGTATCTCCATATCAAACTTTTTTAGCCTCTGCAACAGGATTGTAACTTGCAGAGGCTATTTTTTTGTATTTTTATAGCATTTTCTTATCGAAAATGAGTAACTTTGCAGCCAAATTTAAACGAAAAAATGAACAAGACTGCACAGCACATCATTGACATACAAAATGTGTCGAAAAGATTCGGCGAGAAAACAGCCCTCAACAACATTAATCTCTTTGTGAGAAAGGGTGAATTCATGACCATTCTCGGTCCTTCGGGATGCGGAAAAACTACTCTTCTGAGACTCTTGGCAGGATTCGAAACAGCCACAGAAGGCGTGATAACCATCAGCGGCAACGACATTACCAACCTGCCACCCTACAAACGAAACGTGAACACGGTGTTTCAGAAATACGCCCTGTTTCCTCACCTCAATGTATTTGACAACATCGCTTTCGGCTTGAAACTCAAGGACACGCCGAAAGACCAGATCATACCCAAGGTGAAGCGTGCCCTGAAAATGGTGAACATGAGTGATTACGAATACCGCGACGTGAACTCGCTTTCGGGTGGACAGCAGCAGCGTATCGCCATCGCCCGTGCCATCGTCAACGAGCCGGAAGTACTCCTGCTCGATGAACCGCTGGCAGCACTCGACCTCAAGATGAGAAAAGACATGCAGCTGGAGTTGAAGGAGATGCACGACCGTCTGGGAATCACCTTCGTTTATGTTACCCACGACCAGGAAGAAGCATTGACCCTGAGCGACACCATCGTGGTGATGAGCGAGGGAGAAATCCAACAGATAGGAACGCCTACCGATATCTACAACGAGCCAGCCAATTCGTTTGTGGCAGATTTCATCGGCGAGAGCAACATCCTCTGCGGAACGATGATCCACGACTGTCTGGTAAAGGTTGCCGGATCGGAGATTCCTTGTGTGGATAAGGGGTTCGGATGCAACCAGGAGGTAGATGTAGTGATTAGACCGGAAGATATCGAGGTGAGCACCGACACAGAGCACGCCCAGTTTGTCGGCAAGATTACCTCATCCATCTTCAAGGGCGTACACTACGAGATGCTTGCCGAAAGCGACAAGGGTTGCGAATTCCTGATTCAGAACTACAAGCATTTCGAGGTGGGACAGAGCATCGGCATGAGCGTGATTCCCGACAACATCCACATTATGAAGAAGGAGCGCACCACCAATACCTTCGAAGCAAAGGTGAATGGAGACGGCACCATCGAGTTCCTGGGCTGCGAATACCAGATAGAGATTCCGGAGGATAAGAAGAATCTGATTCATACCGATGAAGACGGCAAGGAAGTGATTAATGTCAACGTGGATTTCGGAAAGATCGAACTCTTCGACAACGAGAGCGAAGGAACCTTTACGGGCGACATCAGCTTCATCCTTTACAAGGGCGACCACTATCACCTGACCATCGACACCGACTGGGGCGAGAAGCTCTATGTGGATACACAGGATGTATGGGATCTGGGCGACCACGTAGCAATCACCATTCCTCGAAAGAATATCAGATTCCAGTAAATTCGAAAAGAAGTTTTCCTATTATTCGAAAAAGAAGAAAGAAATTAGTGATTACTTATTAAATTATAAAATTGTAGATCAGAAATTGAAACTCATTAAGTTTATCTCTTCGCGACAGAGTTGGTCGATTCCATACGCCATCTTCGCGGCAATTTTCGTGATGCTCCCCTTGCTGCTCATCGTGTTCTTCGCATTCACCGATGAGTATGGTCACATCACGCTCTATAATTTCCAGAAATTCCTGGCGCATCCCGAAGCCATCAATACCTTTGTGTATTCCATCGGAATCGCCTTTCTCAACACCCTGCTCTGTATCCTGCTGGGCTATCCGGCAGCGTATATCCTCACGCAGACCAAGATGAAGTATGCCAATACCATCGTGATGCTCTTCATCCTGCCCATGTGGGTGAACATCCTGGTGAGAACACTCGCTACCGTGGCACTCTTCGATTTCGCCGACCTGCCACTGGGCGAGGGAGCACTGCTGTTCGGTATGGTATATAACTTCATCCCCTTCATGATCTATCCAATCTACAACACCCTCCAGAAGATGGACCGCAGTTATATCGAGGCAGCCGAAGACCTGGGCGCATCGCCTTGGCAACAGTTCTATAAGGTGATACTGCCTCTGTCGATGCCAGGCGTGGCAAGCGGAATCCTGATGGTGTTCATGCCAACCATCTCAACCTTCGCCATCTCAGAGCTGCTCACGATGAACAACATCAAGCTCTTCGGTACCACCATCCAGGAGAATATCAACAATTCGATGTGGAACTATGGTGCAGCCCTCTCGCTCATCATGCTCTTCCTCATCGGTGCCTCTACCCTCATAGCAGGCGACGGCAGTAAACAGGAAGGAGGTATCAGATGATGAAATCACTATTTACCAGGGATATGATGAAGAAGATTTTCTGTCAGGGTTATCTGTGGCTGCTCCTGCTGTTGCTCTACTCCCCTATCCTCATCATCGTCATCTTCTCGTTTACCGAGGCCAGGGTCATGGGCAACTGGACGGGCTTCTCGCTGCAACTTTACAAGAATCTCTTCGTAGAAGGTACCCACCACTCACTCACGGCGGCACTCATCAATACGATTACCATCGCACTGATCACCGCCACCGTATCTACGATTTTCGGAACCCTCACCGCCATCGGAATCTACAATCTGAGAAACCGGTATGCGAGAAACGCCATCCAGTTCGTCAACAATATCCCGATTCTGAACGGCGACATCATCATCGGTATCTCGCTCTTCCTGCTCTTCATCACGCTGGGCATTCCGCAGGGCTACACCACGGTGGTTCTCTCTCACATCACTTTCTGTCTGCCCTACGTCATCCTGAGTGTGATGCCTAGACTGAAGCAGATGAACCCGAACCTCTATGAAGCGGCACTCGACCTGGGTGCTTCTCCGATGCAGGCATTGCGCAAGGTGATTATTCCGGAGATTCTGCCCGGTATGATTTCGGGCTTCATGCTCGCCATCACGATGAGTATCGACGATTTCGCCGTCACCATCTTCACCATCGGAAACGAGGGATTGGAGACACTCTCCACCTTCATTTATGCCGATGCCAGAAAGGGAGGCCTGACGCCGGAACTTCGTCCGCTGAGTACGATCATCTTCGTATTGGTGCTCGTGATGCTGATTATCATCAATCGTCGTTCGGATAAAAACAAGAAGAAATAAGAATGAAGAACAAGATATTTTTAGGAGTTAAAGGAGTTAAGACAATTGCTTTTCTCTTCCTGAGCCTGCTGATGATTCTGCCGCTCTCTTCCTGTTACAATAAGGAGAACAGAGAGGAGATTCTGAAGGTTTACAACTGGGGAGATTACATCGATGAGGATATTCTTGCTGAATTCCCGAAATGGTATGAGGAGCAGACGGGCAAGAAGATCCGCGTCATCTACCAGACCTTCGACATCAATGAAGTGATGCTCACCAAGATTGAGCGTGGTCACGAAGATTATGATGTGGTGTGCCCATCAGAATACATCATTGAGCGAATGCTTCGCAAAGACCTTCTGCTGCCTATCGACACCGCTTTCGGCAAGACGTCGAATTATCTCAAGAACGTGTCGCCATACATCGTGAAGCAGATTGACGCCACCTCGAATCATGGCAGAATCGCCCACAATTATGCCGTTCCGTATATGTGGGGAACCTGCGGCATCTTATATAATAAGGTACACGTACCTATAAAAGACGCGCAAACCTGGGGCACGCTGTGGAGTCCCAGATATCGTGGCAAGCTCCTGATGAAGGATTCCTACCGCGATTCTTACGGCACCGCCCTGATCTGGGAGCACCGCAAGGAACTGGCTGCCGGCAAGGTGACCGTTCCGGAACTGATGAACGATTATTCGCCAAAAGCAGTTGCCATCGTAGAGAAACAGCTGAAAGCGCTGAAACCGAACATCGAGGGATGGGAAGCAGATTTCGGCAAGGAGACGATGACCAAAGGCAAGGCTTATCTGAATATGACCTGGAGCGGTGATGCGGTCTGGGCGATAGAAGAAGCCGGGAAAGTGGGCGTAGATCTGGGATACGAAGTTCCTAAAGAGGGAAGCAATGTATGGTTCGACGGATGGGTGATTCCGAAGTATTCCCGCAATCCGAAGGCTGCTTCCTACTTCATCAACTATCTCTGCCGAGAGGATGTGGCTCTCGCCAATATGGAAACCACGGGATATGTGAGCAGTATAGCGGGCAAGAAGGTCTTCGAAGCAATGAGCGACAAGGAGGCTTATCCTGAGACGGTGAATCTGGCTTATTTCTTCGGAGAGGAAGGCAGAAAGGCGCATCTCAACCCGATTATGTATCCTGACAGCACGGTAGTGGCAAGATGTGCGATGATTCATGATGCCGGTGATCATACTCCGGAAGTTCTGGATATGTGGTCGAAAGTAAAGGGTGACAACCTGGGTGGTGGCATCGTGATTTTCCTTCTTGCAGTGGTCTTGGGCTTAACCGTCTTCGTTTCTATCAAGAAAATCGAGCACTACAAGCACAGAAGATTGTCGAGAAAACATCGCAGACACCACATTATAAAAGTTAAAGGGTAAAAAGTAAAAGGATAAAAGCTCATACCCACTCACGCCCTGAACCAACGGTCACCGGCCGAAGGGAAAGGTAAAGGGCAGAAGCTCC
>ERZ779737.860-NODE-860-length-25878-cov-5.909267_pt1 | contig 25878 bp, 23 predicted proteins | sample MGYA00511889_ERZ779737 | MGnify/ENA primary metagenome ERZ779737 (study PRJEB29588, sample SAMEA2163575) | human gut metagenome | biome: human gut; feature: human-associated habitat; material: faeces | place: Denmark | collected 2008/2010 ... | reverse complement strand
TATGAGGAAGCATTGCAGTGTCCTGCAGCATATGAAGTAGCGTTAAACAGCGTTTCCATGAGAAATGCGCTGGTGAAAAGCGGAGTTCCGTTTGTGGATTTGCCGGGAAATGTATTTTTGCCATTTATGGGAATTGTATTGCAGGATGTGTATCTCAAGCAGCTTGTCAAGGCAGATAAGATGATGCCTGCAACACAGATGGTGTTCCTTGAATTGTTATATATGGAAGATGAGGAATCTGTGCTAAAAAGTGAGGTTGCGAACAAGCTGAATTTTACCAAAACGTCCATTACAAGAGCAACAGCCCAATTAGAGGGAATGGGACTTATCCGCCAGATGAAATCCGGAACAGAGATTGCTATTAAGAGAAATTACACACGCAAAGAGTATTATGAAAATGCAAAAGCATATTTGATTAATCCGGTCCAGAAAGAGATTACAATTATGCGATGTGAAGCAACCTTTGAATCATTTAGCGCAGGAGAAACCGCTCTTAGTCAGGAGTCAGAATTGAATCCGCCTAGAATTGAGGAACGGGCAATCTACAAGGGCGAGGAAGTTGTTGACCAGTTGGAAATTGTGGATGCCAGATCTGAAGACCCGGACGACTGCTTGAAGGTACAATTATGGAAATACAATCCTTCTTATTTTGCAAGAGAAGGATGTGTTGATCCTGTTTCGCTTGCATGTACATTCAAAGGTAACGAAGACGAAAGAATAGAAATGAGTATTGAGAAACTGCTGGAGGAATTATAAATTGTACCAGAGCTAGACTCTTTTAGAGAAAAATTTAAAAATTATACGGATTGTTACACTATTATCGGCGGAACTGCCTGCGATATTCTACTCTCAGAGGCAGACTTGCCATTTCGAGCGACAAAAGATATTGATATGATCCTGATTATGGAGGAGACAACTTCCCAGAATTTGCGAGCATATTCTGGGAATACATAAAAGAAGGCGGCTATAAGTGCGGATGGAAGAATGAACAGAATATGCACTTTTACCGCTTCACAGAAGGCAAATTCGGTTATCCTACTATGATTGAGTTGTTTTCAAGAAAGCTGGGATATCTTCTTGAAATTGAAGAGGGAATTATACCGATTTATATTGATGATGATACCTCCAGTTTATCAGCGATTCTTCTGAACGATGACTATTATAAATTTATGATGTCCGGACGTAGAGTGGTTGATGGTATTGGTGTTCTGGGAGCAGAGCATCTGATTCCATTCAAAATGTATGCGTGGATTAATCTTTTAGAACGAAAGAGAGCCGGCGAGCATGTCAATGAAAAGGATTTAAAGAAGCATAAGTACGATGTATTCCGCTTGCTGCAGATTGTCACAGCTGGAACAAAAGTTGAATCAGAAGGGCTGGTGACAGAGAGTATACATAGATATATCGAGGAAATCAGTGTACTAGATGAATTGGAAGCAAGACTTTTGCAGATGGGAATGCCTTTTGATAGAGATAAGGAAAGAAATATGTTGGATATATTAATTGTAGAAGATAACAAAGAAATAGGTAATTTGCTGTGTGATTTTTTGCGTAAGGAGAATTATACGGTTAGTGTAGCCCAGACCGGTGAAAAAGCTTTGGAATTGTACGAAAAATACGGAGCCAGAGTGATTGTGTTGGATATTATGCTTCCCGGAATGGATGGATTTGCGGTTTGCTCTAAGATTAGGGAGACTTCCAATACCCATATTTTAATTGCAAGTGCCAAGGTAGAAAAGAATGACAAATTAAAAGGTCTCAATCTTGGTGCAGATGATTACATTGAGAAACCTTATGATGTAGATATATTAATTGCCAAGATTAATGGCATTTTCAAGAGAAAATATGGTCAATTAGAGATTGTAGAAGGGAATATCCGATTGAATACTGTGCAACAGTCATTGTACGTAGATGGGCAGAAAAAAGAAGTTACCGAAAAGGAGTTTGAATTGTTAAAGCTGCTCATCGAGAATAAGAATGTAACTATGAAGAAGGAGTATTTGTTCAATACAGTTTGGGGAAGTGACAGTAATTCAGAAATTCAAACATTGACGGTACATATTAAGTGGCTTAGGGAAAAAATAGAAGAAGAACCCAAAAAGCCCAAGCATATTATTACAGAGTGGGGAGTAGGATATCGGTTTGAGTAAGTTTAGGATTTTTACACTATGGATTGTCATTGCTGAGATATTGCTTATATTGCTGGCTAATAGATTGTATTTCCATCAAAACAATGACAGTGGAGGAAGATTATATCTTGTAGAAGCAAGACGCGTGATTAAGGAAATAGAGGAACAAAAACTAGGGGCTTCCGAAATAGAAGCAATGAGTTTAAATAAGTATGAGACGATAGTAGGAATCAAAGAGTTTGCCCCCGGAGAAGTCTGTGATAACGATTATTTAGTGGAAGAAATAGCTGGTAAACTGTATCGGATCGAATACGTAGAGGAAAGAAGTTCACGATTACCTTTGTACATAAATATCTCGTTGTTTGGTATGATGATTGTGACAATTATGGTGCTTGTGTATGTGTATCAAAAAGTCTTAAAGCCCTTTCAGGATATGAGTAATTTATCATATGAGTTGGCGAAAGGGAATCTGTCCATGCCTGTAAAAGAAGAAAAAAGTAAGATGTTTGGACATTTCCTGTGGGGAATGAACATGCTTCGCGAAAAGCTGGAGGACAACAAGGAGAAAGAACTTGCGTTTCAAAAGGAGCGAAAGACATTGATTCTTTCTTTATCCCATGATATTAAAACACCGCTTTCTTCTATTGAACTATACTCTAAAGCACTTTCTGAGAATTTGTATGACACACAGGAAAGAAAGGATAAAGCACTGCAGGGGATTATAAGGAATGTGAAGGAAATCAAGGGGTACGTGGACGAAATTGTAACTGCATCCAGAGAGGATTTTCTGAATTTGGAAGTAAGTATGGGAGAGTATTATCTTTCAGAGGTTATGAAAGTCACAGAAAATTATTATAAGGATAAGTTGTCTGTAATCCATACCGAATTTCAAGTGGATGAAATTTCAGAATGTCTTGTCAAAGGAGATAAGGATCGTATGGTTGAGGTCCTGCAAAATATTATGGAAAATGCCATAAAATATGGCGACGGTAAGAGTATCCGCATTTCCTTTGGGGAGGAGGAGGATTGCAAATTAGTACATATCGAGAACTCGGGATGCAATCTGAAAAAAGAGGAGCTTCCAAATATTTTCGATTCTTTTTATCGTGGAAGCAATAGTAACGACGTGAAGGGAAGCGGTTTGGGACTCTATATTTGCAAAATATTGATGCGTAAAATGGATGGTGAAATCTTTGCCGGGATGAATGGAGATGTCTTTTGCGTGACGATAGTAATTAAAAAAGCATAATGGGTATGAAGACTTCAGAGTTATTTCTAGTGACTCTGAAGTTTTGTATTTTATTTAAGGATTATTTAATAATTTCTCTTGTAGAATGAATTTAGAAGTAAGAGAAAGGAGTGAAAAAATGTATCTGAGCATACTAAAAAAAGATTTAAAACGAAAAAAGGCAATGAATATGATTCTTCTATTATTTATCATCCTTGCCACAATGTTTGTATCGTCAAGTGTAAACAACATTATAAATGTTACCACAGCACTGGACAATTATTTTGAAATGGCGAATGCACCAGATTATTTTGTGGCTACCATGAATAAAAATCTTTCCGTTGACATTGATGAAACGGTAGGCTCGGCAAGTGCAGTAGATCGTTATGCAATGGAAAACATATTGTTTTTATCGTCCGATAATTTTATTTTTGAGGACGAGGATATTGTTATCAATGGTGGTACGAATCTGGTTCAAGGCGACATTTGGATGAATTATTTTCTTTCCGATGGCAGCATCCTTGAAACGGTGAAGCCGGGAGAGTTTTATATGACGGAGGGTAAGGCGGATGCACTTGGTGTTGATGTGGGTGATAGGTTGACGATAGAATTAAATGGTGTGAGTCGTGAATTTGTTCTTGCAGATAAAATAAAGGACGCACTTTTGGGTTCAAATCAGCTTTCTATTACCCGCTATATCATAAGTGAGGAGGATTTTGAGTGTTTCCTTTCCGCAGAAAATACGGAGGAATATTATGGAGGTACTCTTGTTTACCTATATTCTTCCGATATGGAAAAGGTGTCGACGCAGATAAAGCCTATTGTAGATAACAGTATTTGCACAATGGACAGAGCCTTTATGGAATTCTGTTATATTTTTGATATGATCGTAGTAGGGGTTCTGCTTGTGGTAAGTATTATTCTTATTGCAATAGCATTTGTAGTTTTAAGGTTTACCATTTCCTTTACCCTTTCTGAGGAATTCCGTGAAATCGGTGTAATGAAGGCTATCGGTATTGGCAATTTCAGGATCCGGGGCTTATACCTTGTAAAGTATATGGGGCTTTCCGTAATCGGTGCGACTATCGGTTTTGCCCTTAGCTTCCCCTTTGGTGAAATGCTTATGAGCGTTTCCTCACAGTCAATTATTGTGGGAAATCAGAGTCCGATTTTGATAAACATTTTCTGTACGGTTCTTGTTATTGCAGTAATCTTACTGTTCTGTTATGAATGTACAGACAAAGTTAAGAAAATGACTCCTATTGATGCTATCCGAAACGGACAGACAGGGGAACGCTTCCGAAAAAAGAGTCTTATGAGTTTAGGAAAATCGAAGCTTTCTGTAACGTCTTTCCTTGCACTTAATGATATTGTAAGTAGCCCTAAGCGTTATGGTATTATAAGCCTTACATTTTTCCTTTGTCTGTCCCTATTGCTTATACTTTCGGCAACTGTTTCTACTATGAACAGCGATAGTCTTGCTACAACATTTGGATGGGCAGATTGTGATATATATATAGACAGTAAAATCGGTGCGGAATGTATCTTAGAAGACGGACGTGAAAAGCTTGAAAAGCACCTTAACAATATGGAGCAGACTCTTGCACAAAACGATATTCCTGCAAAATGCTATCAGGAGACAATGTTCAATTTGCCGGTAGCTTTCGGAGAAAACGAAAGCAATATCTGTATATATCAAGGCACAGGTACGACAATGGATATGTACGAATACACAGCAGGAACAGTACCACAGAATACTGATGAAATTGCAATCACACGAATTGCAGCGGATAAACTGAACGCAAACATCGGTGATACCGTTACGATTAAAACCATTGACGGAGATAAGGAATATATGATTACGGGATTCTTCCAAAGTATGAATATGCAGGGAAGAGGTATCAGACTCCACAGTGATGAGTACATAAATTATGCTCAGGCAACGGGGTATGTCAACACGCAGATCGTGTTTACAGATAACCCTGACAGCGAAGAGATTAACTGGAGAATGGAAGAAATTCAGAGAATTTTTCCGGAGTATGAAAACATAGAAACTTGTGCTGAAACCGTAAAGGATATGCTAGGTGTTGCGGATACTCTTGCTTCAGTAAAGTCCCTTATCGTTATCCTTGCAATCATCTTAGTTGCACTCATAACCGTGTTTATGGAGCGTTCTTTTATTGCAAAGGAGCAGGGAGAAATTGCACTTATGAAAGCCGTCGGCACAAGAAACGGAAAAATCTATGCATACCATGCTTTGAGATTCTTATTTGTAGGAATAATTACAGTTTTTATCGGAGAGATGTTCGCAATGCCCCTTACGCACCTTTGCATTGACCCAATATTTAAAATGATGGGTATGGAGCTTGCGGTTGACTATGTGATCAATCCTGTTGAAATGTATCTTATATTCCCTATTGTAATTCTTGCTACAACAACCGTAAGTGCATTTCTGACTTCGATTTACACAAGAAAAATTAAGTCCTCTGACACTGCTAACATTGAATAAGAAAGGAAATGATTATGAATATTTTAGAAGTAAAAGACCTCTGTAAAACTTATATTGTAAATAAACGCCAGAATAATGTTCTGAAAAATGTAAACTTTACCGTTTCTGAAGGTGAAATGGTAGCAATTATGGGGCCATCAGGCTCGGGTAAATCCACGCTTTTGTATGCTGTTTCAGGTATGGACTCCATTACTGCAGGGGGAGTGGAATTTTGTGGAAAGAATATTGCAAAAATGGATGAAAAGGCGCTTGCAGACTTACGTCTTGATGAAATGGGTTTTATTTTTCAGCAGATGTATATGCTTAAAAATCTGACCGTTCTCGACAATATTATTCTTCCAGCAGCACAATCTAAAAAGAATACCGAAACACGTAAAGAAACGGTTTCACGTGGACAGGACTTAATGCGCAAACTGGGTATTATAGAAATTGCCGATAACGACATCAATGAAGTCTCGGGAGGGCAGCTTCAGAGAGCCTGCATCTGTAGAAGTATGATTAATAGACCTGCGGTCATATTTGCGGATGAACCGACGGGAGCTTTGAACAGAACTGCGTCAAATGAGGTAATGGAGGAACTGGTAAAGTTAAACGAAGAAGGAACAACAATTATGATGGTAACCCATGATGCAAAGGTAGCTGCAAAGTGTTCGAGAGTGTTATACATTGTAGATGGTAACATTAAGGGAGAGTATATAAGTCCGAGAGACTTAGAGATAAAAGAGAAGGATAGGGAGAGAATGTTAAATAACTGGCTATTGGAACTGGGCTGGTAAGAATATAATGACATGTCATTTTCATTTAATCGTCAAATAATCATCAGTTGTTCACGGGTAAGATGTGAACACTGTCTAAGAACTTTAGTGATTGAAGAACTTGAGGCAGCCAAGAAGGAAGTCGAAAAGGTAACAGGCGAAAAGCCGATAAGCCAGAAGATGTTCAAGGCAATTTAATAAGAAATTAGGACGATGACCTCGGTGGTAATATGCTGCCGGGGTCTTTTTTTATGACAAGAAAAATTGTCATTGACAAGTATTGTTGTCATGTGATATAACATCATTGTGCACGGATGTAAAGAAAACTTGTCAAAAATACAATGAAACTTGTCGGGAGGAAGATATGTCAGATTTAAGAGGTTTTAACTATAGTAATGTTTCGCTCAGAAAAATTCAGAAGGATAAATATATATTATCGAAAGAATTAGAATTGCAAATTTCGAGAACTGAATTGAAAAAGAAAATGGTTGCAGTACTTGATAATAACGGAAAAGTATATTTTATTTGCAAAAAGAAGGAAGTATGTGGTGTTGTTATTATTCGGTATGAGAAACATTTTGCAAGCGAGTTTGAATTTGAAAAGAAATCATCCGAAACAAAGGATATGGGGACAGTTATGATAGAGGGTGCTATTCATGTGGAGGATGTTTTGCAGGATAAATTAGGAACTGAAAAATCTAAGAAAAAATATGCTGAACAAAAGCAGACAGCTAATGCATATGTACTTGAAGATTTATATTTGACAGAAGAGTTGAAGGCAAAGGACAAAATCATCATGTTTGACATTATTGATGAACTGAAAGAAGTGGCTGCAATGAATGACCTTTGTGTAAAGGTAATTATCTGGGGGGATACTATTGTGGCAGATAAAACAATAGGTAAAATTGGAGGAAATGAGAGTTCTGCTATTTCTATAGGGGTGTGTCTTGGAATGTGCTTTGGCGCTATGTTTGGAACTATCTTAGGGAATCTCTCATTAGGAATTTGCTTTGGTATATTAATCGGCTGTGCTATAGGTGCAAGTTTTTATGGTTCTGCGAAACTTAAGAAAATGGATATTGTAAATAAAGAAAAAACTTCTGAAAATGAAGGAATAGATGAAAGTGAGGATGAGTAATGCCATTAAATAATCATCTAAAAGAATATAGGGCAAGACTTGGGGTCAACCAACAGGAAATGGGTGTGCTTGTCGGAACAAGTCGTCAGACTATCAGCCAGATAGAAAGAGGAGATTACAGTCCATCGGTTACATTAGCACTCAAAATAGCAGTGCAGTGCGGGGTAAAAGTGGAGGACATATTTGAATATATCCCAGATGAAAATGGAAAATGTAATGAGTAAGATAAGAAATTGCAAAATGAAAGAAGGAAATAATAATGAGTGAAAAAAAGAAAATGAAAAACGATATAAAAATATATGTTATATTTGGCGTTATTATGTTCGCTTGTATGCTGGGAGGATATTTTATAGGAAGACTTGGCTCTAATCTTCAGGAACAAATAGATTCTATTGATTGGATAAAGCTTGCAACTTATCTTTATATGCCATCAGCTATATTTTTTGCGATAATAGTGATTATTTTTTACGGTATTAGTTTTGTGCTTTACTCATCAGCTAAAAAGCAATACGATAAGCTAATAGTACTTGATGATGAGGCTTTTGAAGATGGAATATATGATGTTGAGCTTATGCTCAGTAAGTCGATTACTGTTGCTGAAGGTGTATTTATGGTAAGCTTTTTGTGTTTTCCGTTCGTTGTTCTTTGTAGTGAAACGATGGATAGAGCAGGGATTAACGTTTTTCAGGCAGGAAATATAATTGCAGAAGTATTCTTTCTTTTTGCACTTATATTATATCTCGCACTTGCATCCCTTGTTGTTTCACTCAAGAAGAAAATAAATCCAGAGAAAAAGGGAAATGTGTTTGATATTCATTTTACTAAAAGATGGATTGGTAGCATGGATGAAGCAGAACTTATGAAAACAGCAAGAGCCTCTCAAAAGGCCTGTTTTGCTGGAGTTATAACTTGTATGATTATGTGGGTAATTTCTTTGGTTAGTATGTTTGTTTTTCATACAGGAATATTGCCAATCTTGTGTATTACAGTAATAATGATGGTAATGGTAATTACGGGGGAAATACAAGCGAGATAGTTGCTCATACGGGGTTCGAACCCCCTGTATGATTTTAGGGTGCTATCGTTAAAAGGTAGCCCCCCCGGCCCCCCATTCTATTAACGATAGGAATTGGGGTAAATCAGAGTAGTCCGGCTCTTTGTAGCCTACTACGATTTGACTACGAATGACTATTACATTTTGCCTTAATTTGCCTTATTTTGCATAGTGTGTCACATTATGCAGATTTTATGTAGATTTTTGCGAGTACGCAAAAGTCCCCAAAACACGGCAATTCACGGCATTTTAGGAGGTAAAAAATGAAAACGAGAGTACTTTTTGTTTGCCACGGCAGTCTATAATAAAATGGTTAGAATGTAGTAAAATAGGGCTTTTGAACATTTTGTAATTAAGTTTTTACCTATGATTTACTTATTTTGATTTTGTAATTAAGTAGAACTACTGTTAGTTTTTTTAGAGTCTGAGTATTAAAATGAGTGGTTGGTCAATTTTATGTTAATATGTATGGGATGCTATATCAAATATATAATGCAGAAGTTTATTGTGAAATTTCTTGTACTGACTACGAAGGTAAAGTATAATTCATATAATAAATTATATAAGATGGGAGACAAATGATGGATAGAAAAACAAATGGATTTTGGTCTATTGCTGCTCGCAAACATTTAAAAGAATTTGTAGACTATAGTGACAATGGTGATATTTTTGATTGTTTAAATGTAGCTGGAAAAACAGGGCTTTTTTTAGGAACAATAAGAGGAAATAAGCAGTTAGATAATATAAAAAAATAGAAAAAATGGCTAGTCAGGTTGGAATCAAACCAATTGAATTGCATAAGATTATATTGCCCCAGTTAGAAGAAAGTTCTGATAAGAAGATTGAAATACATAGAGATAGTCTGGGGAATGTAACTGGTATTGAGGAATATGTTTTTGATACACAAAGCACATTGGAAATAACTGGAAAGGTTTTTGAAGACTTAAACCCTGCAGATAAAGAAATTATAACTGTAAATACGTTAGAAGAAACAAAAAAAGTACCCTACACGCAAAATGAGATTACTGAAATAATGGTAAAAAAAGGATTTAAGGAGAATGATATTAATATCTCATTAGATATTGCAGACCAATTTAAGCTAATAAGGAAGGTTGCTAAAAAGAATGATCCAATTATTAGTAATGAATATATTTGGGGAAGTAATAATCAACGGATTGCGCTTGCTGTTGGTGAATTAGGCAAGATTCAAAAAGACAGTTTGGGAATTACGATTGGAGAAATACAAAATTGTCAAGGTATTCCATACGAAAATTTGACAATTGCAGACAAGAAGCTTTTTGATTTGGCGAAAAAAATAGGAATGATAAATCCTATTAAAATTGTAACGAATAGAAATGTGAATAAGGAGTTTGAGTTTACCCAGAGCACTAATTGGTTGCCAGCTTCAGAAGATATATTTGATGATGTGAGATTATTGCTTGCATCTATTAGGTTTGGTGAAAATTACACTCAGCATTCTACGATATATAGTGCACAAAAATTTTTGAGTGCATGGATAAGAAATGGTGAAGTTGGACCACATGATGCTAATAGTACTGATTATATAATGTTAGAGAAAAAAGGAATAGCTAAAGTTGTGTATAAGAGTAAGCAGAAATGGGGATATAATGGATACTATAATGCAACAGGTTATTATTTAGAACTTGTTAAAGAAGATGTTGCAAGAGAAGCACTGAAATTTATTAATGGTATTATTGAGGAAAATGATTTGAGTATTGATGATTATAACCAAATTGCAAAGTCCTCTAATTATTATTCAGCAGAGGAACAGAGGGTGCGAATGGGAGATGTGCCAGAGTCATCAAAAGAAGCAGATGAATATATTCAGCGGATATTAAGGGATGAAAATTATTAGAACGGAGATAAAGTGATGGCAAGAAAGAAAAAAAATACTGTAGAGAATGATAATCAGATTAAAATGTTTGATAATAAGAACTTAAAAGATATTGATATTTCAGAAAATAGTATGGTCAAAAATGTGAATAAAGGTGAATTGTTGGAATATCAAATAAAAAGATTATTTTTCTTTATGGGATATTTTCCAAAAACAAATATAATAATTCAGACCAGTTCAGATGAGCCTTACGATACGGTAACAGATTTAGACGTTTATGGAATTTATATACATTCCGATTTTTCTAAAAAGACTATTTGGTCTGATTGTAAATCCGGTGCAGCTCAAGAGATAAATAGGGTAGCGTGGCTAACTGGAATAAAAGAAATGATAGAAGTGGATGACATCTTGTTTGTGAAAAAAGGTACTAAACTAAGTACGAAGCTTTTTGCGAATGCAAAGAATATTCAAATTGTAGATTTAAGTATTATAGAAGACATGGAAAAAAGATATGGAATAAAGAGTAATGATTGGAGAGGCTCATGGAATCCGCAAATTCAAAATGAAAATATAAATACTTTTAAGAATATTTCTGCACCGAATAATCTGATTTATAAAAGAATATTTAAATTTATAAATACACATTATTGGGCTATAGAAGACAATTTTACAAAATGTAAAAAAACAATTACAGCATTGCGCGATTTAGCATCATTAGCTGAATTACCATTAGTATTAAAAGAGAAAAGAGCTATTAGATGGGCGGTATATCAGTTAAGTAGTATGTTGATGCTCCCGATGTTACAGATATGTAGACAAGTTCAATATTTTACTAATGAAGATAAGATTGATATTATTATTCTAGGCTTGATTTATGGGAGTAATTCTAAATCAAAAATTGATGATATTTTAAAAGTAACAAATAATATCGCCAGAAAAACTTTGTATAAATATTGCGGTGGTGAAAATAAGCTTATTGATTTACCAGAAATAAAATTGAGTCAACCAGAGTATACAGAGGCTTTTGTAAATATGATATTCCGTATTATTGAGCAACCGTTAAGCTATTTCGATATTTTGCGTTTTTTGGATTTTGCGCTTTCTCAATATGATTTAGAAAATCAACAATACGACATAAAAGAACTCAGTGAAATATTTAACAACACAGATGATTTACTGAAGAGTACAAAAACGTTTTTGCATTTTATATGTCATATAACTAACATGCCCAAAGAGGTATTCGTTCTTTTAAATGATAATGAAAGTATTTAGGTAATTGCTATTATGGATAACGAAATGCGAAGGAAAAGTAATGTATAGATTTGAACATTTGTCAAATGGGCAGGCTATTTCTTTTAGAATAAAATGATATGGAATTTATAAGTTACAAAAGATTTTTGTAGTGACTATTCCAGCAAAGATATCGTTGTTGATTTCAAGAATAAATCGCAATAAAAGCGGTAGAGCCAATGGAAAGTTAGCAATTCCAAATTAATGTCCTAATTTTTAACCGGAATTGAACTGGTGGAGCGGTATATCAGTTTAAAAACGAAGGTGCGTCCTACAACAAGGGCAGGATATAAAACAGTAATAAACGTGTTGAAAGAAGACGCGTTTGGAAAAAAGAAGATTGCTGACATCAAAACGTCTGAAGCGAAAATGTGGCTGATAGAGTTGCAGGATGGCGGTCGCAGTTACAGTTCCATTCATAGCATTCGTGGAGTGGTAAGACCTGCTTTTGAAATGGCGGTGGAGGATGACTTGCTTCGTAAAAATCCCTTTGACTTTGAACTTGCAACGGTGCTGATAAATGATTCCGTCAAGCGTGACGCATTGACAGCAAAGCAGGAGCGGGATTTTCTGAAATTCATCAAAGAAGATGAATATTTCAATCAGTTCCATGATGGTATGTTTATCTTGTTTAAAACAGGATTGCGTATCAGCGAATTGTGTGGACTGACAATTCGTGACATAGATTTGCAGGAGCGGACAATAGATATTAATAAGCAGTTGCAGTACACAGGTGGAAAGAAAGCCTACATTGAGCAGACAAAAACAACAGCAGGAACAAGGGTGCTTCCAATGAGTGATGAAGTGTACGAAGCATTTAAGCGTATCATTTCAAGCAGAAAGAAACCAAAGGTGGAACAGATGATTGATGGTGTCAGCGGTTTTCTGTTCTTGGATGATAAGGGGAAACCAATGTTGGCATATCAGTGGGAAAAGAAATTTCAACATTCTGTTGAGAAATACAATAAAATTTACAAGGTGGAATTGCCAAAGATTACACCCCATATATGCCGACATACCTACTGCACGAATATGGCAAAATCGGGAATAGCAGTTAAAACATTGCAATATCTCATGGGACACGCAGATATAGCAACAACTTTGAATGTGTACACGCATCTCAAATTAGAAGATGCCAAGGACGAACTGGAGCAGATGAAAGTAAGGGAGCAGTTAAAAAAGGAGATGGCATTGGTGGATACGGAGAATGCCAAGAGAGAATTGAAAAGAGTGAGTGCGGTATAAAACTGGGAGAAAAAATAGGGCTGCTGTACGAGTGGTAAAATTTACAGCCATTTGTACAGCTTTTACCTACCAAGATAAGAAATAATATGCTAAGATATATCGAGATAGGGTTCTAAGGAAAAATGGCTAGAACCCTAGTAAATATAAGGAAAATCGAGGTTATACTAATATATGCAAAGAAAAATTAAAGTCCTCATGATCTGCCACGGCAACATCTGCCGCTCGCCCATGGCGGAGTTTGTGATGAAGGAGCTGGTTGCGCGGGAGGGGCGGGCGGATAAGTTTGTGATTGCGTCGGCGGCGACCAGCACGGAGGAGATCGGGAACGGCATTCACCGGGGAACGAGGCGGATTTTGCAGCAGAACGGGATTTACTGCGAGGGGCACCGGGCAGTGCAGATGACGCGCGCCGATTATGAGAAATATGACTATCTGATCGGGATGGATGAGGCGAACATAAGGAATATGCTTCGGATTGTCGGGGAGGATAGGGAGAAGAAAATTTATAAGCTTTTGGATTTTACCGGGAGCCCGCGGGCGATTGCAGATCCGTGGTACACGGGTGACTTTGACACCACCTACGCCGATGTCCGGGAGGGGTGTGAGGCGTTCTATGCCTATCTTGCAAAAAAAGAGGGCTGGACATAGCTTCGCTACATCTTTTTGATGTGGGGCAGCAGGTATCTTTGCGCGTAGTGCGCGCAAAGACCGGTGAACAGACCGGTGATGACGCTGCTCAGTGTGAGGAACGGGAGATATGCGAGGATGCCTGTGCTGCGGACGATCAGGTAGGCAGCGGTGAGCTGTCCTGCGTTGTGAGCCAGCGCTCCCAAAATGCTGGTCAGTGGGAGAAAGCGTCCGTCAAGAAAGCGGTTTGCGGCGCACATCACAAGAAAACAAAACAGGCCGCCCATGGCACTGTAAAAAAGAGTCATTATCTGCCCGGAGAAGAGGGCGGACAGAAGGATTCGTGCAAACAATACCGCAAATGCATCGGTGGCGCGGTAATTGCGAAGTACGATCAGGGTCACAATGTTGGCAAGCCCAAGTTTGATCCCCGGAATGGGGACGGGCACGGGAATCATATTTTCTACTGCAAAAATAGTCAATGCAATAACGGTAAACATAGATAAAACGGCAAGTCTTTTTGTACTCTTCATAACAGCAATCCCTTTGTAATACAATCTAGTAAGTGATGGCGTCCGGGGTGTCCGCCCCTGTTCCGGTATCGCTTTTTTCTGTGATTTCAATGACAAGACCGTGCGGGAGGCAGACGATGGGGAGCAGCGAGCTCTTTACGATTCCCATGGATACGCACAGGCGGTCGGGACAATCCGCATCGGTAATGCCAATGGCATTTGGAAAAACAGAAATGACATTCTCCCCACCTGTCTTACAGGGAACGGAAAAGGAATATGGTTCGTCCACACAAGTCAGATCAATGGTTTGCAAAAGAGCGCCGTCCTGATAGACGGAGGCGACAAGACCTCTTGAACCACGGCGCGGCAGCAGGATGGAAGCAAGCGCACAGAGGCACACTAGGGCGATTGCAACGGATAAGAAGATTGCCTTGCTGCGCAGTGACAGCTTTTTTTTCGGTTGAACTGATGTCATGGAATACCTCCGGGTTGAAGTTCCGGTTTTTGCCATGCAAAAACCGGACATTAACAGTATACCAAAAGAAGTATGCTTTCACAAACCTCTTTTGTCAGGTCGGCAGTACAATTCTTTTCACTCTTGTGGTATGATATGGTTAATGGATTTCGGGAGAAAAGGATACCCTGTGAAACAGAATTATGCTGCGTGGGACAGGGAAGGGAAAACCCATAGAAAGATGCGAGGAAAACATGAAGTATCCTGATAAAATAAATAAATGGATTCGACCGAAGCGCCCTGCGGCCGCTTTTTTTGTCGTGCTGCTGAGCCTTTGTATGCTGAGTTACGCCGGGTGCGGCGGAAGTGTGCAGCGCTACACGGCGGCGGGGACGGCAATGGGTACGCTGATCGGGCAGACGATTTATACGGACCGGGAAAACCTGACGGATCAGGTCATGGAGCGGCTGGAGGAGCTGGAGCAGAACACGCTGTCATGGCGTGTGGCAGGATCCGAGGTGGAGAAAATCAACGCTGCCGCAGGGGACGGAATCATTCCGTTGTCCGATTCCATGAGGACATATTTGGAAATACTATTGTCTGTGTCACAGGAGAGCAAAGGGGCTTTTGACATGACTGTCGGGCCGGTGGTGCGGCTGTGGAACATTGACGAATGGGCGGCAGGCGGGACGGAGGCGGATTCTTCTGCTGTAGAGCTTCCTGCACAGGAGGAGATTGCGGAGGCGCTTGCCCGGACGGGGTATGAGAGACTGCAGCTTTCAAAGGAGGGACTTTTGCTGCCGGAAGGCATGAGTCTGGATCTGGGTGCCGTGGGAAAGGGAATTGCCTGTGATGAGATCGCCGCTTTGTTTGATGGAATTACCCAGGCGGGGCAGGGGGCGATTCAGGGTGCGGTTATTTCCGTAGGGGGAAGCATTCTTACCTATGGGCAGAAGCCGGACGGTTCGCCATGGCAGGTGGCGGTGGTGGATCCTTTTGACACCGCGGAAAGGGTAGGCGTCCTCTCGCTTAGCGGACAGTGGTGCATTTCCACCTCCGGGGATTATGAGAGATATATTGAGGTGGACGGTGTGCGGTATCACCACATTATGGATCCGGCGACCGGTTATCCGGCGGACAGCGGTGTGCGCAGCGTGACGGTCGTCTGCGAAAGCGGGATTCTCAGCGACGCGCTCTCCACGGCATGCTTTGTGCTGGGAGCGGATGAAGGGATGCGGCTTGCGCAGCAGTACGGAGCGGAGGCACTCTTCATACAGGCGGATGGCACCTGTCTGATGACGGCGGGCATGGAGAAGATATTTGTACCAAAGTAAGGAAAGATATCCGAGAAATGTAGGGCAGTGGGAAAACTCACGCTGATGCAAACGGCATCTGCAGAACGGCATTGGCGTGCAGATGTGGGAAAGAGTTTTTTGCAGCAGGCTGCCCGGAAATGAGGAATAGGATGAAAAAGGAAGCAAATGCGACACATCAACTGATATCCCGCTGGGGACATGAGGTGATGGAGCGGCAGGATAAAGATACCGTTCTGGCGGAGTATCCCAGACCGGTCATGGAGCGTGAAAACTGGCAATGTCTGAACGGACTTTGGAAGTATGGGTTTACGAAGGGGAAGGATGCGCCCAAAGAGTGGGAGGGAGAAATTCTGGTTCCGTTTTCACCGGAAACCGTGTTGTCCGGCGTGAAAAGGACGCTTCTGCCCGGGGATTCCTTGTGGTATGAGCGGACGGTGCAGCTTTCCGCACAGATGGAGCAGACGTTGGCGTCCGGCGGTCATCTTTTGCTGCATTTTGGCGCGGTGGATCAGTGCTGTGAGGTGTTTGTCAATGGCAGAAGGATCGGTGAGCATGTGGGCGGTTATCTGCCGTTTACATTTGAGATTGGAGAGCGTGCCGACCGCTATACGATCCGGGTGCGGGTGGAGGATGCCTCGGACACTTCCTGGCACAGTGTAGGAAAACAGACATTGAAACCGGGAGGCATGTACTATCCCGCCACATCCGGCATCTGGCAGACAGTCTGGATGGAGGCGGTGCCGCCCTGCTTTTTAAAGAGCCTGTTCTGGGAGTGCCGCTACGACGAGGAGCAAATTGTTCTTACGGCAGAAGCAGAAGCGAATGAAGAGAACCGGCGGGAATGGAAGGCGCAGAAAAATGAGCGCACAACAACGGGAGAAAAGCCTGCAATAGGGATGCCGGAAGCACAGCCACAGAAAATGCAAGAGCAAAGCCAACAAATTCTCCTTCACTTCTCAAACGGGGAGTACCCGGATGTGCGGATTCCTGCGGGAGGGTCGACGGCGGTGGCGCTGCCGCGTTTTAAAAGCTGGAGCCCGGAGGAACCCTACCTGTACCGGGTGGAGCTTGCGCTGCTTGACGGGGACGGCAATGTGCTTGACCGGGTGAAGAGCTATTTTGCCATGAGAAAGTGTGAGATCGGGACGGATAAGGAGGGCGTAAGGCGCATCTTTTTGAACAACCGCCCCTATATGCAGATCGGTGTTCTGGATCAGGGGTACTGGCCGGAGAGCCTGTATACGGCGCCCTCGGACGACGCCATGATCTATGACATAAAGACCATGAAGGAGCTGGGCTTTAACATGCTGCGCAAGCATGTGAAGGTGGAGCCGGCGCGCTGGTATTACCATTGCGACAGGCTGGGCATGCTGGTGTGGCAGGATATGATAAACGGAGGCAGGAAAAACAAGGGCTGGTATGTGACCTACATGGCGACAGTATTTCAGCTTCTGCACCTGTCAACCACGGACAGACATCCCATACTGCTCTCCAGACAGGACAGACCGGGCAGGGAGGCGTATGAGCGCGAACTGCGACAGCTGGTGCGGGAGATGAAGCAGTATCCCAGCGTGGTGTGCCTTGTGCCGTTCAATGAGGGCTGGGGACAGTTTGACACGAACCGCATGACGGCGCTGATCAAGGAGCTTGCGCCGGATATGCTGGTGGATCAGGCCAGCGGCTGGTTTGATATGGGCGGCGGTGACTTCAAGAGCATCCACTATTATTTCTTCAAGCTGAAATACAGGCGGGAGCAAAAAAGGGCGCTGGCTTTGACGGAGTTCGGCGGCTATGCCAGAAAGGAGCCGGGGCACACTGCGCGGGATAAGGTGTACGGCTACAAGGTTTTTGAACGGCGGGAGGAGCTGGAGCAGAGCTACGAAAAGCTGATGACGGAGACGGTACTGCCGGCACTTAAAGAAGGAATCAGCGCCACGGTCTACACCCAGCTGTCCGATGTGGAGGAGGAGATCAACGGACTTATGACCTACGACAGGGAAGTACTGAAGATGGATGCTGATTTTATCCGGAAATGGAATGACAGGGGGAGAGAGATTGCGAGGTAGTGCAAGGTATTTCCAATCCGCTATTGACAGGAATCCGGCGGGGAATTATGATTAAAGGTAATGTAAAATGAGAGATCGTTGACCGCTCCGGACACAGAAGAAATGCAGGTGAGAGCAGACATGACTGACAGAGAACAGCAGAAAAGCGAAGCTTATGCACTTTACGAGTGCGCAGAAAAGGAATATTACGACAGCAAGCTGCGGGAGGCTAACGCCCATCTGGAGCAGGTACTTCCGATGTTCAAGGAACTGGAAGACTATGAGATGCAGGCGAAGACCTACAATCTGATGGGCGTGGTTCACGCGGCGATCGGAAATGTGGCGCAGGAAATCGACAGCTATATCATGGGGCTTAAGTGTGCCAGAGAGCATGATGTGCCGTACACGGAGCTGGTAAGCCTGAACAATCTGGGCTCCCACTATCTGGAAATTGAGGAGAATGAACAGGCGCTGCAATTCTTCGAGGAGTGCCGGGAAAAGGCGCAGTATCTGAATGCGGATGTTTTCCCGCGGATAGCCGTTCTTCGGCGGATTCTTTCCGAAAATCTGGCGCTTGCGCATCTGAAGCTGGGTCATCTGGAGCAGGCGGAGCATTACCTTGCACAGGCAGAGAAAAATCTGGCACAGAAGGATGTTCAGGTCTATGATGTCAGGCTTTTGCGGAACATGATCCTCTGCCGGAAGGGCATGGAGGAGGAAGTCAGAAAGAATCTGCCTGAGCTTGAAAAATGTCTGCTGGATGTCTCGGAGCCGGCTGATTTTCTTACCCGCGTTCAGGAGTATGTCACGCTGCTCAAGGATATCAAGGCGTATGATTACTGGGAGCGGATTGTTTCCATTTATTACAGGAAGATGGGGCAGTATCACAACACGGAGATCCGCATCTGCGTGCTGGAGATGTGCATGGACTATGCCCGCACGCTGCACAGGGAGGAGGACTATAAGAACCTGTGCGTGCAGTATGTGGACGCAGTGATGGACAGGAAGGAAGAGGACAGACAGGAAAGAAAGGAAATTGCCGATATAAAGGTGGAGCTTTTCTGCAAGGAGAAGGAGCGTGCGACCGAGGCGCGGGAGAAGCTGGCAATGCAGGAGCTCGCGGAGACGGACGCGCTCACGGGGCTGGGCAGCAGGTACAGCCTGCACCGTTACGGCACGGATCTTCTGGAGAAGGCGAAGGAGGAGCACACCTATCTGGTGGTGGGGCTGATCGATGTGGACTGCTTCAAGCAGTACAATGACACCTACGGACATGTGGCTGGTGACAGATGTCTTGAGAGTCTGTCGGAGGTGCTCAGACAATGCCTGCGCCGGGCTGTGCATGAGGGCGCCTGCGGCAGGGCGTTCCGTTACGGCGGGGATGAACTCATGGTGGTTCTGACGGATATCGATATGGATGGGTTAAAAAGGTTTGCAGAGCAGCTGCAGAACGAGGTGAGAGCGCTGCGGATTGAAAATCCGAATGCACCGAACCGGGGAATCGTGACGGTGTCCCAGGGATATTTCTGCCAGATTCCGGGAGACACGGAGAGCCTTGAGGACATTCTGAAAAAAGCGGATGTGCAGCTTTATAAGGTGAAGGATGCGGACAAGGACGACTATCTGATCACGGTAGGCGCCTGACAGGAGAGAATATAGAGGGAAAACGATGCGGCGGAAAGCCCGCAGAGAGAATGGAGATTACAATGGGAAAAATTATTTTGACAGGGGACAGACCTACGGGAAGGCTGCATGTGGGGCACTATGTGGGATCTTTGAAGAGAAGAGTTGAGCTTCAGAACTCGGGAGAGTATGACAAGATCTTTATTATGATCGCGGACGCGCAGGCGCTCACAGACAATGCTGACAATCCGGAGAAGGTGCGCCAGAACATCATCGAGGTGGCGCTGGACTATCTCTCCTGCGGGCTGGATCCGGCAAAATCAACGCTGTTCATACAGTCCCAGATCCAGGAGCTGGCGGAGCTGTCCTTTTACTACATGAACCTTGTGACGGTGTCCAGACTGCAGAGGAATCCTACCGTGAAGGCGGAGATCCAGATGCGCAACTTTGAGACCAGCATCCCGGTGGGCTTTTTCACCTATCCCATCAGTCAGGCGGCGGATATCACGGCATTCAAGGCGACCACGGTTCCCGTCGGGGAGGATCAGCTTCCCATGATCGAGCAGTGCCGCGAGATCGTGAGAAAGTTCAACTTTGTATATGGAGACACGCTGGTGGAGCCGGAGGCGCTGATTCCCCAGAACGAGGTCTGCTGCAGACTGCCGGGAACGGACGGCAGGGCGAAGATGAGCAAGTCCCTGGGCAACTGCATCTATCTGTCGGATTCGGCGGATGAGGTGCGCACCAAGGTTATGAGTATGTTTACGGATCCCAACCACCTGAAGATCACGGATCCCGGTTCTCTGGAGGGCAACACCGTGTTCACCTATCTGGACGCTTTCAGCAGACCGGAGCATTTTGAGAGATACCTGCCGGAATACGCAAATCTGGATGAACTGAAGGGTCATTACCAGAGAGGCGGTCTGGGCGATGTGAAGGTAAAGAAATTCCTGAACGCCATCATGCAGGAGGAGCTGGAGCCGATCCGCAACCGCAGGAAAGAGCTGGAGCGGCAGATCCCTGACATCTACGAGATCTTAAAGAAGGGCAGCGAGGTGGCGCGTGAGGAAGCGGCGGCTACCGTGGCGGAAGTGAAGGCTGCCATGCGCATCAACTATTTTGAAGATGCGGCGCTGATCGCGGAGCAGGCGGACAGATATGCCGCAGGCACCGAGAACGCATAAGTTTTTGTTTACAAACAGGAAAGTTTGTGCTATGCTTACAAAGTATGATTTAGCCGTTGCTCAGGTTTTGGAGGACTCCGACCGGACCTTGGCAGCAGGCGATTAAGAAAAAAGGAGGAGATCAACATGATTTCTAAAGAGAAGAAAACAGCAATCATCAACGAGTATGCAACGAAGCCCGGAGATACCGGTTCACCTGAGGTTCAGATCGCAGTTCTGACCGAGAGAATCAGGGAGCTCACCGAGCATATGAAGCAGAATCCCAAGGATCATCATTCCAACAGAGGTCTGCTTAAGATGGTAGGCCAGAGACGCGGTCTTCTGGATTATCTGAAGAAGAAGGATATCGAGAGATATCGTGCGATCATCGGCAAATTGGGAATCAGAAAGTAGTTCAAAGAGCATGAAGGCGGAGTGTGTCCGATTAGTTCGGCCTCTCCGCCTTTTGTAACCCGTAAACTCTTCAGGCAGAATCTGTTCCGAGACCGCTGAAAAAATGATTTGCAGGCGTAAGTGGTTTTTTCAGTAGTTTCGGCATTCTTCCTGAAGCCGATTCCGCAGACGCGGTCTTATTAAGCAAATGAAGGAGAAAAGCATGTACAAAACATTTTCAATGGAACTTGGCGGACGTACACTCAGCGTGGACATCGGCAGAGTGGGCAAGCAGGCAAACGGCTGTGCTTTCATGCATTACGGTGACACCACGGTATTGTCCTGCGCAACCGCATCGGACAAGCCCAGGGACGGGATTGATTTCTTCCCCCTCAGCGTGGAATATGAGGAGAAGCTGTATGCAGTGGGCAAGATTCCGGGAGGCTTCAACAAGAGAGAGGGAAAGGCAAGCGAGAACGCAGTTCTGACGAGCCGTGTAATCGACAGACCCATGCGTCCCCTGTTCCCAAAGGATTACCGCAATGACGTTACCTTAAACAATATGGTTATGAGCGTTGACCCTGAGTGCCGCCCTGAGCTGGTGGCAATGCTGGGTGCAGCGATCGCAACCTGCATTTCCGATATTCCCTTCGACGGCCCCTGCGCCATGACGCAGATCGGCATGATCGACGGGGAGCTGATCGTGAACCCTTCCCAGCAGCAGTGGAAGGAAGGCGATCTGAACCTGACCGTTGCCTCCACCAGAGAAAAGGTGATTATGATCGAGGCAGGCGCAAATGAGGTTCCCGAGGCAAAGATGCTGGAGGCAATCTACAAGGCGCATGAGATCAACCAGACCATTATCGCATTCATCGACGGCATTGTGGCAGAGGTTGGAAAGCCCAAGCATGAGTATACAAGCTGCGCAATTCCCGCAGAGATGTTTGACGCCATGAAGGAGATCGTGACTCCCGCAGAGATGGAAGTTGCCGTATTTACCGACGACAAGCAGACCCGCGAGGAGAACATCAAGCAGATCACCGAGAAGCTTGAGGCAGCCTTCGCAGAGAAGGAAGACTGGCTTGCCGTTCTGGGCGAGGCAGTATACCAGTACGAAAAGAAGACAGTCCGCAAGATGATCCTGAAGGATCACAAGCGTCCGGACGGCCGTGAGATCACCCAGATCCGTCCGCTTGCCGCAGAGGTGGATATCATCCCCCGCGTACACGGTTCCGCAATGTTTACCCGCGGACAGACCCAGATCTGCAACGTCTGCACGCTGGCTCCTCTTTCCGAGGCGCAGAAGATCGACGGACTGGATGAGAATGAGACATCCAAGAGATATATGCATCAGTACAACTTCCCTTCCTACTCCGTAGGAGAGACCAAGGTTTCCAGAGGTCCGGGAAGAAGAGAGATCGGTCACGGCGCACTGGCAGAGAGAGCATTGATCCCCGTGCTGCCTTCCGAGGAGGAGTTCCCGTACGCAATCCGTACCGTATCCGAGACCTTCGAGTCAAACGGCTCCACCTCCATGGCCTCCACCTGTGCATCCTGCATGTCCCTGATGGCAGCAGGCGTGCCTATCAAGAAGATGGTTGCAGGTATCTCCTGCGGTCTGGTGACAGGTGACACAGACGATGATTTTGTTCTCCTGACAGATATTCAGGGTCTTGAGGACTTCTTCGGCGATATGGACTTCAAGGTGACCGGTACGACGGAGGGCATCACCGCAATTCAGATGGATATCAAGATCCATGGTCTGACCAGACCCATCGTGGAAGGTGCTATCGCAAGATGCCGTGAGGCGAGACTGTTCATCATGGACAACTGCATGAAGAAAGCGATCGCAGTACCCAGAGCGGAGGTAGGACCTTACGCACCCAAGATCATTTCCATCCAGATCGATCCTGAGAAGATTGGGGACGTTGTCGGACAGAGAGGCAAGACCATCAACGAGATCATTGCCCGTACCGGCGTGAAGATCGACATTACGGACGACGGAAAAGTATCCGTATGCGGCACCGACAAGGAAATGATGGACAAGGCTGTCGACATGATCAAGATCATTGTGACCGACTTTGAAGAAGGTCAGATCTTTAAGGGCAAGGTTGTGAGCATCAAGGAGTTTGGTGCGTTTATAGAGTTTGCACCCGGTAAGGAAGGTATGGTTCATATTTCCAAGATTGCCAAGGAGCGTATTGACCGTGTGGAGGATGTCCTGACTTTGGGCGACGTTGTGACGGTGGTATGTCTCGGCAAGGATAAGATGGGAAGAATCAGCTTCTCCATGAAGGATGTTGCACAGCAGTAAAACAAGGGATTTTGATGAGGAGGAAGAACAAATGAAGAAGAGATTAATGGCAGCCGTGCTTGCGTGCGCGATGATGCTGGGACTGACCGCCTGCAGCGGACTGTCCTCAAGCAAGTGGACGGAGAACGATTTCACATTCAAGGGCAGCGAGGATGAGATCACGCTGAAAGAGGGACGTGAGCTTCTCGTATATGAAGATGTGACCTATGTGAGAAAGTATTCCGACGGTTCCTACGATCAGTATGACGAGGAGTATGAGACCCAGAGGGGCCTGAAACTTGGCATGGAGCTCTCCGACTACAAGAAGCTCTACAATGTAGTGAAGGGCTATGCAGTGTGGGAGATCTACTCCGGCGATGACGGAATGTATACCAGCTTTGCGGAGTACAACAACGAGGATCCCGACGATATGTACGGCAGCGACGTAACGAATGTCTGGCTTGATCTTGGCTTCTACAAGCAGGACGGCAAGTGGGTTGCCATGCAGGATGTGGAAGTACAGAACATCTGGTTCTGTGAGGAGGATCAGGACGACTACGATGAGTGTGTAATCCTCTCCGTAAACCTTTCCGCAGACGGCGAGATCATCGGTCTTGGCTGCAATCACTTTTCCTATGATGATGAGTGGGTTGAATGGCAGGCATGGGCTGAATAAGCTCTGAACAAAAAAGAGGAAAGAAGAGAACACCGAGGGAGACTTTGGTGTTCTTTTTTTGTGCGCTTTTTAGGTTCTTCATGTAGACAAAAAAAGAAAAGTCTGTATATTTCATCGATGCGGACGGAAAGGAAATTGCGCTTTCCCACTATGACATTGCATTTGAGCATGTGAATTTCGGATACGACGAAAGACAGATTTTAAAGGATGTGAGCTTCCGCATTCCGGAGCGTACCTCCACGGCGATTGTGGGGCCGTCCGGTTCCGGAAAGACAACGATCTGCAGTCTGGTTGCCCGGTTTTACGATCCGCAGGGCGGCAGGATCACGGTGGGAGGACACGACCTCAAGGAGTTTACCTGCGACAGCCTGTTGTCCAACGTTTCCATGGTGTTCCAGAACGTGTACCTGTTCCACGACACGGTGCGCGCCAACATCTGCTTCGGCAAGCCGGACGCTACGGAGGAGGAGATGATAGAAGCCGCAAAGAAGGCGCGCTGCCACGACTTTATCATGGCGCTGCCGGACGGCTACGATACGGTGATCGGCGAGGGAGGAGGAACCCTCTCCGGCGGTGAGAAACAGCGTATTTCCATCGCAAGGGCTATGCTGAAGGATGCGCCCATCATCATTCTGGACGAGGCGACCGCAAGCATCGACCCGGAGAATGAGCACCTGATCCAGTCCGCTATCTCGGAGCTGACAAAGGGCAAAACGATCATCACCATTGCGCACCGTCTGGCAACCATCCGGAATGCAGATCAGATCCTTGTGGTGGAGGACGGCAGGATTGCCGAGTGCGGCACCCACGACGAATTGATTGCAGCGGATGGGCTTTACAGGCGCTTTGTGAAGATCCGCGAAAAGGCGGAGAATTCAAACAGCCTGTCATATTCCTGCCGCCCACACATATATTAGAGGTATACAAGAGTGAGGGAGGAAACGATTTGCGGGATGCGGACAGCCTTTTATACCTGTTTCCAGCCTATATGCGGGCGGCTTTCGGGTGTGCGGTCAAGCAGTATGACAGACTTGAGGAAATCAGGCTGAGAGCGGATAAGCCGGTGATTGCAAGGCTCCATGAGGGGGAGCGTTTTCTGGATGGGTACGGAGGGTTTACCGATACGGAGACAGGCTGTTACCGGATGGACAGGGAGGCGCTTCTGGCGATCCTGAATCAGATCTGCCACGATTCCCTTTACGCCTACGAGGACGAGCTGAAGCAGGGATTTCTCACCGTGCCGGGGGGACACCGGGTGGGTGTTGCGGGACAGGTTGTGCTGGAGGAGGATGGCAGGATACGCACCATGAAGCACATTTCCGGCATGAATATCAGGATTGCGCATGAGGTGAAGGGCGCGGCGGACGGCGTACTGCCGTTTCTGTACGAGGGCGGAAGATTCTGCAACACTCTGATTATATCGCCTCCGGGCTGCGGCAAGACCACCCTTTTCAACGCTCTCACCGGCTCCAATCAGTTCGTTGGTAACTGGCCCGGCGTCACGGTGGAGAAGAAAGAGGGCAAGCTGAAGAAGCACGATGATGTGGTGATCATGGACCTGCCCGGCATCTAC